>UMJL01031278.1_pt1 | contig 26023 bp, 22 predicted proteins | sample 1966071 | NCBI WGS metagenome assembly UMJL01 (sample SAMEA4836148, study PRJEB28245) | human gut metagenome | biome: gut microbiome; material: fecal sample | place: Denmark | collected 2008
CCCTCAATGGAAACAGAGGTAGGAAAGAAGATAAACGCAGAATTCCCCGGCACGACAGGCTCGCTCGGCTGTGCGATTTCCGAAGCAGTTGAATGTGCAACAACACACGAGGGCTACAGATATGTTCTCGGCTCGGTACTGTCGCAGGTACTTCTGCACCAGTCGATCATCGGTCTTGAAACAAAGACTGCCTGCGAAAAGTACGGCATAAAGCCCGATATGATCATCGGCTGTGCAGGCGGCGGATCTAACCTCGGCGGTCTTATCTCTCCCTTTATGGGCGAAAAGCTCCGTGGCGAAGCCGACTATGAATTCATCGCCGTTGAGCCTGCGTCCTGCCCCTCGCTCACAAGAGGCGTTTACGCTTACGACTTCTGCGACACAGGCGCTGTTTGCCCGCTCGCTAAGATGTACACGCTCGGCAGTACGTTCATTCCCTCCGCAAACCACGCAGGCGGTCTGCGCTACCACGGCATGAGCAGTGTTCTTTCACAGCTCTACCACGACGGATATATCACAGCACGCTCAGTTGAGCAGACAAGCGTATTCGCCGCCGCCGAACAGTTCGCAAGAACAGAGGGTATCCTCCCCGCTCCCGAGAGCAGCCACGCAATCAGAGTTGCGATAGACGAGGCTATGAAGTGCAAGGAAACGGGCGAAGAAAAGACTATCCTCTTCGGTCTTACAGGCACAGGCTACTTTGATATGGTCGCATACCAGAAGTTCAACGATCACGAAATGAGCGACTACATTCCCACAGACGAGGAACTTAAAGTCAGCATGGATCGTATGCCTAAGGTTGACTGAGTGTATAATACTGTCCTTCATAAAACTTGATATATGAAAATACCGCCGGGATGTGATGTTCCGGCGGTTGTTTCTTATTTGGTCGGTATTTTAGTCTTTCAGGGCGGTGATTGGGACGATGTATACGCCGTCGGGGCGCTTGTAGGCGGCGTTTGACAGGCCGCATACGACGCATAACGCTTTCGGTGCTCTGCCATTTTCGCTTTTTATGGCATTGCTTATTGATATAAGATTTTCGGCGGCGGCATCTATCTGATTTGCGCCGAGCTTGATTTCTATTGCGAGCCACTCACCGTCCGGATATTCTATAACGGCATCAATTTCCTTGCCCGAATAGTCCTGATAGTGATACAGTACACCATCGTTTACATCGGCATATATCCTCAGGTCACGCTCACACAGCGCCTCAAACATAAAGCCGGCGCATTCAAGATCGCCAAGCAATCTTTCGGGAGTAGCGCCAAGCAATGCACACGCAAGCGACGGATCGACAAAATGCCGCTTTACCGCCTGTTTTACCCGAACCGATGAGCGTATATTTGACGAAAACGGCAACTGATTATCGGTAATGAAAAGCCGCTCGAATATATCAAGATATTCGGCTACCGTGTCAACGCTGATATCCTCGTTATCCGTCTGAGATATATCGTTTTTCAGCTTTTTATTCGTTGCGGTCGTGCTTTCATTTCTCGCAAGCGATTTAAGCAAAAGTCGCATTTTCTGAGTATTCCGCTTCACGCCGTCTATGCGGAACGCATCGTCATCTATAACCGCATTCAGATATTCATCGGGAATTAGCATTGCGTGTTTCAGCGGAATGCTTATATTACCCGGCCAGCCGCCTCTGACTATAAGGCGGAAAAGCTCCATAAGCTCCACTTCTCCGGTCATTTCAGCCTGCATTGTGCCGTCCGCTATACTTTTAAGAGATATTTTACCCGACGAATCGCCCGATTCATAAAGCGACATCGGGCGCATTCTTATTTTTGCTATCCTGCCCGCACCGCTGTGCATAATGCCCTTGTGGTTAGGCGTTGCCGAGCCTGTTAATATGAACTGTCCCTTTTCGGCACGTTTGTCAACCTCATAACGCACTGCGTCCCATATCGGCGGCACTTCCTGCCATTCGTCTATAAGTCGGGGAGTTTCACCGCCGAGAACAAGTTCGGGTGACATTTCGGCAAGCTTTCTGTTCTGAAAGTTATTTTCGGGGTTGCCTATCAATATCTGACTTTCTGCGTGAAATGCCGATGTCCACGTCTTGCCGCACCACTTAGCGCCCTCAACGCACACCGCTCCGAACGCCTTAAGATATTCGTCTATTTTCTTATCTATCAATCTGGGTCTGTATTTATCGTTACGCATATTCCGCTCCTTTCGTAAGCTGTATAAATAATATAACACATTACGAGAGATTTTGCAATATCATTACGAGAGATTTCAAGTTTTCAACCCGTGAGATTTCGTGTTTTCATTACGAGAGATTTTGTTTTTGCGATAAAGGCTGACTTTATATCAGTATGTCACGATATGGGCGACTACATTCCGGCGGATTGGGAGATGATAGGAAAATACCGCCGGGGTGTGATGTTCCGACGGTTGTTTCTTATTTGGTCGGTATTTTAGTCTTTCAGGGCAATTGTAGGAGGCGCTTGATAAGCCACATATAACAAACGGTGCTATCGACTATATATTATCTTTCAAAAACTGAATTAGTTATTTTTTCGTATCCTTCATATCTGGGTATCGCCCAGATTTTAGAATTTCCATCCATTTCTGCAACGTCGATTTTTTTAGAATCATACGAGAACGAACTTCAAATTTTCCTTTTTTCATTACGCCGTCTTCCAAAGCAAAAACAATATCACTACCATTTTTGTAGTCATACATCGCAAGTCTGCCATGTGCGAACGCATTTCTGATATGATAACAAATACTCAAAAATTCATTATAGTGCCCCTTATAGATAGCAATTCGTTCTTTGCTTCGGTTTTTATGAAAATCTTTTTTTAGTGATGTCTTCTCACAAATAGCTTTCATTTCATCTGTTTTACTTGCAACCGCAAACGAAGAATTGCGTTCTAAGCCGGCTATGCTAAACAGATAATTTTTTAGTCTATCGTTTTTCCAAATATCTTCTCCCCAACCGTACTCAGTTAATTTAATACCGCTACTACTTAAGCCATCACAAGGTGTATTGATAACATAAAACATTATCAAATCTTTCAAAACATCATCCGCATAATTATCCGGCACTCGTTTTTTTACCCACTCGGGGACAAGAGGTGCCATTTCGTAACCATTATTATTTGCCATATAAGCTCCTTATCTACTATTATCCTTTTAATATTTACCACTCATTTCACCCTTTGTCAAGTAAGACTAATCCACATAGCAGGACGAACAGCGCCTATAGCGCCGACTCCACCGCCCTTTGTATAAATCTCACCGGTACTAAACACTTCAGTAGCATAACTCTGATAAGCACCAGGTGACCTAAGCCACCAACTACAGTAGTTGCCTTTTGCTCCATTGGCAACGGCGTAATCTGTAGATTTGCACCGCCTTTCACTGTCATATTTGAAATACCTATTTGCCTCTTCTATACTAAGCAAAAACACCTTATCTTCTGTATCATTTCCCGCATCTGTATCATAGTCCGGATTCTTATCCGCAGATACCTTCACTGAAGAAATCATAGTTTTTTCAGTGGCAGAAAACGCAGAGTTTATAAAATCATTATTTAGCCAATTGCGTAAAGAGCATGTTTCCCAAGTAACATTTGCACTGGAAGTATTATACGGTTTACAATCAATAGCTTTATCACTAATTACAAGCATTTTATCAATATCTTTAGCAAGAACTATCCATTCTATATCTTCCGAACCGTTAGACGTATTATTGTCTTGTTCATACTTACCAAGCTTAATTATGCTACCAATCGGATGATATGTCGATTGTATAATAAGGTACGCACAAAACAAAACTACAGTTACGCAGATAACTACCGCTGACGTAACAGATATTACAATTTTCTTTTTCTTCGCTTTTGCCTCCCTCTCTTTTTCAGCCTTTTCCCTCTCGGCTTTTATTCTTTCTTCCTCTTTCTTTATCTCCTCAGCCTTATCCCTGCACTGCTGTACTCTCTCGGCTGAATCCTTGTAAGTACCGAGTTCTTCAAACTGTTTAGCGGCTCTGAGTTGATTATCCTCGCTTTGTACAGTCTGAAGTTCCGCAGCGGAATTATAAAGACTTTCAAGTCTGCATTCCTCCGCCTTTTCCTCACACTCTTTCTTTTTCTCGTCAGCGTCCTTGTAGCCGGGTATTTCGGCTAAATCTTCTATAATGATTTTGTAAGATATCTCATCACGGGCATATCCCATATCATAGACAGCCTTATTATATATACTCTCGATACGCTTTTTTTCATTCCTGTCCTTTATATACGCATTATATTCTTCCAGCGTATTTTTGAGTTCTTCAGCTGCAAAGCGGACGGTCTTACGGTACATATCCTCGCTGTCAAACGGCTGTGCCTGATTTCTGAGGTCTTCCGTTTTGCGTACCTCCATCTTCGCCATAAGCTTATACAGATAAGCCTGTGCGTTCTCGGGGTCGCTGTCAAGCACACGCTCGCAGTATTCGTCCGCTTCCTGCCAGTTTCCGTCCTCCAAGAAAAGTGAAATACGCTTGAGTAACGGAGCAACGGCTGAATTTGCCGCCTGACCTGCCGCAGCTGTTTCCTTTACGGCGGACTTCGGCTCGTCCTTATTTATAACTTTCTTTATGCCGCGCACTATATCGTTGATAAAGCCTATCTTGCCCATATCCTGCGCCTGTAAATGTGCAAATTCTTCCGGCAGTTCATAAGCGTCCATATCCTTGTAGCAGGGGATAAGCAGTTTTGAGCGGTCGGCTTTCATAAGCTTAAGATAACGTGACCACTCGTTCTTTACCCATACCGCCGTGAAATATTCCGGCTTTGAGCCGATGACAAGCATAACCTTTGCGCTGTTCAGTGCGGCGAATATGTAAGGCTCATATTCCTGCCCGAGCTTGTCCTCAAGAGTTATCGCCGCATAGAATACCTTAAAGCCCTCCTGCGTCAGCTGGTGATATATGTCGTTCGCAAGCACGCTGTCCTGTGTGCGCTTTCCGCTTTCATCGGTTTCCTTATAGCAGATAAATACATCGTAGGGCTTTTCGTTTTGCGAGATAGTGAGAATGCCTTTCTGTATCTCGTCTATCGCCTTTGCCTCCGCCTCATAGATAATTTTCTGACTTATATCGGCATACTGAATAGCGAGCTTGTAGTCCTCATCTGCGGTGATAGCGTCATATGACGTTCTGTGACAGGTGGGCACACGCTTATAGGTCGTGGGGTCTTCAACGTATTCAATGCCGTACTTACACAGAATTATGCCCCAGTAAGCCTCAGACTGTGTGTTGTCAAGTCCGACAATTTTATTATATATCTCCTCCGCCTTGTCGAATTCAGATTTCAGACGGAGCGTATTCGCACGGTTGAAAAGATTTCCGATTACATCATCGGTTATCTTCGGTATTGTCTGCTCCGTACCGCAGTATTCGCAGGTTGCGGTCGTTTCGTTTTCGTTTATTTCCAGTGTGCCGCCGCACATTTTGCATTTCAATGTTGACATTTTAATTTTTCCCTTCATTTTTGCCGTAGCTGTACGGCTATTTTTACTTCAGTGCCTTTACCTTTGCGTTTCTCTCGGAAATCAGCCTGCAAAGCTCCTCCGCCAGCTGCCGAGAATTATCCGCACTGTTCTTTACACTGTCGGAAAACGCACTGAATTTTACCGAAATTTCGCTTTCAATACCGCTCAGTAACGGGTTGCTCACAGGGTCGGAATAGCGTACAGCCTCATACACCTTTTCACAGGCTTGTTTTGCGTTATCGTCCGCCGCATAACCTTTCAGGCTCTCAGCGTCCGCTGTCAGCAGGCGGACAAACTGCGTCTGCGTCTTGATTTTAGCGTCTGTCTGCTCAACTGCTTCGATTGCAAGCTTCGCCTTTGCAACAGTGATTATATATGCTCCGAGAACAACTGCGCAGGCTATTATTCCGACAAAAGAGAATGTGTCGGGGATAAGCATTGTAAGCGAGCCGAGCACAAGCATAGCAACAAGTCCGCCGTAGCTGAGCGAAATCAGAGATACATTATAGAAGAATTTTTTAAGCGAATCAGCCCTGAACGCAAAATAAGCGCATAAAAGCTGACCTATGAAAGCCGCAGTGACTGCACCGTATCCTATAATGAATGATGCGTTCAGCTCTTTTCCCGTATTCAGCGCAACTGTAAATGAAACCACATTGAATACAACGAGTGCGACCGCCCAGATTACCGCATATATACCGAATTTCTTTTTCATTTAAATATCCCCCTTAGATTTTTTCGCCGCACTCAAGGCAGAACTTTGCTCCCTCGGGAAGCTCGCTTTTGCATTTCGGGCATATCGTTACAAATTTGTGACCGCATTCGGGACAGAATTTGCCCTTTACCACTGTCTTGTTGCACTCGGGACACACTACCATTCCGTCGGGAACGGCAGGCTTTACCTTTTCTCCGCATTCAAGGCAGAATTTTGCGTTTTGCGGTAAATCTGCGCCGCATTTTTCGCATTTGATTACCGTTTCTTTTTTCTCGGGTGCAGGTGATGACTGCTGAACCGTCTGACCGATGCTGCCGGTCATATTGTCAAGCTGTCCCATCATAGCGCCCGCCATTTTCATTCCTGCCACCATACTGACCATATCCGAGGCTACTCCGCCGCCTGCCGAGCCGCCGTTAGAACCCATATTTCCTATGCCCTCGGCATAAGCCTTCTGAACATCAGCCTGCAATACGTCTTTCTGATTATAGCCCTTCGCCTGCATAATCTCGGCTTCCGCAAAGCCTGTGGCTTTCATTGCTGTTGCTTCTGCCTGCGCCGCTATAACGACTCTTTCCGCTTCACGCTTTGCTATCTCGGTCTGTGTCGTCTGTTTTTCAAGCTCGGTCTGACGCTTTGCCGCTGTTATCTCCGCTTCGGCTTTAGCCTGCGCAGTGCCGTATCTGGCTTCCGCCTCAGCCTTTGCGGTGCGGATATCAGCCTCCGCTTCAAACATTCTCTTTTGCAAAGCTATAGTATGTAATTCCCGTATTCTCTTGAAGTTCGGGTCGTTATCGGGCAGAACTACAGTAGTCAGATAAAACTGAGGAATTGTCAGACCGTACTCCTCAAATCCGGGCATTATTACCGATTTCAACACCTCTGACAGCTCCGCAAGATGCTCGTCTATTTCAAGAAGATAGATATTCTTCGACTTGATAGCAGTAGAAAGGTTTGATTTTACCGCTGTGGAAATAAGCGGACGGAAACAATCCTGCAACGACTTTGAAAAGGCGATGTTGTTATCGTCCCATGCTATTCCGTTCATTGTGCCGACAAGCTTTATCAACAGCTTTCTGCTGTCGCTTACCATAAGATTCATATTGCCGCACGCACCGAGTTCAACAGGTATTCCCGAATCGGGGTCGATATAACGAACCTTTGTATCCGTTCCCCATTTGAGCGACATTTGAACCGTTTTATTGATAAAATATACTTCGCAGTGGAACGGCGTCTGATCGCCTGTTGCCCTGTTCAGCAGTTTGCCGAGTTTTGGTATGTTCTGCGTTTCAAGTGTATATCTGCCCGGTCCGAACAGATCGAGCGCCTGACCGTTCATAAAGAAAACGGCTTCCTGGCTTTCGTGGACTATAAGCTCGGTAAGGCTGTTGAAATCTTCGTTAGGGTGCTTCCACACAAATGTGGAATTATCCCCTTCGTATTTGATTATCTGTGCTATCTGTCCCATAAATCACACCTCATCGTCTATAAATTTTTGTCTGTTAATCTTTTTAGACTTCTTTGCATTAAAAAGTGCCTAATATGACTAATTATGCTTTAATTATAGTCATATCAGACACTTTTGTCAACAATTTTCAATCTGATATGATAAAATCTGTACAGGAGGGGTGAGTATGGCACATTATCAAAGATTACGGGATCTGCGTGAAGATGCAGACAAGACACAGCAGGAGATAGCCGACTATCTCGGCACATCTGCGCAACACTACGGAAAATACGAATCGGGCAAAGCGGAAATACCGCTTGAGCGTGCAGTCCTGCTTGCTAAATATTATAATGTCAGCCTTGATTATATCGCAGGAATTTCCTCAAGCCGCCACCCTCTCGCTTTGGACAATTTACCTTCTCCTGCCGAGATACTTTCGGACAAAATAACACAGCTTTCCGAAAGCGAAAAGCAAGCTGTAAAAGATACACTCAGTTCTGTTATAGATATGATCAAATAAAGATACCGCCGCAGAGAAAATGCTCTGCTGCGGTGTTTTCGTGCATCAAATTGGAATATGAGTAAAAGCAAGAATAATATTACAGCTCCTATTGAATTTTTTTGCAACTTCAGCACTAAATTTTCAATAGAAAGCAACACCGCCGGGAATCACTGCAAATGCTCCCCGGCGGTCTTTCTTATTCTTCCGTTCCTATCTGCGCCGTACTATCCTCGCCGACGTTCATAAGCTGTTTGTTTATCGCTCTGGTTCTTACTCCGACAAGCGTTTCAAGATCGCTGTCAACCTGCTGTAAATGCTTCTTAGTCTTTGTCAGCGCATCTTCAAAAGTCTCAAATTCTTTCTTTACACTGCTCAGTATCTTCCATACCTCACTGCTTCGCTTCTGCACGGCAAGAGTACAGAAGCCCATATACAGCGAATTCAGCAATGCGGACATTGTGGTAGGGCCTGCTATGCTCACCCCGTAGTTACGCTGTAACTCCTCCACCAGCCCGAGCTTTACGACCTCGGCATACAGTCCCTCGAACGGCAGGAACATTACCGCAAAGTTGGTCGTGTACGGAGGACAGATATATTTATCGTGAATATCCTTCGCACATTTCTTTATCGCCACAACAAGTGCCTTTGACGCTTCTTCAATCATTACCTTATCTCCGCTTTCATAAGCGTTGCAAAGGGCTGTGTAGGTGTCGCCGGGGAATTTCGAGTCAATCGGAAGGTACACCGTGTCATCATTCTTGCCCGGCAGCTTTACCGCAAACTCAACGTGATTACGGCTATCGGGGACTACAGCGACCTCGGTATCATACTGTTCGGGAGCAAGAATATCCGCAAGAATGGCTCCGAGCTGCATCTCTCCAAGTATACCTCTGTTCTTTACGTTGGACAGAACTTTTTTAAGGTCGCCTACCCCTGCGGCAAGGCTCTGCATTTCACCCAGTCCGCTGTACACCTTGTTAAGCTGTTCGCTGACTGTCGCAAATGAACGGCTTATCTTATCATCAAGCGTGGTCTGTAGCTTTTCTCCTACCATTCCACGCATTTCTTCAAGCTGATTTTTGGTATTCGCATTTATGTTTCCGAGCTGTACCGCCATTTCGTTACGCATATTCTGCATATCGGCGGCATTCCTCTGCTCAATGCTCTGAAGCCGCTGTTCAAACTGCGACAGCAGCCTTGCTGTTCCGTCGGAGTTCTGCTTTTGCGTGTCGGTAAGCGTGTTTCCGAGATTTGTCACAAGGTTCACAAGCTCGGTCCTTAGCACCGATTCGCCGCTTACACGGTTTGCCTGCGCCGTATCGAATTTTGCCGAAAGCTGTGCGGTACGCTCTGCAAGCATTTCAAGCTGTTTTGCGGTCTGCTCGTCCGTTATCTTGTTCACGCCGATATTTTCGGCAAGCCTCTTCTGCGTAAGAAGCGTTATTACCGATATTATCACCGAAACTACGCACGCAACAAGCGTTATTATAATAAATATTTCCATATTCCTTGCTCCTTTTAAAGTAATCTAATGATATTATAGTACCTTTCCCGCCTTAGGTCAATGCTTTAAAAGCAAGCTGTACGGTTTATAGGACAGAAAAAACGGTCACCCGAAGATGACCGTACAAGTATTATTATTTATTTCCGGCTGTATTCTTGCAACTTATAGTTATATGATATATTGCAAACACGACCGACAGGACAATAAGCGGGATATTCAGCGTCAATATACCGCTTTCAAGGAAAAGCACAGACGGCAGAATTGATAATGTCAGTGCCTTTGCCATGCAGTTTCCCTTGCGGAATACTATCCAGCCGCCGCAGTAGAGTGCAAGCAGAACTATGCCGAGTATAAGGTACAGCGTCTGTGCGCCGTCATATATATAACCGAGCGTCACAAACGGGAGCTGAATGAACATCAATATAAAACAGCCGAAGCGACCTATCTGCTCACCTGTTTCGACAAGCTTGTTGTGAAATTCACCCGCAAAGCCGTCCTTGTTTGTCACAGCATAGATCATATTAGGTATCAGCAGGACAACGCAAATATCAGCCCTGTGAGATTAAACCAATCCACCTTGCTGTACTCTTATGCAACACCGAAGCCGAGAATTTCGACATATGTCATCTTATCCTCGCCGCTCTGTGTAACAGGCTTTATGCTGACCTTATGCGCTCCCTCCGCACCGGAATATGCAAGAGTTGCAACGGGATTGTTCCAGCCGTCGCTTGCGCTTGTGGCTATAGTCGTATACTTCTCGCCGTCAACGGTAAATTCAAGAGAACCGTAGACCTTGCTGTTTGCACACTTATAGACAAGCATAAGATTCTTACCCGTGAATTCAAATTCCATAGGCTCACATTCTGACGGCTTGCCCTTATAGCTCCAGCCGTCAGGGAAGCTCGTCAGTGTTTCCTTTTCAGTGTCAAACGTGCCTGTCGACGATATTTTCAGCTTGTCGGAAGAATGAGTTCTGTCGATGAATGTCATATCAGCAAATCTGTCGGAATATACCCATGTATCCGGCAGGGGAGAGATAGTTACATCTCCCATTGTCTTTATCTTATCGGTCGCCTTGTCAAACATATTCATAATAAGGTCGGCTGTCATCTTGTGACCCCACTCGTTCGGGTGGGATTCGTCGTCGGAATAATCCTCCCACTTCATTCTGCCCGTTTCAAACTCGTGGGAAAGTACGTTGTTCAGCGACACCATAGGCAGACCGTAAGCCTTTCCGACCTGCGACATATATTCCTCGCAGGTGTGTCCGCTCTTTATAACGGTGAAATACAGCGCAACGGCAGGCTGATTTTCCTGCGAGAGAATTTTTCTTACCATTGCGTCATAGCTGTCCTTGTATATCTGGTCGTTTCCGTCATTTACCGCAAACTCAACAAACACCATATCCGGCTTATGATCAAGCACATCACGCTGAAGACGTATGTTTCCGAGTACGCTCGGCGTACCGCTGAGTCCTGCGTTTACATAGTTTATCTTTGTATCGGGATACTTTTCGCAAAGGCGGTCATACGTCAGCTTTGCCCAGCACTTTTCGGGTCCTGCCGTAAGGCCCTCTGTGATGCTTCCGCCGATGAAGGCTATAGTTACCTCCTGCTTGCTTTCAAGCTTTCCGATAAACTTCGACATTCTTTCAAGGTTTCCGAGATCCATAAGCGACCTTTCAACCATATTGTCATATATCTGCTCCTCGGTGAGCTTGCTTTCATCTATACTGCTTGTTTCAGATGATGTATCCGAACTGCTGTCGGTCGATTCCGATACAGATGATGTTGTCTGTGTATCGGACGAGCTGTCCGATGATACGGCAGAACCGCCGCTTGCGCTGTTATCCGCACAACCTGCAAGCATTGACGCACACAGTACCGCACACAGTGTTATCTTGAATTTTTTATTCATATTTACCTCCGTCAGAAAAAATATGTCTATACTATTATATATTAACGCCGACCGATAATCAACCGTTATTTACCCGAAAACGATCAATTTCACTAAAATCCGACTGCAGTAATATACTATATAAACCGACCGCCTTACAAACGGTCAGTTGCTGTATAATTCCGTGCAGACGGTTAAAAATAACCGTGTACATCAGATACGTTCAAAGCATCGCATACGAACAGAAAGGAAGAAAACCATGTTTGTAAAAAGAGGAGAGATATATTACGCAGATCTGAGCCCCGTGGTCGGAAGCGAACAAGGCGGTATGCGTCCCGTACTTATAGTCCAGAACGATGTCGGAAACCGCCACAGCCCTACCGTTATCGCCGCCGCAATAACAAGTCAGAAGGATAAATCACGGCTTCCGACCCACATTTCGATAAATGCCGACCGTTGCGGTCTTGCGAAGGATTCGATAGTTCTGCTCGAACAGGTAAGAACGCTTGATAAACAAAGGCTCAAGGAACGTATGGGCGAGCTTGACGAGGGAGCAATGAACAAGGTCGATAATGCGCTGTCGGTCAGCTTCGGGCTTTCGGGAAACAATTAATGAATATTACCTTAACATTATGTAACGCCGTTACACAGCATCTCATATTTCGGACTATGTAAAGGTTATCATTAACAACCGCTTTAGCTAAAGCTACAAAATTCAAGCCGTTTTCGGTTTTCAGGTTGTAAAATTGTCATTATAATGGTACAATAATCACCGGAAATCTTGCGGTAATGCAAAAGACGAAACGGAGAAAAGATAATGAATATAGCAGTTGCACAGTCGGGCGGTCCTACGGCGGCGATAAATTCATCGCTTTGCGGAGTTTTTGACGAGGCGGAGAAGTACAACGAGATTGACAGAATATACGGCTCGCTGAACGGCATAGAGGGTATACTGAACGATAACCTCATCGACCTCAAGGAAGTGCTTATCACAGAAAACGACAAGCAGTTACTGAAGCGCACTCCCTCGACGGTGCTTGGCTCGTGCCGTTTCAAGCTGAAAAACAGCAGTGACGATGACAGCGACTACAAGCGTATCACGCAGACCTTTGCAAAGTATGATATAAAGGCTTTTTTCTATATCGGCGGCAACGATTCGATGGATACCGTAATGAAGCTGGACGCTTATTTCAGAGAAAACCACATTGATATAAAGGTTGTCGGCGTGCCGAAAACGATAGACAACGATTTACCGCTTACCGACCATACTCCCGGTTTCGGCTCTGCGGCAAAATACGTTGCTACAACACTGCAGGAAATCATCCGTGACAGCAGGGTATACTCCATTCCGTCCGTTACGATAGTAGAAATAATGGGACGTGACGCAGGCTGGCTCACGGCTTCGTCCTGCGTACTGCGTGCAAACGGCGAACCCGCACCACACCTTATCTACCTTCCCGAAAGCGACTTTTCGGAAGAACATTACCTTGAAGACGTGAAAAGAATATCCGAAAGATACAAGGCTGTTATCGTTGCCGTATCCGAGGGCATAGACTGCCTTGCGAGCCGCTCGGAAGCCACCGACGCATTCGGTCATAAATATCTGTCGGGTGTCGGTAAATATCTTGAAGAGCTTACCCGTGACCATATAGGCTGCAAGGTGCGTTCGATAGAGCTTAACGTAATGCAGAGATGCGGCTCGCATATAGCCTCTCTGACCGACCTTGACGAAGCGTGGAGAATAGGTGCGGCGGCTGTGAACGAGGCACTGAAATACGGCGGCAGCGGCGTAATGATGGGATTCAGACGAATCAGCAACAACCCTTACCGTGTAGGGATTGCTCCGCTTGACGTAAGAGAATGTGCAAACAAGGCTAAATATTTTCCGAAGGAATGGATAACCCCCGAGGGAAACAATGTTACGATAGACGCACTGAATTACTTCCTGCCTCTTATACAGGGCGAGCCGAAGATAGATTACCTGAACGGCATACCGGTGCATTTCAGGCTTGACCAGTAAAAGATATAAGCAAAACGGGCATCGGCCGCTTACGACCGATGCCCGTTTTTTCTTTTTGAACTCAATCAAACTTCGTTATCTGCGGATTCCTGCAGTGCTGTAATAAATACAGCACCTCCTCGCTCTTTACAAAATAAGACTTTGAATAGGTATCATCGACATAAAAGTCGAGCAGGAACTTATCCTCCCATTCGTGAAGGGATACCTTGAGCTTTTCCTTTATCTCGTCATACTTATCGCCGAATAAAGCTCTCAGCCCTTTTCCTCTGCGTAAAAAGCCGTAAACGAACATTGCTCCCCGAAAGCACGGTAAAAGCTGCGAGTAGATCGGAGAGTCACGGCGGAACTCGATAACTACCTTCTGCTCTGTAAGGCCTCCGGGTGCATCCCTGTCCTCAGGGAGCACAGTCCTGAACTTTTCGGGCGGCATTATCGTGCCAAGCTCGATGAATTCTGCATTTTCATAGGGTGCTGTCATAATATATCCTTCCTTTCGTCCTCATATAAAACTATCGGTGTCTTTATTATATATGCGTCATCCGGCTACTTCAATGAGCCGCCGCACAATATACTTAAACTACGGCACAGCTTATAAAAACTCCTTTATAAAAAATGAAAGCATAAGCCTTAGCTTGTCCTCATAATTCAGCTCACAGCCCAGTATCTCCTTTATCCTTCTCAGCTTGTAGTTTACTGTATTGCGGTGAACGAATGTAATCCTTGCGACCTCCTGCACACTGCTGTCATTTTCAAGATAGCACTTGAGCGTTTCCATATAATCCGTACCGTTTGCGCTGTCGAATTCTTCAAGCGTACCCAGCGTTTCGTCATATATCTCGTGCAGTACCGATGTATCTTTTATATGTACAAGCAGCTTGTATATGCCCATATCACTGTAGGCTACACAGTTTTCGCCGTGCAGGGTAGCCACCTTGTGCGCCATTACGGCCTTGCGGTAACCGTCCGAGATAGCCGCATACCCTTGCTTTGACGGGCTTATGCCGCAGGTGAGCGTCGCTCCCTCCCCGCCTGAATTGAAAATGGTATCAAATGTCGAAAGAATCTTCCGTACATCCTCCTCCTTACAGTCGGGGCATACTGTCACAAGATTTTTATCCTGAAAGAAGAAGCTGAATTGTCTGCCGCTTGTATTCAGTACCTTCTGCATGGCGCTTGTGGCGGTCTTTTTCAGCTCGTCGTCGCCAAGCTCGGTTTCAGAAAAGCCGCATACGCCTACGCAATAGTCGGATGACGGAAAATAACTGCGCCGTTCAAGCGTCGATTTATATCCTGCCTCGTTCTCCGGCGAAAATATAAGGTTTCTTAGAGCAGTGGCAAGCGCCGTTTCTATCTCCTCGCCGGTTACCATCCTGTGGCAGAAGTCGTAGGTTATATCTATCAGCTTTACCTCCCACGGAACAGTAAACAACGGCAGGGAATTAATATCACAGCAGTCCTTTACGCTTTGCGGTATACTCTTTATATATTTACCTGTGTTGATAACAAGTGCACTGCAGCGTCTTGCTATCAACTCCTCGACAAACCTCAGCAGGTGACCGTCATCGTTTATTCCGACCCCTGTCATAAATACCATTTCGTTGCCGTGAAGAAAAAGTGACACATCAGCGTTTTCAACCAGATGCACCCAACGGACGTAGTTTCCCAGTCCCTCTTTTCCCGCAACGAGCTTCATAACGTAATTTGCCTGTGCATTCGCACATAACTTTGATACTGTAATCGACATATTCTCACCTCTATTTCTTGTAGGATAGCAAAAACCGCCGAAGCTCCCTGTTTCCCGACAGCTCCGGCGGTGTTCATCTCGTTTATTGATATAGAGTATAGCACGGTTTTGCATAATTGTCAAGAGAATATTGCAAAATTCAACTACAGCACAAACAAAACGCCTTTCTTTAGGCGCTCTGCACAATTCACTACAAATGCTATTGCAATGCGATTTTAAGCGTGATATAATGCAGTTAAACCGAAAGGAAACAGTGAAATAAAACAAAAAGAAACTTGCAACGGCGCAGAAAGTGATTTCTGCGCCGTTTTGTTTTGCAGGAATAAAAAGATAAGACTTGCAAAACAGGAAAGAAAGGAGTGCTTAGAAATGAGTGAAAAGGTAAATGCACCGGAGATTTCGGTAAAGAACGTCAGTATGGTGTTCTCGGACAGCAAGGGAAATCCGGTACAGGCACTTAAGAATGTAAGCATTGATATTCAGAAAGGTGAGTTCATATCGCTTCTCGGCCCTTCGGGCTGCGGTAAGTCCACACTTCTTCGTATAGTATCGGATCTGCTGACCCCCACCTCAGGCGAGGTTACGGTCTGCGGCAAGACACCGAGAGAAACAAGACTTGAGCAGAAGTTCGGTATCGTGTTCCAGAACCCCGTGCTTCTCGACTGGAGAACGGTAAGAAAGAACATAAGACTTCCGCTTGAGATGATGAAGGTTCCGAAAGAGGAGCAGGCGAGCCGTATCGAACAGGTACTGGAGCTTGTCGGACTCAAGGAATTCGGAAACAGCTACCCCGGACAGCTTTCGGGCGGTATGCAGCAGAGAGTAGGCATAGCAAGAGCGCTTGCGATACAGCCCGACATACTGCTGATGGACGAACCGTTCTCGGCACTTGACGAGTTCACAAGAGAAAAGCTCAACGACGATGTGCTTTCAATATGGAGAAAGACAAACAAGACGGTGCTTTTCGTAACTCACAACATATCCGAGTCGGTATATATGTCCGACAGGATCTGCGTTTTATCACCGCATCCCGGCAGACTTTCGGCAATAGTTGATGTAAATCTTTCCAGACCGAGAAACGCAGACATGAGAGGTACTCCCGAGTTTGCCGCTCTTGTAGAGAAGGTAAGAAACAGCTTCGAGGGTATATAAAGCCGAAAGGAGCGTTAAGAAATGATAAAAAGGATAACTTCCTCCAAAGGCATAGTAACTGCCGTATGGGTGCTGGGTCTTGTAGTGATATGGGAGATATGCGCATTCATAGTAGGAGCGACACAGCGTACACCCGTAAACGTTCTTCCGCATCTGTACCAGATAATCGGCTCGTTCTTTGATACAAAGTCGATAACCGGTTCGGGCGATACGATAGCAACACTGGTTTTCTCCAGTGCCGCAGAAACGCTTTCAAGAGCGCTTATCGGTTTTATAATCGGTATGGTGCTGGGCTACATACTGGCTTTGCTGATGCACCTGTCGCACATAGTCGAAAAGATAGCGTTCCCGTATCTTATGATAATCCAGATGATACCTATTCTCGGTATGGCGCCTATCGTACTTTCGATAACAGGCGATATATCAAGCGCACGAATCATAATCGCCGCAATACTCACATTCTACCCTGTTTCGACAAATACACTGGCAGGCTTCAAGTCGGTCGGCCGTGAAAGACACGAGCTGATGAGATCCTACGGTGCAAGCAAGTTTCAGCTTTACACAAAGATGCTTATCCCGTCGGCAATGTCCTACTTCTTCACGGGTCTTAAGATCTCGGCGCCTATGGCGATAACGGCATCTATCCTTGTAGATACGCTTCAGGGCGGCAACGGTCTTGGCTGTATGCTCTCCCAGTCGCTGAAAGGCTCGATGACAAGATTTGTATTCTGGGATATAGTAATATTCAGTGCCGTTATAGGCGTGCTCAGCTTCTATCTTATGGGTGTTATCGAAAGAGCGATAACACCGGCGAAAAGAAAGGCAAAGAAAAAAGCACAGTAAGGAAAGGACTGATCGTACTTGAAAGGCAAGGCAATCAAAAACATCATAACAACAGTCGGTCTGCCCGTACTGTTCGGAGCATTGATATTCACACTGTGGCAGACAAAGGTTCTGCACGCACTGTTCAAAACGGATGAGATAATCCTTCCGCTCCCGACAAGAATAGGCTCAATCATAGGCGATAACTTCACGAATATGTTACCGCAGATAGCGTCAACTCTTATAGTGGCACTCGGAGGACTTGTACTCGGCTCGATACTCGGTTACTTCATCGGCGTTGCCGGTGCGGTATTCAAGAAGTGGGGCATGGGCGGTCTGACCATAGTATCCGCATTCAACGCAATCCCGCTCGTAGCACTTGCTCCGGTTATCAACAACTGGACAAGGGATCTGTCGAGCGTGGTAGATATAAGAAGTACGGTGGCTAAGATAATCACCGTTACGATATTCTGCACAGCTTCAATGAGCGTAAACGCATACAGAGGTCTGACGGAGGTAAAACCGTTCTCGGAGGATCTGTTCGCATCATACGGTTCAGGCAAGCTGAAAATGTTCTTCAAGCTGAGGCTTCCGAACTCACTGCCTTATGTATTCACGGCTTTAAGAGTAAGCGTTCCGTCCTGTATAATCGGTGCAGTAGTAAGCGAATACTTTGCAGAGCAGGTAATCGGTGTCGGCAGACAGATAAGAGAGAACATAGTCAAGGGTCAGTTTCCGACAGCGTGGGCATATATAACGATAGCCTGCGTAATGGGTATACTGATGTACATCATACTCCTCACAGTTGAGGCAATCGTGCTGAAAAACCGCCGTGCAAGATAAGCAAAAGAGCGGTTTCAGATATAAGGCGTATCGGCACTATCATTCAACGCCCATCCGATGCCATAATTTCCGTATTACTTCGTTGCTTTTTCTTGACATACAAAACAGTATGCCTACAAAAAAGCGCCTCGTTCTACGAAAATTCGGCTATCGCCTGAACGTTTCAGATAGCACCGACACACCTAAACTAAAACCAGTTTTAAAGACGAGAAAGGATGAAAGATTATGAAAAACAAAAGAGTGTTAGCAGCATTACTTACAGCAAGCTGTCTTGCAGCATCGTTCACCGCTTGTTCCGGTGACACCTCATCGAGCATCACAGCAGAAAGCTCAGCCGCATCGGCAGACGCTTCTTCAAGCGCCGCAGAGGGTTCTTCGGAAAGCACAGGTCTTATGAGCGATGAAGAGATCATCAAGAAGGCTTCAAGCGAAAACAAGGTCGGCAACTGGGGTCTCGGCAACGAGTACGAAATTCAGGCTTTGCTTTCAAAGTACGGTCTGCCCACAGATTATATCACAATGGACTTCACAATGGATCAGATAGATAAGGATACTATTACACTGGCATCAGCAATGACATTCAACGAGCTTGGTCTTATCAAGAACAACTATGACGGCGGTTATAACTACGGCGATGAGATCGGCGTCATTGATATGAACGACGAGGGTGTTGCGATGCTTGAGGATAACCTGTTCTGCACAAAGGAATTCGCAAAGAACAACCCCAACACAGTAAAGGCATTCGTTGCCGCATCAATGAAAGGCTGGACATATGCGTGCGAGCATCCCGATGAAGCCGCAGAAATCGTATTCAAGTACGGCTCATCGGTATCGGCTGACCACCAGAAATATATGGCTTCAGAGGTTGCAAAGCTTGTAACGACAGATACAAAGGGCAATGCGGTTTCCGCTTCGGATGTAGGTAAGATGGACGAAGATGCAATGCAGCAGACACTTGACCTTGCTAAGCAGTACATCAAGCTTGATGATACTACAGCGGCAGACAAGCTCGCTAAGCTTACACTTGATGACATCAGTTCTTCCAACTATCTGACATATGACGGCGGAGCAGTTGAGAAGTCTGACCTCAAGGTTCAGCTTAAATGGTTACCGCAGGCTCAGTTCATGGGCTATTATGTAGCACTTGACAAGGGCTACTACAAGGATAACGGCCTTAACGTAGAGATTGTAAGCGGCGGCGGTGACGTTTCTGAAACAGTTGCAGTAAGCAACGGTACGGTTGACTTCGGCGTAACGTGGGTTTCTAACCTTATCAACGCCAACGCAGGCGGTATGGAGCTTCTCGAAGTAGCTCAGGTATATCAGAGATCGGGTCTTGTACTTTGCTACAAGAAGAGCCAGTTTACTAAGTAATTCACGGTTTCGGATTACTCCGGAAGCTGAAAGGCGGTATATATGAGCGAAAAGAAAATACTTGTAAGCGGTTGCCTTTTCGGCTGGCATTGCCGCTATGATGACGGCGATACGCCGTGTCTGCACCCACAGTTCCTTAAATGGAAAGAAGAGGGCAGACTGATACCGGTATGTCCCGAAGTGTTCGGCGGTCTTCCGACCCCACGTCCCGATTGTCAGCGTACAGGCGATAAGGTGATGAGCTGCGTAGGCGGCGACTGCACCGAGCAGTACGCAAAAGGCGCAAACGAGGCGTTAAGACTTGCAAAGGAAAACGATGTTGCCCTTTGCATAATGAAAGAAGACAGCCCCTCCTGCGGAAGCACACACATATATGACGGTACCTTCACGGATACGATCATCGAGGGACAGGGACTTGCGGTCGAATATCTCAGAAACGCAGGCTACAAGGTATTCAGCGAGAATATGATTGAAGAAGTCATAAAGGCACTCGCAAAGTAAACACTACAGCAATTTATACAGTAAGTTCAGTATCGCACGAGCAGTTAAATGCCGTTCGTGCGATCGGGAAAGACGTCAGGGCGGACGCATCACGGCATAGCGGTCGTTTTGCTCCGACGTTTTTCCCGATAAAAATACAAACTTTATCAAGAGCAGAAGGAAAGAGGGTATAACAGTGGTATTCAGATCACCACCAACGATTATTTACGGCAAGGGTACAGTTACCTCAGTCGGAGAGCAGGCGGCTCGCTTCGGAAAAAAGGCGATGCTTGTCTGCGGAAAAGGCTCGCTGAGAAAAAGCGGAGTGCTTGATATTATAGTATCGAGCCTCGAAAAAGCAGGCGTTTCCTGTGCGGTATACGACCGTGTAGGCTCAGACCCGACAACGTCGGACGTTGACGAGGGTGCGGCTTTTGCAAAGGAAAACGGTTGCGATGTGATAGTAGCGGCAGGCGGAGGAAGTCCTCTTGATGCGGCAAAGGGAATCGGAATGCTGCTCACAAACGGCGGCAAGGTGACCGATTACGAAAAGACAGCTCCCGAAAAGGAGTCGCTCCCCATTATCGCAATACCGACCACAGCCGGCACAGGCAGTGAAGCGACAAGATACTCGGTTATAACAGATACCGACAGAAACATAAAGATGCTGTTATCGACAGACGGAATCATTCCGAAGGCAGCGATTCTTGACTTTGCGATAACAAAATCATTACCGTCATTTATGACAGCGGCAACCGGAATGGATGCTCTGACCCACGCAATAGAGAGCTACATAAACGTCAACGCATCGCCTATGACAAAGATGTATTCGCTTGAAGCGATAAGGCTTATATCAAAGAGTCTTATACCGGCTGTCCTTGACGGCAGAAACGAGCAGGCAAGAGAGGATATGCTCCTTGCCGCCTTATATGCCGGAATCGCAATATGCAGTGCGCCGACAGCGCTTGTTCACTCAATGTCAAGACCGCTCGGAGCGTGGTTCCATATTCCGCACGGACTGGCAAACGCAATGCTTCTAAGTACGGTTATGGAATATAACCGCCCCTCCTGCCCCGAAAAATTCCGTGACATCGCAATAGCGATGGGCGAGAATGTCGAGGGCTTATCGGTAAGAGAGGCAAGTATAGCGGCTGTTGAAGCTATCGCCGCAATAGCGGACGAAACGGGACTTCCGAAGCTGCTTTCATCGCAGGGAGTAACAGAGGACAAGATACCGACCTTGGCAAAGGACGCATTCGCCGCAGGAAGTACGGCTAACAACCCCAGAGTTCCCACCGTAGAAGAAATCGAAACGATATATAAAAGTATTTTCTGATAAAAGAAAGGAAGAAACAGTATGAGATACGGATTCAAAAACGCAGAAGAGGTAAAGGAAACCTCACTTAAGTACAATCTTCATTCGTGGAGCGTTCAGGGCAAGCTGAACCCCGCAGTAGTAGAAAAGGCGGAGGGTATTTATTACTACACCGCAGACGGCAAGAAGATGGCTGATATGTCAAGCCAGCTTGTAAACCTGAATGTCGGCTACGGCAACAAGGATATTATTGACGCTATCAAGGAGCAGGCAGAAAAGCTCGCATACATCAGCCCGGCTTACGCTATCGACTGCCGTTCAAAGCTCGCAGAGATGGTCGTAAAGGTAGCTCCGAAAAATATGGGCAAGGTATTCTTCACATTAGGCGGCGCAGACGCTAACGAGAATGCAATAAAGATCGCAAAGCTGGTTACAGGCAGATACAAGATATTCTCAAGATACCGTGCATATCACGGAAGCTCATTCGGCGCAGGTAACCTGACAGGCGAGCCCAGAAGATATACTCTTGAACCCGGTATCCCCGGCTTCGTAAAGTTTACAGATCCTTATCTGTATCACGCTCCGTTCCCCTTTGAGAGCGAAGAACAGGCTACAGAGTATTATCTCGGACAGCTCCGTGACCAGATTATATACGAAAATCCCGATGCGGTTGCCGCTATCGTAATGGAGTCGGTAACAGGCTCCAACGGTATCATCATTCCGCCCAAAGGCTACTTACAGGGTGTACGCAAGATATGCGACGAGTTCGGCATTATGATGGTCTGCGATGAGGTAATGGCAGGCTGGGGCAGAACAGGCGAATACTTCGCTTGTGAAAACTGGGGCATCGAGCCTGATATGATAACCTTCGCAAAGGGCGTTACCTGCGGATACGCTCCTCTCGGCGGCGTTATCGTAAGCAAGAAGATTGCAGAGTTCTTCGATACACACAAGCTCGACTGTGGTCTTACATATTCAGCTCATCCTCTGGGCTGTGCCGCAGGTGTTGCGTGCCTTAACTTCTATGAAAAAGAACACATTATGGATAAGGTAAAGGAACGTGGCAAGCAGTTAGGCGCACTCCTTGAGGATATAAAGGCAAAGCACAAGAGCGTGGGTGATGTACGTTATATCGGCCTGTTCTCCTGCGTAGAGCTTACAAAGGATAAGGCAACACACGAGCCTCTCGTTCCTTTCGGCAAGGACCCTGAGGGCATTATGGGCAAGATAGTCGGAATGTTAAAGGCAAAGGGCTTCAACACATATTCACACGAGGCTTGCATATTCGTCTGCCCGCCTCTCATTATCACAGAAGAAGAGCTTGCAGAGAATATGGCAATACTGGACGAAGTTCTGACAGAAGTAGACAAGATGGTCTGATAAGCAACAGTTATTACGGGAAAGGACGGTAAGTTATGGATCTCATAATCAAAAACGGTACGATAGTTTCACCAACGGCTACATTCAAAGCCGATGTGTGCGTGGATAACGGCAAGATAGTTGCAATAACGGCAGATGCCGGCACAGATGCCGACAAGGTGGTAGACGCAAGCGGCAAGATGGTGCTCCCCGGTGCCATTGACGCACATACCCACCTTGCAATGCCCTTCGGCGGCACGATCTCATCGGACGACTATTACGCAGGCACAAGAGCAGCCGCCTGCGGCGGTACGACAACGGTATTCGACTTCATTTTACAGGATTTCGGTGAAACGATGGTCGATGCCATCAAGCGCCGTGACGCATTGTGCGCTCCCGATGCGGCTGTCGATTACGCATTTCACGTTGCAGTAAAGGACGTTTCAAACGGACTTATCGACACTATAGAAGATGCTGTAAACTACGGTGTATCCTCGTTCAAGGTATTTATGGTTTACGATTTCGGCGTAACAGACGGCGTATTCTACAAGGTACTTGAAAAGGCAAAATCCTGCGGCGCTATGATCTCGGTACACGCCGAGAACAAGCAGTTAATAGACGTTCTGACAGAGCGTTATCTGTCAGAGGGCAAGACAAGCGCTTGGTATCACTATATGAGCCGTCCGGAATTTGTCGAGGGCGAGGCTGATATAAGAGCTATCCAGCTTGCAAAGAGTCTTGACTCCAAGCTGTACATCGTACACCTTGCGAACAAGGAAGGTGTGCAGGCAGTTGAAAGAGCAAGGAACGAGGGCTATCAGATATATGCCGAGACCTGTCCGCAGTACCTTGAATTTACCTCTGAGGTATACAAGAGAGCAGACGGCAGAAACTTTGTATGCTCTCCTCCGATGAAGGGCGAGGAAAGCAGACTTGCTCTGTGGGAGGCTATCAAGAAAGGTCTTATCACAACGATTGCTACCGACCATTGCCCGTTCCAGTCATATGAAAAAGACTGGGGCAAGGACGATTTCACAAAGATTCCCAACGGCTGTGCAGGTATCGAGAATATGTACCCCTATATGCTGTCAGCCGCTAACGAGGGCAAGATAACATTCAACAAGGCAGTTGAGCTTTGCTCATATAACCCCGCCAAGATTTTCGGCTGTGACGCAAAGGGCGCTATCGAAGTCGGCAAGGACGCAGATATTGTTATCTACGATCCCACGAAGGACTTCACAATCACAAACGACAAGATGCACAGCGACTGCGACCACACGATCTGGGAAGGCATCAAGGTCAAGGGCTATCCCGAGGCTACCTACTCAAGAGGCAAGCTCGTATTCAAGGACGGCGAGTTCTTGGGCGAGCGTGGCTGGGGCAAGTTCATAAAGAGAAGCTCAAGCGGTAACTTATAATAAACAAAAGCCGATACATAACAGGGGAGAGCAATATCTCCATTAAATGCTGAAAGGGGTTTGGGGCGTAGCCCCAAGCGGGTTGTGGGCGGCAGCCCCACTGTTACCCCTCCCACGGGAGGGGCAGGGGTGGGCTTGATTACAGCCGAAATCCATCTTTTTCACAGGCAATGGAGAAAAAACTCCCCTGTATTTTATATAACAAGGAAAAGGAGAGATACTTATGCCATTCGTAAAAAATACAGCTATAGAAGAAAGCGCCCGTTGCCTTTTATGCCTCGACGCTCCCTGTACAAAAGCCTGTCCGTGCGGCGCACAGCCCGACAGATTTATCCGCTCACTGCGTTTTGATAATTTAAACGGCGCAAAAATCTTTGTGAAAAACTGCGCCGAATGCTCCGCTCCCTGTATGACCGCCTGCACAAGAGCAAAAATAGACAGACCCGTTGAAATAAGACAGACAGCGGAGTATATCGCTTCTGCCGCAAAGGACGCAGAGCCGAAAGCCGATTTATCAATGACCTTCTGCGGTCTTAAGTGCGAAAACCCGTTCTTCTTATCTTCATCCGTAGTAGCAAGCGGCTACGATATGTGTGCAAAGGCGCTCGATATGGGCTGGGCAGGTATCGTATACAAGACGATAGGCTTTGCAAAGATGAACGAGGTATCTCCCCGTTTCGATATTCTGAACAAGGAAACGACACCCTATATAGGCTTCAAGAACCTTGAACAGATCTCCGACCACCCTCTTGAAGAAAACCTTGCTATACTCAAAAAGCTGAAGGAAAACTATCCCTCAAAGATAATCGTTTCTTCCATAATGGGCGAAAGCGAGGACGAGTGGACAGCGCTTGCAAGACTGTCTGAGGAAGCCGGCGTTGATATGATAGAGTGCAACTTCTCCTGCCCGCAGATGACAAGTCACAGTATGGGCAGTGACGTGGGTACAAATCCTGAGCTTGTCGCAAAGTATACCGCCGCAGTAAGACGTGGCACAAAGCTCCCCGTGCTTGCAAAAATGACGCCCAATATAACCAATATGGAAATACCGGCTATTGCGGCAGTAAACGCAGGTGCGGACGGCATTGCGGCAATAAACACCGTCAAGAGCATCACAAACGTCGATCTTGACAGCTTCGTTCCTACCCCCGACATTAACGGCAAGTCCGCTGTCGGCGGATATTCGGGCAAGGCGGTAAAGCCTATCGCTCTGCGTTTCATCTCGGATATGAAAAGAAACGAAACGCTTAAAAATGTCGAGATCAGCGGTATGGGCGGCATAGAAACGTGGCGTGACGGTCTGGAGTTTATCCTTATGGGCTGTACGAATCTACAAGTAACGACCTCGGTGATGCAGTACGGCTACAGAATAATAGACGATATGCTTGACGGATTATCACGCTGGCTCACTGCCGCAGGCTGCAGCAGTGTGTCGGAGGTAGTCGGCCTTGCAAACAAGAATATGACCGATGCCGGCAGCCTTGACCGTGACACCGTTACATATCCTATATTCGACAAAAACAAGTGTATCGGCTGCGGCAGATGCTACATCGCCTGCTATGACGCAGGACATCAGGCTCTCGGCTTTGATGCTGAAACAAGAAAGCCCGTCTTCCTCGGCTCTAAGTGCGTAGGCTGTCATCTCTGCGCTACCGTCTGCCCCGTAAATTGCATTTCGAAGGCTAAAAGAGTTGCAAAAAAACGCTGATTTTTTGATAAGAATCTTCATAAAATACGGCTGTTTCACAAGACAGCCGTATTTTCAGCCAGCAGAAAAGACCAACTATTGTTAATAAAGTTGTATAATAAAACGTATCGCCAACACCGCCGGAAACATTTTCAGTGCCGACAAGGAGTTAATATTTTCGTGAGTACATCATTACAACTGCACTGACATTGACCCTTCAAAAAACGCCACTAACCTGAGATATATGTACTAATAT
>UMJL01034394.1_pt1 | contig 25920 bp, 23 predicted proteins | sample 1966071 | NCBI WGS metagenome assembly UMJL01 (sample SAMEA4836148, study PRJEB28245) | human gut metagenome | biome: gut microbiome; material: fecal sample | place: Denmark | collected 2008
CCTGAGACAGAAGTTTCCCTGACCTCCGTCGAAGTGGAAATATCTGTTTCCGAAACACCCATTATAGAAAAACAGGAAGCCGACGAAGCTCCCTGCCCTTCCGAAGATTCTTCTTATCCGAAGCAGACGCCCATCTGACGTCCCTGTACGACCAAATCATTATCTTCGGTCACCAGCTTCAACTTTCCGGCCACCTCCTCGAGCGGCAGGGACGAAATGTCATTACCCTGCAAGGTGACCATACGGCCGAACTGGCCGCTGGCTATCAGCTCTGTGGCATGCCCGCCCATACGTGTGGACAGATTGCGGTCGAAAGGTGTGGGCGAACCGCCGCGCTGGATGTAGCCGAGTACCGTTTCGCGTGTCTCAATACCTGTTTCGTATTCTATCTCCTGCGCAATGTACTCTCCTGCCCGCTTCCGCCCGTCGGTCGGAATACCTTCGGCCACCACCACAATGGAGTAAGGACGCCCTTTGCGCAAACGGTTCAGGATGACTTCGCCAATGTTATGGATATTATAAGGAATTTCGGGTATCAGGATTACGTCGCCACCACCGGCCATACCTGAATACAAAGCAATCCAGCCGGCCTTGTGCCCCATCACTTCGATGACCATCACACGCTTGTGCGAACTTGCCGTGGAGTGCAGACGGTCGATGGCATCGGTGGCAATGCTCACCGCCGTATCGAAGCCGAAGGAGAAATCTGTTCCCCAAATGTCGTTGTCGATGGTCTTAGGCACGGACACGATGTTCACGCCCATTGCCGCAAACTTGGCCGCCGTCTTCTGTGTACCGTTTCCACCGATGCACACCACACAGTCCAGTCCCAGTTCCTTGATGTTCTGCACAATCAAGGCCGGCTTGTCCACACCGTCCATCAGGCCTCCCCGCTTGAAAGGCTTCTCGCGCGACGTGCCGAGCACTGTCCCGCCCTGTGTCAGCAAACCGGACAAGGAATCTTCTGTAAACGTCTCCACATCCTTGGTCATCAGCCCCTGAAAACCACTATGAATGCCGATTACCTCCATTCCATAATGGCAGATGGCCGTCTTGCACACACCGCGGATTGTCGCATTGATACCCGGACAATCGCCTCCTGAAGTCAAAATACCGATTCTCATATAGTACCTCCGTTCCTTCTTTTCCCCTTTCGGAGAAAATATTTTATCATTACGTCGTATAAAGTGGTCAACATGTCAGTTTGCACCACAAATGCAGCCGTAAAGATAGAAAAAAAACAGAAAAAAGATAGAGAAGAGCGGAAATAAGATTACTTTTGCGTGCAGAATCTGATTTCAATAAGAAAGATGAATATAACGCGATTCCTCAACAACATCTATTTCAGTTCCCGCGCGAAGGAAATAGACCTGTATGCCGGAAATGCCGGAGACATACAACACCGTGTACTGATGCGCCTTGTCAGCAAGGCTGCCCGGACGGAATGGGGCCGGAAGTACGACTTCAGTTCCATACGCACTTACGAAGACTTCAAGAACCGCCTGCCGATACAGACTTATGAAGAAATAAAGCCCTACGTAGCCCGCCTGCGGGCCGGAGAGCAAAACCTGTTGTGGCCGTCGGAGATACGCTGGTTTGCCAAGTCGTCGGGTACGACGAACGACAAGAGCAAGTTCCTGCCCGTCAGCAAGGAATCGCTGCACGACACACACTATCGCGGCGGTCAGGACGCCGTAGCCCTCTACCTGCGTCAGAACCCCGAAAGCCGATTCTTCTCGGGCAAGGGACTGATTCTGGGCGGAAGCCACGCTCCCAACCTGAACACGAACCACAGCCTTGTGGGCGACCTGTCGGCCATCCTGATGGAAAACCTCAATCCGTTGGTCAACTACATCCGCGTACCGAGCAAGCAGACGGCACTGATGGAACACTTCGAGCCGAAGATGGAAGCCATTGCCCGCGAAACCATCCATGCCAACGTCACCAACCTGTCGGGCGTACCGTCGTGGATGCTGGTGCTCATCAAGCACATCCTGGAAAAAACGGGCAAGCAAAGCCTGGAGGAAGTGTGGCCCAATCTGGAAGTCTTCTTCCACGGCGGCGTAGCCTTCACGCCCTACCGCGAGCAATACAAGGAGGTGATACGCAGCACCAAGATGCACTACGTAGAGACCTACAATGCTTCCGAAGGTTACTTCGGCACGCAAAGCGACCCCACCGACCGCTCCATGCTGCTGATGATTGACTATGGTGTCTTCTACGAATTTATACCTTTGGAGGACATCGGCAAGGAGAACCCGCGCATCTGCTGCCTCGAAGAGGTGGAACTGAACAAGAATTATGCCATGGTCATCTCTACTTCGGCCGGCCTCTGGCGATACATCATCGGCGATACGGTGAAGTTCACCAACAACCGTCCCTACAAGTTCGTCATCACGGGCCGCACCAAGCACTTCATCAACGCCTTCGGCGAAGAGCTCATCGTAGACAATGCCGAGAAGGGACTGGCCAAGGCTTGTGCCGAAACGGGCGCACGCATTACGGACTACTCCGCCGCTCCCGTCTTCATGGATGCGAACGCCAAGTGCCGCCACCAGTGGCTGATTGAGTTCGCCCAGATGCCCGACGACCTCGGCAAGTTCGCCCGCATTCTGGACGACACGCTGAAGGAGGTCAACTCCGACTACGAGGCCAAACGTCAGAACGACCTGGCCCTGCAACCGCTGGAAGTCATCGTGGCACGCACGGGCCTCTTCCACGACTGGCTCGACCAGAAAGGCAAGCTGGGCGGCCAGCACAAGATTCCCCGCCTGAGCAACACGCGCGAATATATCGAAGAAATGCTGAAGCTGAACCGATAGGCAGGCCGACAGAGGGCCTGCCTCCACCACACAAGTCATACCTTAAAAGAATTACATATGAAAATGAAAAAGCTATTGTTCCTTCTGCCCATTCTGTTGGGCAGTTGCGCTCCGAAGGTAATTACAGACATTACCCGCTCTTATACGCCCCTCGCCACAGCCGACGAGGTACGGTTGTACGAAGTGGGCGACTCCGTACCGCAAACCGCACAGCAGATAGGCCAGGTAAAGGTCGTCGACCGAGGGATGACTACCCGATGCAGTTACGAGCAGGTGGTGGCACTGGCCAAAGAAGAAACTGCCAAAAGCGGAGGCAATGCGCTGGCCCTGACCCGACACAAACAGCCTTCGCTATGGAGCAGCTGCCATCAGATTACAGGCAACATGCTTCGGATAGACGGAACAAAGGCAGAAACGTTGTCCGCACGAAGCACATCGTCCGTACCCGCATCGGACGACTGCAACTGTGAAGATCCATCCGCTCTCCAGCATCATACGTTCTACGCCAACATAGGATACGCTTTCATGACCAGCAAATTCTATTTGCCGCAAGGAGCCACAGGGCATCCCAAGAATGGCCTGGACTGGCAGCTGGGATACGACTGGGTATCAAAAACAGGATTCGGTGCAGGACTGATGTACTCGGGCTACCATTCTTCCTATACATACGGCCCAACCGATTTCAAGGTAGGGCTTACCTACGTCGCCCCGCAGTTTGTCATGAAACAGCAGGCCGGGCGTTGGGCTTTCGAGGAAAAAGCCGGCATCGGCTATTTCAACTACAAGGAATCATCGGACCTCGGGAGTGCTTCAACGGCCGGTGTAGGATACAACTTCCTTATAGGTGCGGAGTATAACGTGGCCAAGCACATCGGCATCGGAGCCAACATCGGATATATCGCCGGTTCGCTGCCCGAACAGGATGGCGCCACAGAGTCCGAAGACAGTACTTCCGGCATCTTCCGCCTGCATCTCAATGTCGGCATCCGCTACCATTTCTGATTCTCAAGGTTTCTGAGGCAGGAGAACAAAAAGCAGCTGATACACAGACTTCTGCAAGATGAGGGAAGGCTTGCATAAAGGACAGGCTTCGCTCCCCTCAAAATCATAGGACCTTTTGCTCCAAAAGCGGCAATGTTTTGGGGCAAAAGGTCGTATGTTTTAGCCTAAAACATTATAGGATAATTCCACCCCCGAGCAGCAGCCCTTCGGCATCATAGAAAGCGGCGGCCTGCCCCGAAGCCACGGCTTCGAGCGGGTCGAGCAGGCGTACGTGTAGGCGGTCGTCGTCCGTGCGCGAGACGAGGCAGCGGTTGGCCTGCTTGCGGTAGCGTATCTTCACGATGACCGCCCCGCTGCCCAGGACTCGGGTCTCGTCCACAAGGTTCCAGTCCTTCAGCCACATCTCCGTCCGATAGAGGGAGGCGAGCGGCGCCAGTACTACCTCGTTCCGTTCGCGGCATGTCTCCTTCACATAGACCGCACGGTTCAGATGGATGCCCAGTCCGCGACGCTGCCCTACGGTGTAGAAAGGATAGCCTTCGTGCCACCCCAGAAAAGCACCGTTTTCATCGAGAAAGGCTCCCCGTCCGGGCAAACAATCAGCCGGAACCGCCCGGCGCAGGAAGGTGCGGTAATCCATCGGGCAGAAGCATACGCCCAGACTGTCCTTCTTCTCGGCCACACGCTGAAATCCCCGACGGGCGGCATAGGCACGGGCCTCTACCTTGGTCAAGTCGCCCATGGGCAGGAGCATGCGCTCCAGTATATCCTGCTTCAGTCCCCAAAGGAAGAATGACTGGTCCTTGTCGGCATCGGCGGCAGGAGCGATGTACCACCGCTCGTCGCGGCATACCTTTCGCACGTAGTGCCCCGTGGCGATGCAGGAGATGCCCCTTTCATCGGCCAGACGGGCCAAGAGCGGCCACTTCAGCCGATTGTTGCACACGGTACAGGGTACGGGCGTGCGGCCCGCCAGATATTCTTCGGTGAAATAGCGGACCACCTGCGCTTCGAAGGCTTCGCGGGCGTCGTATTCGAAATGGGCAATACCCAGACGGTCGGCCAGACGGGCAGCCTCTTCGGCACCACGCCCTCCGTCGTCGTGCAGGCGAAGGGTGACGCCTGTCACCTCGTATCCGGCTTCCTGCAACTTCATGGCCGCCACGGAGCTGTCGGTCCCTCCGCTCATGCCCAGCAATACACGTTTCTCCATCGTTCGGTCTGTTAAGCGTTACGGAGGCAAAGATACAAAAAAAGGATGCCACGACGGGCATCCCTTTTATCGGTATCAGACTAACTTGCAGTTATTCATTCGTTTTACTTATTTCTTCTTCATTTCAAAGGTAAATCCGGTAGCAGGGAAAGCCGGGAAAGGCTGGTCATTGACCGTCACGCTGCTGGCTTCAAGTCCCAGGTTCAGATTCTTTGTCTCGAACTCGTAGTTGCCCTTGTTGGCGGCTGCCACTTCTACCTTTACGGTCAACGTATTGTTTTCATCCATCGGTACGGAGATTTCCAGCGGTTTCGGGTCGAATGCCATGTAGACACTGTCCTTGGCGGCAGTCATCGTAGCCTCATAGCCCACCTTGTAGCTTACCTTGCCAACGGCCTCAACGATGGCATCGGCCTGTTCCTCACCAACGATGGAAACAATCAGGTCGCGCACGGGGAACTCATCGAAGTAAACGGTATCGTTCTTCACCTGAGCAGCCACATCGACGCCTGCAGGTTCTTCACCTTCTCCTTCGGCAAAAGTCGACTGGTCCAACAAAGCGGTCTGCATCAAGCCGGCATAGTCACCGTATACATCTTCTACTTTCGGTTCAGTGGGGTTCTGGGGATCGTCGTCGTCGCTGCAAGCAACAAAACCCAGCGTACAGCCGGCCAACATCAAGGATACAAAAAGGCGGTTGAATTTCATTTCTTTTTTCATAATCATTGTTCAGTTTAGTCAGTTAGTCTTTGCTTTAGAAAGATGGAAAGGCCGGAAATACTGCACAAACGAGTCCTAACAAACGTTAACAAGAAAACAGCGAAGTAAGATGCCGGCAAAAAAACAGGGCCATCATGGAGCTACTTATCCGAAAAACAGTAACTTTGTGCTTTCAACCGGAAATAAAAACCTAACAATATGGAACATCAACTGACGATTTACAACACGCTGACCCGAAGGAAAGAAGTATTCAAGCCGCTGCACGCCCCGCACGTGGGTATGTACGTCTGCGGCCCTACGGTCTATGGCGACCCACACCTGGGACACGCCCGTCCGGCCATTACCTTCGATATCCTCTTCCGTTACCTCAAGCATCTGGGATATAAAGTGCGCTACGTGCGCAACATCACCGACGTGGGCCACCTGGAACACGACGCCGACGAAGGCGAGGACAAGATAGCCAAGAAGGCCCGCCTGGAACAGCTGGAGCCGATGGAAGTGGCACAATACTATGCCAACCGCTACCACGAGGCCATGGATGCACTGGGCGTACTGCGTCCCAGCATCGAACCGCAGGCTTCGGGACACATCATCGAGCAGATTGAACTGGTAAAGGAAATCCTGAAGAACGGATATGCCTACGAAAGCAAGGGTTCCGTATACTTCGACGTGGCCAAATACAATCACGACCACCACTACGGCAAGTTGTCGGGCCGCAACCTGGACGACGTGCTCAACACCACCCGCGAACTGGACGGACAGGACGAGAAACGCAACCCTGCCGACTTTGCCCTGTGGAAGAATGCCCAGCCCGAACACATCATGCGCTGGCCCTCGCCCTGGGGTAACGGTTTCCCCGGCTGGCACTGCGAGTGTACGGCCATGGGACGCAAGTACCTGGGCGAACACTTCGACATCCACGGAGGCGGGATGGACCTCATCTTCCCCCACCACGAATGCGAGATTGCACAAAGCGTGGCCAGCCAGGGCGACGACATGGTACATTACTGGATGCACAACAACATGCTGACCGTCAACGGACAGAAGATGGGCAAGAGCTACAACAACTTCATCACGCTGGAGCAGCTCTTCACCGGCACACATCCGCTGCTGGAGCAGGCCTACACGCCGATGACCATCCGCTTCTTCACCCTGCAGGCACACTACCGCAGTACCGTGGACTTCGGCAACGAAGCCCTGAAGGCTGCCGAGAAGGGGCTGGCCCGACTGATGGACGCCGTCAGCGGACTGGAGAAGATAACGCCCGCACAGGCATCGACGGTCGACGTAAAGGCACTGCGCGAGAAGTGTTACGACGCCATGGACGACGATCTGAACACGCCCATCGTCATCGCCCACCTGTTCGACGGTGCCAAGATGGTGAACAACATTCTGGCCGGTAACGACACTATCACAGCCGCCGACCTGGACGAACTGAAAGAGACCTTCCGCCTCTTCTGCTTCGACATCCTGGGACTGAAGGCTGAAAACGCCTCGAACGCTGCCCGCGAAGAAGCCTTCGGCCACGTAGTGGACATGCTGCTGGAAGAGCGCGCCAAGGCCAAGGCCAACAAAGACTGGGCTACGAGCGACAAAATCCGCAACGAACTGACCGCCCTCGGCTTCGAAATCAAAGACGGCAAGGACGGTTCGGAATGGAAACTGAACAAATAAAACGGGAGGCAAACTTCCGATAAAAGCAAGCGAGGCTGCACCCGCAATGATACGGGATGCAGCCTCGCTTGTATCCTATCACCAACGCCTGCAGGCAGGCGTTGCGACACAGTGCTTTGTGACGGTCTGACACAGTGCTTCGTGAGGTTGTCACGAAGCACTTCCTGAGAGGGTGACAAAGCACTGCGTCAGACCCTCAGGAAGCACTTCATCAAGATGCAAGGGCATATTTCTGTCAAGAAAGAGAAAAAACGGCATCAATATGGTATCATGTCCTTCAGAACACCCTCCAGATACCAGGGATCTTCTATCTCCTTCAACACCTTGCCCATATCGGCACAAAGTTCCTTTACCACTTCGGGATGTTCATCCAGCGGCAGGTTGTTCAGCTGATACGGATCGTTCACATCATCGAAGAGGAGCGACTTCTTCAACTGGCGGGTCTGACGGTCGATGTAGAGTGCCAGTGTATAACGGGCCGACTTGAAACCACGGGCCGAGGGAAAATAAGTCTGTACCTTGCCTTCGGCGTCCTTCTCACCGTCTACGTTCTGGATGTAGAGTGCACCAGTCGGGCGCACCATATCAGCCTTTTCATCGAAGAAAAAAGGTGCATAGTTGCGTCCCTGCACCGTAGCAGGAATGGAATCGGTCAGGCCGGCCAGCCCCAACAAGGTAGGCATGATGTCGGGCGACGAAAGCATCAGGTCGTCCACACGCGGCGTCAGTTTGCCGGGATATCGCACCAGGAAAGGAACACTCATCGATTCGGCATAGGGTGAATTCTTGGGGTCGTCGGTACGCTGGCTGCACATCGTTTCACCGTGATCCGACGAGAAGACGACGATGGTGTTCTTGTCCAGCCCCAGTTCCTTCAGCGCATCGAGTATCTGTCCGAAAGCACGGTCCACACCGGTCACCGAAGCGAAATAATAGGGGGTACTGGCTGCCTTCTCCATCGTGGCATCGGCATTGGGACGTACCAGCAGGCTGTCCAGCGGCACATCCTTGTAGAGATTGAAATCCTCCTCCATGCAGTCGTCCAGCGAGCGGTAAGGGCTATGGGGCGGATTCATACCCACCATGATGAAGAACGGTTTCTTCGGATCGCGCACGTTGCCTTCGTTCTTCAGATAGCTGACCACCATCTTGGCCTCGTGCAGGGGCGACCACTCCTTGGGGTCGTGCCGACGTCCTTCCGTATCCCAGTAATGGGGATTCTTGTGTACGTCATACGTTCCGTAGGAATACCAATAGTTGAAGCCATGGCGGCGCTCCTTCGGCGTATAGGCATCCCAGGCCGGTACGCGGTCTTCTACATAATGCCCCGGCCGGGCAGGGTCATTGGGCGTGGGGAAATCGACGTGCAGCTTACCGAAGTAAGCACAGTCATAACCCGCCTTGCTGAAAACGTCGCTGACGCATTCGGCATCCGCCCGCAGGGAACTGATGGGGCGGTCGGCGTTGCAGTTCAAGGGCACTCCGCTCTTGTTGGGATACATGCCCGTCAGCAGAATGCCACGATGCGGGCTGCTCAGAGGGCAGTTGCTCTGTGCCGAAGTCAGTACCACCGACTCACGGGCAAAATCGTTCAAACGTGGGGTATGGACGGGGTCATTCCGGAAGTTGACATGTTCGCGGAAGCCTTCCTGTCCCCAGAACTCCATGGCCTGATTGCGGTACTGGTCGGGAAATACATAGATGACATTGGGCTGGCAAGGCTGTTCAGACTGTTGTGCCTTGCATCCGGCCAAAGCAAGCAGACCGGCACTGCCTATGACAAGATTGAAAGAATGTTTCATGGTTCATTGTTGTTTGAGGGAGAAAACAAACTACAGGCTACAAACTGCAGATACCGACACTTGGTCTTCCTGCCTGCAGCCTGTAGCCCGCAACTTATATCTGTAACCGAATTATTTCTTTTCAAGATCGCGCTTGCGCATCAATCCTTCGAGGAAATAATAATCGGCGTAGTTCAGCGGCACGTCGATCTCGGCGTTATGAGGAATACTGCCCACGGAATGCATCAGGATGAAATTGCCGTTCGTCCCCACTTCTGCACGATAGGATGGAGAAGCCAGACTTTCCATGATGCGGTCGGCCGTTTCCTTGTAGTTTTTATCAGGAACATACGTACTCAGCTCATAAAGAGCGGAAGCCGTACAGGCAGCAGCCGAAGCATCACGCGGTTCGTTGGGAATGTTGGGCGCATCGTAGTCCCAGTAAGGAACCAGGTCGGCTGGCAGATTCTTGTTGTTGAAGATGAAGTTGTATACTTTTTCTGCCTGATCCAGATACTTCTTGTCGTGAGTATAACGGTAGCAGGCGGTATAGCCATACAAAGCCCAGGCCTGTCCGCGCGCCCAAGCCGATTCGTGTGCATAACCCTGTGCTGTCTGCTTGCTGCGTACCTCACCGGTTTCAGGATCATAGTCCACCACATGATAGCAACTGTTGTCGGCACGGAAATGGTTGGCCAGCGTTGTGTCTGCATGTTTCACGGCTATCTGGTAGAAAGTGGAATCGCCCGACAGGCGGGTCGCTTCGAACAGCAGTTCCAGGTTCATCATATTATCAATGATTACAGGGCACTTCCAGCCGCGTGTTCCCTGCCAGCCACGGTCGGCATCCCACGACTGGATAACGCCTGCTCCCGGACGGAAACGGGTGGACAACGACTTGGCAGCCTCTACAATCACATCCTTATACTCTGTCTTACCGGCCAGACGATATCCGTTCAGATAGCTGCAACCGATCATGAAACCTACATCGTGATGCCACTTCAGGTATTTTACAGAGTCCAGGTCTTCCGTATATTTCTCGGCCAGCTTCTCCCATTTCTGGTCGCCGGTCAATTCATAAGTCAGCCACATGCTGCCGGGGAAGAAGCCCGAGCACCAGTCGTCAATGGGCACATAGTGAATGCTTCCATCCTTTTCGATGGTACGGGGATTCAATATCTTACCGGATTTCTCGATAATGTCGGTCTGCAAGGTATGCTGCGCCACCGCATTGTCGATGTTGTCTTGGATGAAGTTGCTCTCCGCCTGCTTCTGGCCTGCGCAACTTGCAAAAATCAGGAGGGAAACTCCCAAGGTTGTCAGGGTTGTTTTCATAACAAAGGATTATAAATTAATGTATAGTTCATACTTCTTTGACACGGACAAAGGTATGTGCTTTCCGGAAGATAGACATACTTAAATCATACAGTTAAAGGACAAAATTGTTACATTTGCAAGCAGAATCATGCTTTTTCCGCCAGACCGATGCATTATCTGGCGGAAAACGGATCCAACCACCCTTAAAAAGACAAGAGACAATGACACCACAGGAGTTTTTCAAGAACGACCATTTTGCCGGCAAAGTAGGCATCGAACTGACCGAAGTGAGAGAAGGCTATAGCAAAGCGCAACTGACAATCACGGAAATACATCTGAATGCAGGGCGGCGCACACAGGGAGGAGTACTCTTCACACTGGCCGACCTGGCACTGGCTGCAGCAGCCAACTCGCACGGGACATTGGCCCTGTCACTTTCATCACACATCACATTCCTACGCAGCAGCGGTGCAGGCGATACGCTCACTGCCGAAGCGCGTGAATGCTACATAGGAAGGAGCACAGGATACTATCAGGTGACAATCACCAACCAGCACGGCGATATCGTGGCCAGCTTTGAGTCTACGGCCTTCCGCAAGAACGACCCGCTCCCCTTCCATCTGTAACGGGAAGGAGTACGGGTTCTACTATCATCCGGCCTAATCCTCGACTATACACGTCAACGGATAGCGATTGCCACGCACACTGGTCAGGAATGCCTTGGCCGAGCCAAAGTTGAGATACAGGTCCAGACGGATGGGAAGATGGTTCAAGTCGTCGGAAATGAAAAAGGTAATGACTTCATTCTCTTTCTTCTTGCTTCCGTCCTGCACGTATTCCACAAACGAGAATACCAGGCAACGGTAGGTCGTGTCATTGTTAGCCTTGACGTTCTCTTTGCCACGGTAAATGAGTGTCTGCTCCTCTACCCTGCGTCCTGTAGCCATCGGGAAATTGATCTTTTGCCCTACCTTGTAGTCTTTGGGATCCCAGGAGCGGGCCTGGGCCAGAATGCTCAACATATCGTAAATGCACCGGCTGTCGTTATAGGACATCGTATCGGCATGCCCGTCGCGCCATGTGCGCCGCTGGTTCACATACGACACACCGTCCTTGTAGTCGAACCAGGCTTCATCCACGGTATAGCGTTTGCCTTCCTCGGCACCCTTGCGGAAGTACAACGGTTCCAGACGCTCGCCGACGTAACAAGTCAGCGTATCACGCATCTTGAAGAAGAAATCGACCCGCTTGCTGCTTACCGAAAGCAGGTTGAAACGAAAAGCCGGTTTCCGATGATAGGTCGTGGCATTGGTCGTCAGACTGGCCAGCCCCGCCTTGACCCAGATAAATTTCCAGTTGAAATACAAGTCGTACATCACGTGCTCACCCGATTTGAACGCCTTGTTCTCAACCGTGCATTGCGCACGCAACGATCCGACAGGCACTACGCATATGGCGCATACCAGCAGCAGTGCAGCCATCCAGCTTTTCATTCCGCCGTTGCACAGCTTTTGTACCGGTTGCAGCCTAACGGCTGCCGGTACTGCTTCGTTTGTTGTTTTTCTTTTTTTCATCCGGCTTTTGTTTTTTAAGTTCCAAAGGTTTCTGTTCATCCAACGCCCTGTCAAACAGGTTCCAGGTCTGTTGCAGTTCAAAGTTGGCTTTCAACTCCACTACCTGAAAATAATAGTATACCATCTCGGGCTGAATATGTTTTTCATAATCGCCCGTATCCCATATACCATTCCGGTTCTTGTCTGCAACCAGGCGCGCTCCATATTTGCCTGGCGTCAGATAATAGAAATCGGCCTTCCCGTCGACTACCGGTACGGTGCGTACCACTGCATCCTGTGCATTCAGCAACTCAACGAAAGAAGTGGAGTCGGCACCAGCTATGTCAAAAAGGATGGTACCGTATTCCTCTATGGTCTTTACCTTGAACTCCTGCTTGATTTTATCCGTATACAAGCCATACAGACCTTCGATGGCCATAGAGTCCACTGCAAACTGATAGCTCTCACCGGGTTTCCAGTCGGCAAATATATTATAGACTTTCAAGTCCAGCGAGTCTGGCTGGAAATCGAACGGGATATCGTTCCACAGCGTGTCCACCTTCTGCCGAAGATGGAAAGCCGCTGTATCAATGCGTGTCAATGGTTCCTGGAAAGTCAGCGTAATATAGTCGTATACATCCATCGACGAAGGCGCATACACCTCAACAGGCAGGAACTCGGTCGGCAACTTGGGTTCTTCCGGCTCTATTTCATTGCCTTCTTCATCCCGTTTCTTCTTTTTCTTGGCAGCCTTCTTCAGTTCTTCCAGCTTCTTCTCGTCCTGTTCCTGCTTTTGCTTCAGCTGTTTGGCATAGGTCAGCTTCGCCAGCAGGCGGAGTGTATCTTTCCGCTGGGAAAGTTGTCCCAATGTGTCTGTTGCCAGATAGGTCAACTCCACATTCAACGTATCTTGCTTATACAGCAGCGAGTCCTTGATCCAATAGTGAATCGTATCATTGCGCCCGGTCGTCTGCTCGATGACAAACGCATCGCGCTCATCAAAATTGAGACCCTTCAGCAAAGGCAGGCTGTCGGCCGGCGCCGTGAAGTAGAGCGAAAACTTCTGCGGCGTCAAACGTTCACTCTTGGCCAGTCGCTGGTTGTAGCGTATCTCCTTAAAGCTGCGCAACAGGATGTCATCCGGCAAATAGTGGGTATACTGGTGTTCAACTATCGTATCGATGGTCAGCGAGTCAATCCAAGTGGTATCCTGCCGCATGCGATATTCATAACGCGGAATAATGAGGGAGTCATGCCAGGCAATCTGTTCGGCAGGCTGGGAAAAATAAAAATTCTGGTCGGCATCCTGCAAGGCATAAACGCGATAGGTTCCCGGCGCTACACCACGAATGGAAAAACGCCCGCGACTGTCCGTACGCCCTACCCGCCCGAAGGGGACAGAGGTAAAAGCAGAATCGGCCAGATTGGACTGCAACCCCACCAGCATACCCTTCACCGGCTCCAGGTTGGAGGCATTCAACACGGTGCCCGATACGGCCATCGTGTCCAGCCTGTCCCCTGTAGAAAACGTAAAGGTAAACTGTTCCAGCGGATTGCTTTCGTTATTGTCCTGAATGGCATCTCCGAAGTCAATCGTATAGGTTACGTCCGTCTTCATCGTATCCTGAAAATTGACAATAACCTTCTTTCCGTTCGTCTTGATTTCAGGCTGCTGTATCTGGGGGGGCGAAATTACAATCTTCTCACTCGGATTGTCCAGCTTGATATATTCGTCGAAGGCAATGGTTACCCGCTTGCGTTTATAGTTCAGCTGTCCCGGTTCAGGTGTACTTTGCAGGAACCGGGGCGGAGTCTCGTCAATCGGGCCTCCCTCGATACGGCCTATGCTGGCACATGAGTACAGCAAAACACCCAAAACCAAGAAGACAGGCAGGCGTCTGAGCGACAGCGCATCCCTACCGTTATCTGTTTTTTTCTTCAATCCTTTCATGCAGTCTGAATCTATCAACCAAAAGATATTGACGCAAAGATACAACAACTATCCATACAGCATGCACAAAGGTCCCTTTATTTTGGTTTTTTATGTGAATCAGGAACCGAAAAAACATTTTATCCGCATAGACTTCCACCTGCAAATCCCGACATCGGAGAGGAAAAGATACACCTTTGCCCGTACAAGTTTCAATCATCCGTTGCACAAGATGGCATCTTGAGCAACACAAGATGCCATCTTGAGCAGCATGAGATGGCATCTTGTGCAACATGAGACGGTATCTTGTGTCATGTAAGGTAGAAACCTACAGTACACTTCTTACTGTCTTCGTTCTTGAATACTGGTAGAATTCTCTGAAACATAGTTAAAAAATACCACCTTTACAAACCTATATATATCAAAAATCGGTACTTTTGCATGCTTGAAAACTAAACAGGGCGCTTAAGTTTTCAGAAAAAGCATGGGTTGACATTAATAATTAGACACAGAGATAAATAAGTATGAAGAGTAGATTAGTATTAGTGGCAAGTTGCTTAGCCCTGCTCAGCAGCTGCGGACAAGGCAACAAAAGTACGGGTAGTGCCCCCGAAGTTGCAGTCATGGAGGTAAATACCACCACTGCAAACCTGACAAACAGTTATCCTGCTACCATCAAAGGTAAACAGGATGTAGAAATCCGCCCGATGGTAAGCGGTTTTATCACCAAACTGCACGTAGATGAAGGTGCTGTTGTCCGCAAAGGGCAAGTATTGTTCACCATCGACCCTGTACAATACCAAGCCGCCGTGAACTCAGCCAAAGCAAGCGTTGAAACAGCCCAGGCAGCTTTGAACACGCAAGAACTGACTACTGAAAACAAACGCGAGCTGAACAAGAAGAACATCATCAGCGACTACGATCTGAAAATGTCCGAGAACCAGCTGGCACAGGCCAAAGCCAATCTGGCACAAGCCAAAGCACAGCTCGTCAACGCCCAAAACAATCTGTCGTACACGGAAGTAACCAGCCCCAGCGACGGTGTAGTAGGAACCATCCCCTACCGTGTAGGCAGTCTGGTAAGCGCATCCATTGCAACACCTTTGACGACGGTTGCCGACATTTCTGAAATGTACGCCTATTTCTCCATGACCGAACGTCAGCTGCTGGCCATGATACGCGAAGGCGGTACGATGAAGGAAATCCTCGACAAAATGCCGGATATCCAGTTGAGCCTGGTAGACGGTACCATCTATCCGGACAGCGGCCGCGTGGAAACCATCAGCGGAGTCATTGACCAGGCTACAGGTTCTGTGAACATGCGTGCCCTCTTCCCCAACAAGCACAACATCCTGCGCAGTGGAGGTACTGGTAACGTCATCTTCCACAACCCGCTGCACGACGTGATCATGATTCCCCAATCGGCCACAACCGAAATTCAGGACAAGAAATTCGTACTTGTACTCCAGCCCGACAATACACTGAAGAATACAGAAATCAAAGTATTCACCTTGGACGACGGAAAATACTTTTACGTGACCGACGGACTGAAAAAGGGTGACAAGATAGTCATCGAAGGTGTACAGTCACTGAAAGACGGACAAGCCATCACGCCCATTACACCGGCTGACAAAGAAGCTGAATACCAGAAAGCTTTGCAAGACCAGAAAGATGGCAATATTCAAACGGCCTTTCAATAAAACAAACCCAACCAACAAATTGTAAGAAAGAATGAAACTAGATAGATTTATTAACCGTCCGGTACTGTCAACAGTTATCTCCATCCTGTTAGTAATTCTGGGCTTTATCGGGTTGGCCACGCTGCCAATTACCCAATACCCGGACATTGCACCGCCTACGGTATCTGTACGTGCCACCTATACCGGTGCCAATGCGCAGACAGTATTGAATTCAGTCATATCCCCGCTGGAAGACCAAATCAACGGTGTGGAGAACATGATGTACATGACTTCCAATGCATCCAACAGCGGATCTGCGGATATCTCAATCTACTTCAAGCAAGGTACCGACCCCGATATGGCTGCCGTCAATGTACAGAACCGTGTATCCATGGCACAAGGTCTGCTTCCTGCCGAAGTAACCAAAGTCGGTGTAACCACCCAGAAACGCCAGACCTCTATGTTGATGATCTTCTCCATCTATGATGAAAAAGACCAATACAACATCGAATTCCTGGAAAACTATGCCAACATCAACCTGATTCCTGAAGTAAAACGTGTCACCGGTGTAGGTGATGCCAATGTGATGGGACAGGATTACTCCATGCGTATCTGGTTGAAGCCTGATATCATGGCGCAATACAAACTGATTCCCAATGATGTGGTAGCAGCCTTGAGCGAACAGAACATCGAAGCCGCTCCGGGTCAGTTGGGTGAACGAGGAAAGCAAACGTTCCAATACACTTTACGTTACAAAGGCCGTCTGCAACAGCCTGCCGAGTTCGAAGACATCGTTATCAAGGCCTTGGAGAACGGTGAAGTGCTTCGCTTGAAAGATATTGCACGTGTTGAATTGGGTCGTTTGGCTTATACGTTCAACAATACGGTAAACGGGCACAAATCTGTCAGCTGTATCGTGTATCAGATGGCAGGTACCAACGCAACCCAAACCATCAGCGACATCGAAAAGCTGCTTGAAGACTATTCTGCAAAATTGCCTTCAGGCCTGAGAATCAATATTGCACAAAATGCCAACGACTTCCTCTTCGCTTCCATACATGAAGTAGTAAAGACGTTGATCGAAGCGTTCATCCTGGTATTTATCGTGGTATACATATTCCTTCAGGATATGCGTTCTACGTTGATTCCTGCGATTGCCATTCCGGTTGCCTTGATTGCTACCTTCTTCGTATTGAAGCTGATTGGCTTCAGTATCAACCTGCTGACACTTTCGGCCATGGTGCTTGCAATTGCCATTGTGGTCGACGATGCCATTGTGGTTGTCGAAGGTGTGCATGCAAAACTTGACCAGGGATACAAATCGGCACGCGCGGCATCCATCGACGCCATGCACGAATTAGGCGGTGCACTTGTTTCCATTACTTTGGTCATGATGTCTGTATTCGTTCCTGTAAGCTTCATGGGAGGTACAGCAGGTACATTCTACCGCCAGTTCGGTTTGACAATGGCTATCGCCATCGCCTTCTCAGCCATCAACGCATTGACCTTAAGTCCGGCCTTGTGTGCCATCTTCCTGAAACCACACAACAGCGAGGGTCACCTGAAAGAGCGTGTCGGTACAGCTACCAAAGAAGCACGCAAAATCATGTTGGCCCGCTATGCAGACTCTTTGGGAAGAATGATGCGCCCGGGCATTACCCTTATCTTTACTGTAATTGCCATCATCGGTATGATTTTCGGTTTCTTCAGCTTTGAAAGCCATCCCGTACTCTGTATCGTAATGATTGTTATCAGTATTCTGGCTTTGGCAGGCATGACAACCGACAAGTTCAAAAAGTCTTTCAATGACTCATACGATTCACTCCTTGGCAAGTACAAGAAACAAGTATTGAGGTTTATCCAGAAAAAATGGCTGTCTGGAGGTATTGTAGTTGCCTCCATTGCATTACTGGTTTTCTTCATGCAAATCACTCCTACCGGTATGGTTCCCAATGAAGACACGGGTACCATTATGGGTGCCGTAACCCTGCCTCCCGGAACTTCTCAGGAACGCGCCCAACAGATTCTGAGCCGTGTAGACAGTCTTGTTGCAGCCGATCCGGCCGTAGAATCACGTACCATCATCTCCGGCTTCAGTTTCATCGGCGGCCAAGGACCATCTTACGGTTCGGTCATCATCAAACTTAAGAATTGGGAAGAGCGTTCAACCATGCAGAACTCAACCATTGTCTACGCTACACTTTTCATGCGTGCACAAAAGGTTATCAAGGAAGCACAGGTATTGTTCTTCGCTCCGCCTATGATTCCCGGTTATTCGGCATCCAGTGATATCGAACTGAACATGCAGGATAAAACGGGTGGTGATTTGAATCACTTCTTCGATGTGGTGAATGCATATACGGCAGAACTGGAGAAACGGCCGGAAGTAAACTCCGCACGTACCAGCTTCAACCCCAACTTCCCCCAATATATGCTGAACATTGATGCTGCAGCCTGTAAAAAGGCAGGCATCAGCCCCAGTGACATCCTGACAACACTCCAAGGTTATTACGGTGGTCTGTATGCCTCCAACTTCAACAGCTTTGGTAAGATGTATCGTGTTATGGTACAAGCAGAGCCGGATGCAACCAAAAATCTGGAATCTCTGCAGAGTATCAAAGTACGCAACGGAAACGACATGGCACCCATCACCCAATTCGTGTCTATCGAAAAGGTATATGGTCCGGATGTAATCAGCCGTTTCAACCTCTACACCTCTATGAAAGTGATGGTAGCACCTGCTTCCGGTTACACATCCGGTCAGGCTCTGCAGGCCATAGCCGAAGTGGCACAACAAAACCTGCCCGCAGGTTTCGGATACGAACTCGGTGGTATGGCACGTGAAGAGGCTCAGACAAGCGGCAGCACCACAGGTATCATCTTCCTGCTCTGCTTTGTATTCGTTTATCTGTTGCTGAGTGCGCAGTACGAGAGCTACATTCTTCCGTTGTCTGTATTGCTTTCCATACCTTTCGGTTTGTTGGGAAGCTTCCTCTTCGTCAACGGTGCCAGTGCCATTGGTAGTGTTCCTGCCTTGAAGATGATCATCGGTTCCATGTCCAATGACATCTACATGCAAATTGCCTTGATTATGTTGATGGGATTGTTGGCGAAGAACGCCATCTTGATTGTAGAGTTTGCACTCGACCGCCGCAAAATGGGTATGAGTATCACATGGGCAGCCGTATTGGGTGCCGCCGCCCGTTTGCGTCCTATCCTGATGACGTCTATGGCTATGATTGTCGGTCTGCTCCCGCTGATGTTTGCATCAGGCGCAGGTGCCAATGGTAACCGTACATTGGGAACATCGGCTATCGGTGGTATGTTGATCGGTATGATTCTGCAAATCTTCATTGTTCCCGCTCTGTTTGTAGCCTTCCAGTATTTGCAGGAGAAATTCAAACCGATGGAATGGGAAGACGTAGACAATTCTGACGCTACGGCCGAAATAGAACAATACAGTAAATAAATGAAGTATTCCGGTTGAAGGATGGAATCCCTGTTTCATCCTTCAACCTCAACGAAGAGACATAAATATGAAACAAAAAATCATAGTTCTGATGTGCGCTTCTGCTTTGTTGAGCAGTTGCCACATCTATAAAACCTACGACCGCCCCGAGGATATCATGACTGCCGGCCTGTACCGCGACACTCTAGCAGCCAACGATACATTGGTTTCGGATACCGCCAACTTCGGTAATCTGCCGTGGAAGGAAGTATTTACCGATCCTCAATTGCAGGGCTATATCGAACAAGCTCTTACAAGTAGCCCCGATATTCTTACTGCCGCTTTGAAGGTTGAAGAGGCAAAAGCTCCGTTACTTGCAGCCAAACTGGCTTTCATACCGTCCTTAACTCTATCCCCCCAGGGAACAGTAAGCAGCTGGGATAAAGGGAAAGCCACACAAACCTACTCGTTACCTGTCACTGCCAGCTGGCAGATAGACTTGTCAGGCCAGCTTCTGAACCTGAAACGCCAGGCCAAGGTTACTTTGGAACAAACAAAGGCATACGAACAGAACACCCGTGTACAGCTCATTGCCAACACCGCAAACTTGTACTACACTCTGTTGATGCTTGACCGCCAGTTACAGATAACCGAAGGGACCGCAGAAATCCTGAAAAAGAATACCGAAACAATGGAAGCCATGAAGGATGCAGGCATCTACAACACCACTGAGGCAGCTGTAGAACAAAGCCGTGCCGCATACGCACAAGTACAGGCTTCACTGCCCGATATCCGTGCCAATATCCGCGAAATAGAGAATTCACTCTGTCTCTTGCTGGGTGAACCGGCGCATGCCATCGAACGCGGTGTTTTGGAAGACCAGAAACTTCCCAGTGAATTTTCCGTAGGTATCCCTCTTCAGTTACTGTCCAATCGACCGGATGTGAAAGCGGCAGAACAGGCTTTGGCAGCTGCATATTACAATACAAACGTAGCACGTTCCAATTTCTATCCGCGGATTACACTCAGTGGGTCGGCCGGCTGGACCAACAGTGCAGGGGCAGGAATCGTCAATCCCGGTAAATTATTGGCCAGTGCAATAGCTTCACTCACCCAACCTCTGTTCCAGAACGGAGCCAATATCGCCAAGCTGAAAATAGCCAAGGCACAACAGGAGGAAGCCAAAATTCAATTCCAGACTGCTTTGCTGAACGCTGGAAATGAGGTCAGCAATGCCCTTACCCAATACCAGTCATGTACTGAAAAGGTGACGGCACGCAACATGCAAGTAAATTCATCCAAGAATGCTGCCGATTATACAAAAGAATTGTTTAACTTAGGCACGTCAACTTATCTGGAAGTCTTGTCAGCTGAACAATCTTACCTAAGCGCACAGCTTTCAGAAGTCAGCGATGCATTCAGCCGCATGCAGGCTGTCATCAGTTTGTATCAGGCACTGGGTGGAGGAAGACAATAACCTTTAACATCACAATATTATGATCAGTCCATTAGCTTATGTAGACCCTGCCGCCAAACTCGGCAAAAACGTAACCGTGCAACCGTTTGCTTACATCGAAGCAGATGTGGAAATCGGTGACAACAACATTATCATGTCTGGTGCTCGTATCCTGAACGGTACCCGCATGGGGCATGATAACAAAATTCATCATGGAGCCGTATTGGGAGCCGAGCCACAAGACTTTCAATATACGGGTGAACATACGTTGCTTGTAATCGGAGATAAAAACGACATTCGAGAAAATGTAGTAATCAGCCGCGGTACACACGAAGGACAATGTACAAAAATCGGTAATGAAAATTATCTGATGGATGGAGTACATCTCTGTCATGATGTACAGATAGCCGACCACTGTGTATTGGGTATCAAAGCCACCGTTGCCGGTGAATGTCGCATAGACAGTTGCGTTATCCTCAGCAGCAACGTTCTCTTGCAGCAGAATTGTCACATCGGAAGCTGGTCATTGGTACAAAGCGGTTGCCGTATCCCCAAGGATGTTCCACCCTATATTATCATGGCTGGAAATCCCGCTGAATATCATGGTGTGAACGCTATGGTACTCCAACACAAGAACCAAGTAACGGAACGTATCCTACGCCATATCATGAATGCCTACCGACTGGTTTACCAAGGTAACTTCAGCATACAAGATGCCTTACAGAAAATTGAAGACCAAGTTCCGATGAGCGAGGAGATACATAATATCATCAACTTTATCAGAAGCTCACAAGGTATTGTAAAATAAGGTTGTACATATAAAAAATGGCTGGACTAAAATATCCAGCCATTTTTTTATCTGATTGGGACAACTCACTCAAAATGCAATGTACCGAAAAAGTCGGGACAATGGAAATTGGGCTTAGGCAAATCTATCGGACTCCAAGACAGGAAATGAGGGGTTTGCAACTTGTCTCCACACTTATAAAAATTAGCGCGAACAGATTTCCCTTGAAGCGAAGAAATATGATGAAGGAAAAAGGCCGAGAAAGGTATAACCAAAGCCACTTCCCAACTGCACTCACCAATACGCTCCTCAAATCCGTCGTTTCCTAAAGAAGCCCAACGCGACACCTGGCTCAGCACTGCTTCGGGAGCATGCTGACGTCCTGTACGGGAATCTCCCGCACCTATCAACAAAGTACCCACACAATTACACTCCACATTGTAATATACATCATCACCTCCAGGCATCGAGAAAAACTCTACGCAGGCATCCTCCCATACCGGACCATTATCATGCCCTGCTGTAGCACGCACCGAAGCCTCGGTAACCCGATAATGTAAAAGGACAGCCTCATCCGTATAAGCTATCGCAAAATCGACGTTGGGCTGATAGGGATATTCATCCTTCCAATTAACATTCGTAATTGGTTGATAAGCCACATTATTTGCCGCAAAACAAGCCGGAACCTCTTCAGCCTTGTTCACAAGACAATCCAGCCTTTTGACATTCATTCCTTTGGGACTCATAACACATTGATTTCAGATGCAAGAAGCAATGAATTCTTTCATGGCAGGAGTATGTTCTTCCACACTCTGCAACAACTTGAACTGTGCCTTCGTACGTACCAGGTTATGTTCAGGGTACTGTATCTTATAATACGTATCACCGTTGATATAATCGGCCAAGAAACGTACACACTGCATATAGGGGAACAATGCAGCCGCATAAGGCAGGTTCTCGATTTCAATGGGTAGCAGGAACGATTTGGCAGAATCCAGATATCCCTTGGTAAATGCCTTGAAGATATCCATGTTGAAGTTCACGTTATCAAGATTCTTGTCATCCTCCAAACCTGTATTGGCAGCCGAACGGAGAAAATCGCCATAATCGGAGAAGATGAAAGAAGGCATTACCGTATCAAGATCGATAACACAAAGTACAGAACCATCTTCATCGAACATCATATTGTTCACCTTCGTGTCGCAATGGCATACACGCTTAGGCAGTTTGCCCTCCCGATAAAGGCGTTCTGCCTTACACATTTCTTCTGCCCGACGTTCGATTTCATCCAGATAATACTGAACTTCCTTCACACGGCCCGCAGCATCAGCAGTCACAGCATCATGCAATTGTTTCAAACGGAATTCCATATTATGGAAATCAGGAATTGTTTCTCCCAACTGATCTGAAATATCAGCCAGCATTGCCTGAAAATTACCGAATGCCTGTCCGGCATAGCCCGAATACTCCGGATTTACCGTCTCGTATGTCTTGGCGCGCGGAATGAATACCATGATGCGCCAATAATTCTCACCGTCAAACCAATAGGTCTTGCCATTGTCGGCCGGCAAGAAATGCAATACTTTACGGTCGATTTCTGTTTCGCCTTTTTCTTCCAATTTTTTACGGATATGGCGGGTCACAGCTTCAATATTTGCCTGCAGCATCTCCACATTCTGAAAAATGGCATGATTGATGCGCTGCAGCACATAGTCAGGATTACTGTTTGCTGTAACGACTTTGTAGGTATCATTAATCAAACCCGATCCCAAGGGATTGATTTCACGCACTGTATCCGCCAATTGAAAATGAGATACAATAGATAAAAGGTCTTTCATGATTCAAAAATTTTAATTTACACATAACTTGATGAATGGCCAAAATTAGGCATTTAAACAGATAAAAACGAAAAAACAGAAAGAAAAAAGCGCAAGATTGTATAAAAACTTTCTATATTTGTCTGCAGATCTGTAAAAAGCACTCTTAATGTAAGGGGGGAAAAACGAAGCGTGTCAATATGTGGTCGGCCTGAAAATGGCTGATTGCTTTGGTTGTCAAAGTGTTAGGGTGGAGTAGGGGAGAATGGGCTGCAAAAACGAAGCGTTTACATCGCTTTACATTGGGCTTACATTTGAGCCCCGTTTGAACACCGTTCAAATGAAATGTTTTACATTGAAGGTGGGATAGGGGAGATTTCGGGAGTGCTATCACCGATTGTTCTTCATAAGCCTTTTCTGATCAGCTCTCATGTACAAAGATAGTCAAACGGACCGGTTTATGCAAGTAGAGTAGGGGAGTGCATGACGTATTTCCCCTTTTATTTTATCTAAATTATTCCATATACGATATATTTGGTATATTTGCAATAAAATAAATGCCATATATTATGACTAAAGTTATCCATGTGCACCTGATTTATGAGAAGAAGAACTTCTATTTCGGCAGTATTTCTGCCATATTTGATACTTTGACCGAAGGCCAGGTCGGCATCACCAAAAGCAGCCTGTTACATGCCGGTTTGACCGATGGAGCCATAAAATACACGAAATGTGCGATGATTATCCAGTCACACCTGATAAAGACTACCAGAAAGGGCTGAAACAGCCTTAAAACGTCTATAAAGCCGCTTTTTGCGGCTTTTTTTGTTGTATTCGTGTCGATACACATTCAAATAGTACATTGATAAGAAGCTACTTTTCATTTGAACGGTTTGAACGGTTGGAAAAATAGGAAGGAATTACACTTGGAATTACATTAGGAATTACATCTACCTCGTTACAAAAACGAAACGTATTGATAGGAATTACATTAGGAATTACATTTTCATCATTTTTTTTAAGAATTTGCTTACTTGTATAATATTTAAAGACCGTGTTTTTGCTTGTTTTTAAACTATTTAAGGGAGTAAATGATACATTGATAATATTTATTTACTCCCCTATAATTTAATTCATTGCTTTATAAATCAGCATTTTACAACTTTTTACCCCCTTTACCCCACAAAACGCATCTTAGATGGCATCGGCAACTGTAGAATCGCTTACATCTGAAACATGCCCCGCGCTTTCCTGTTTGAGTTGTACAATAGTATGTTTTAGAATACCTATTTCTTCTGCTTGCTCTCTAATAATTGTATCTTTTTGAGATATCAGGTCTAAAAGTTTATCTTCTATTGCTGATGTATAAGAGTTTGGATGTTCTTTATTATCCGATAGCACTTCTCCCCTACTCTCTGACTTTGATAATAAATCAAATTGATTTATATTATAAGTCTCAATGAATTTATCAAGAAATTGGTCTGTAATGTTTCTTGCGCCGCTCATTAATGAGTTAATATATTGAGGAAGAACATCTAACTGGCGCGCTATATCAGCTTTAGACATCCCTTCTGACTGTAGTTTATCTACTTCCTTTTTAAACCATTTACTTTTTAAAATCGAAATTTTCTCCATTATAGCGCAAAAAGATTTATAATTACTTTGATAATAAATCAAATTGATTTATATTTGCAGCGTGTTCAAAGTGTGAACGCCGCCCCAAAGCTACAAAAAAGGCTTGAGGTGACAATGAGAAATATAAAAAGAAGAAAATGAAAGCATTGAAAGTAACCGTTGACTGGGCAGAAATGGATTTGTTTGCTGCCACCCTTAAAGAATTGAATGATGACGAAAATATTTTCGCCTACCAGATTGATGCATTGACCGGCATCGTGGTCTGTGAGAACGAGTGCGGTCTGGCTTACTGCCGTTCCTGCTTTGATTACCGGGTTACTCCGACAATAGAAGAACTTCGATAGATTTCCGGGGCGGTTAGTTCAGTTGGTAGAACACGTCAAACTCCCGCAAGGGAGAGGCCATGGTCCGCGGTTCGAGTCCGCGACCGCCCGCTACAATAATTTAACTTATCAGCGAATTATGAAAGAGAGAATAGTCGTAGAATACAGCGAGGTGGGTAAAATAGCCGGTTTACTGGGTTGTTCCCGGGAAATGGTCTCCCACTCCCTTGCATTCCGCAAGAACAGCAAGTTGGCCCGTTCCATCCGTAAGCTCGCCATCGAGCGCGGTGGAACCAAGGTAGGTGGTAACCCTCAAAATAAGGAAAGCGATGAAAAATGAGTTGATGGCATTGTTCGGTGACCAGCTGCGCTGGTTTATACACTTGAACTGGAAGCAGCGCCTTTGCGTGCTTTACTTCTGTCTGAGTTTCGGGATCCTGCTTTCCCTGGTCTTTGACCACCCGCTGCTGGAGCTTCTCGTGGTGCTGAACTTCGGGGCTTCGGCGCGGCTGATGAAGAGGCAAGTCCCTTTGAATGATTTGGAGGACTAATAACAGAACGGGAGATGGAATACTATAACAACATTTTGTGTGTGACTTGTGAGGAGTTGACATCAGGAGCGGATCCGGTTATCAAGTATAGTACTTTATGCCAGAATCTTTCCCGGGGGCACATCGAAAGTATCCATCGTGGCGGTGGTGAAGGCGGTTATGCTTTGTACTCCTATTCCTCCCTTCCCGAGAAATACAAGAAACGTTGGGTT
>UMJL01034410.1_pt1 | contig 25791 bp, 24 predicted proteins | sample 1966071 | NCBI WGS metagenome assembly UMJL01 (sample SAMEA4836148, study PRJEB28245) | human gut metagenome | biome: gut microbiome; material: fecal sample | place: Denmark | collected 2008
GGGAGGAGTTTTATATTCCCTGGGAGTGTATCCAGAGGATCGGGGACGATATCATCCTCATCGACAAGCCCTTCCAGCGCCGGGACCCCCGCATGGAGCGGAAACGGCGGCGGAAATTCGGCGGATGACCGGCAAGCGCGGAAATTCCGGTGGTTTTACCGGAATTTCCGCGCATTTTTTGGAAATTATACTTGCATTGGGACGTTCTCTGTGGTATTATATTTCAGCATTCCGCACGGTGCGCCGACTCTCCGTCTGTGCCAGCAATGGTTGGCGGAGGGGATGAAACCGCCGGAGGTAAAACTAAATTTGATTTGGAGGAACTTTACACTATGGCAAATTCTAACGTCGTATCCATGAAAGCCCTGCTGGAGGCAGGCGTCCACTTCGGTCACCAGACCCGCCGCTGGAACCCCAAGATGGCTCCCTATATCTACACCGAGCGCAACGGCATCTATATCGTGGACCTGCAGAAGACCGTCCGCAAGCTGGAGGAGGCTTATAACTTCGTCCGTCAGCTCTCTGAGAACGGCCAGTCTCTGCTGTTCGTGGGCACGAAGAAGCAGGCTCAGGAGGCCATCCGTGAGGAGGCTACCCGCTGCGGCCAGTATTATGTGAACGCTCGTTGGCTGGGCGGCATGATGACCAACTTCAAGACCATGCGCACCCGCGTGGACCGTCTCAACCAGCTCAAGACCATGCAGGAGGACGGCACCTTCGACATGCTGCCCAAGAAGGAAGTCATGAAGCACCTGGGCGAGATCGCCAAGCTGGAGAAGTACCTGGGCGGCGTGAAGGAAATGAAGAAGCTCCCCGGCGCTCTGTTCATCGTGGACACCCGCAAGGAGCGCAACGCCATCGCCGAGGCTCACAAGCTGGGCATCCCCGTGGTTGCCATCGCTGATACCAACTGCGATCCCGATGAGATCGATTACGTCATCCCCGGCAACGACGACGCTATCCGCGCCATCAAGCTGATCTCTTCCATCATGGCCAACGCCGTGCTGGAGGGCAAGCAGGGTGAGCAGACCGAAGAGGCTGCCGCCGAGAAGGCCGAGGACGCTGAGTAATTCCGGACCTGGTCCGGCGGGAGAGCGGAAGGCTCTCCAATTGAATTCGATATTGGAGGAAAGTAAAATGGCATTTACCGCTGCTGACGTAAAGAACCTGCGCGAAATGACCGGCGTGGGCATGATGGACTGCAAAAAGGCTCTGACCGCTTCCGACGGCGACATGGACAAGGCCATCGAGTGGCTGCGTGAAAAGGGCATGGCCGCCTCCGCCAAGAAGGCTGGCCGCATCGCCGCCGAGGGCATGGCTTACGCCACCGTCGTGGACGGCGTGGGCGTGGTGGTCGAGGTCAACGCCGAGACCGACTTCGTGGGCAAGAACGAGAAGTTCGTGGACTTCGTCAAGGGTGTGGCCGCTACCGTGGCCAAGGAGAATCCCGCTGATCTGGACGCTCTGATGGAGTGCAAGTACAACGGCACCGACCTGACTGTCACCCAGCAGCAGCAGGAGATGGTGCTGGTCATCGGCGAGAACATCAAGGTCCGCCGCTTCGCCCGCTTTGAGGGCGGCGTGTCCGTGGCCTATGTCCACGCCGGCGGCAAGATCGGCGTGCTGGTGAACTTGGATACCGATCTGCCTGCCGAGAAGGTGGAAGAGGTCGGCAAGGATGTCGCCATGCAGATCGCCGCTCTGAATCCCCGTTTCTGGGACAAGAGCCAGGTGACCCAGGACGTTCTGGACGAAGAGAAGAAGATCATGATGGTTCAGATGGCCAACGATCCCAAGATGGCTTCCAAGCCCGAGCAGGTGCGTGAGAAGATCGTCGTGGGCAAGCTGAACAAGTTCTATGCCGAGAACTGCCTGCTGCAGCAGGAGTTCGTGAAGGACAACTCCATGTCCATCGAGAAGTATATCGCCTCCGCCGCCAAGGCGCTGGGCGGCAAGATCACCTTCAAGGACGCCGTGCGTTTCGAGAAGGGCGAGGGCATCGAGAAGAAACAGGAAAACTTCGCCGAGGAGATTGCCTCCATGGTGAAAGGCTGAGATTGAGCTTGTCCACTCGAAAAACGCTCATTGTCCAATAAAAATCGACTCAGAGAGAGTCCCGAGGAATTGTTTCCCCGGGGCTCTTTTTTTATTGTTTTTCAGTTGTGGGCCTCGATATTGCCTCTAATTTTCACTTCTAACAACTTTTTGGAGTGTTTTGTGGGGAAGCGTGAGGTTCGGCCGAGAAGACCGTTTTTCCGGGACAGACGACGGTTTTATTTCGGACGATCACAGAGATCTGATGTCTTCGTCCCACGCAAAACGGACACATTGTCCCGCATAACCTGACCCGAAAGGGCCCGAGGGAATTCGTTCCCCCGGGCTCTTTTTTTGTATTTCCATCCGGAATTCGGCCCGGTCTTGCAGGAGTTTTCCAGTTATCGGCCCCTTTTTTGGAGGTTTCCGGAAGGGGGGAGGGGGATATGGGAGAGCTCCAAAATCAGTGGCACAAATGCAGGGTTTTCGTTGGCATGAAAACATAGAAGTTTTCCATAATTCCATTTATTTTGAGAATTTGACATCAAAATTTGAATTATTCTGAGTTTTTGCGGTTTCAGAACATCAATTTTTCAGGTTAATTCCTACTGAAGTCAAAAATTTAAGGTAATTTCTAGCGATAAGCAGCGATTTTACTCCCAATTTTTTAACGAAGGAAAGATTTAACCCGAGAATTTGCGTCTAAGCAGCAAATTTCCGTATGGCTTCTGGCTCTCATTCAAAAAAACTCGCCTAAATTCTTTCACTTACTAAAGTAATCTTGCAAAATTTCCGGTCTGATACAGCAAAAATTCCGCTTAATTCAAAGAATGAAGTCAAAAATTGAAGGAAAGAAGGCATTATGATGGACAGAGAATTTGAGAAAACATTTGAGCACCTGTGCGTAACCAGGACCCCTCGCAGTGTGTGGGACGATTTCGTCGCACTTTCAGCTATTGCAATTTCCAATGAGTTGGATTTTCGGGATGACCGGGAGGAACTCGAAGCATCTATTTTAGAGAAATACAGCAGCCAGGAAATATGGATGATGCAGGAGCTTTTTGACAGAACAGCAGATGTACTCGAAAAAAATCCCAACCAGGATTATTTGGGGGAACTTTTTTCGCAGTTCCAGTGGAGCAAAGATGAGAGACTGTACCTCACCCCTTATGACGAGGCGAAAAGCGCAGCACAGTTTTGCTTAGAGCAAACCGTTGCAAATCCATTTACATCGCTGCGCGACCCCAACTGCGGTTCAGGAACCATGCTGATAGCCGCGTTCAATCAGATGACCTCCATGAATCGGAATCCTCATATGCGATTGTTCTGCATTGGCCTGGAACCAGATTTCACCACGGCAATGATGTGCTATATTCAAATATCTTTTCTCGGAATCGCAGGATACATTATGACAGGAGGCAACCTGAACCGGTCATTGAAGGAACTTTCCTTGATTGCACCGGAAGAGGCATGGTGTACGCCAGCTTACTATCACCGGACCTGGCAGGCACGTCGCTTGGCAAAGTATATTCAAGACCTTTGATGATGAAAGGGGAGATGTAGGCTATAGGAGATGCAGCATCGTTGAACACAGGTTGCGGGACAGCCATGTTCAGTTCGGTCGGAGCAGAAATGGCGATTTATTTCGGACTGATAGGAGGCTGTCCCGCTCCTCCAATATCTTGACAGGTGGGTTGGTGGCAGAGAACCGACTGCAGGTTTGGAAACAGGAGGACGCAGATTACATAAGCTGCAGACGCTCCGGTAAGAGAACCATTGATTAGGTGAATTTATGAACGGAAATTTTCGCTGAATGAGAAGGCAGGCATATATGGAACGAGAGGGAATCAAGACACGGGATATCCGTTTTTTCAGTCAGAAAAACCAGCAGATGGTCTGCGTTCATAGTCGGCAGGCAAGAGACTATGCAAAATCCCTGGAGGAGCAGGAGAACGTCAAGTCCTATGAGGCAGGCGTTCTCTTGGACATGGGACGATATGTTCATATATCGCCAGTTGATATTCGTCGAGATTACTTTAAAGAGAGGTGGACGTCCGACTTCCTGCTGGAATACGCAGATGGCCGAAAAGGTATTCGGGAATTGGTGTTTTCTTCAAATTTGAAGAAAAGGGCTGTCATTGAGCGATTGGAGTTCTCACGAAGATATTGGAAAGTCCTGAATATCGAGGACTGGAAGGCAGTCGTGATAGGAGAATAGAAATGATGCTGCGTTTTTTAATGCGCACGGGAACCATCTTTCGGGTATTGGTGGAGGAGGATGCTGGCTGCTGGATTATTTCATACACAGAGCCGGCAGCACCACTCTTCATCGTGTGCGAACAACTTTGGCAATTTCAAAAGGTCCCGGCACCAGAAGCCTATATAGAAGTACAGACATTGAAAAAGACACCGGCGGAACAAAAGCGCCAGGCTTTGATACAGTCATTATTGGATAATCCTGCCTGCATCCGGGACAGAGCGCTGCGCTGCACCCTGGCGGGTGAATCTGCGGCAAGACATCGCACCACATCCAGACGGGTGTTGGAGGCTTACTACAGATTTCTGGCAACCGGAAGGACATCCGTTCCAAAGGCCAAGAAGCCGCTCACCAGGAATGAAGTGTTTGACTGGGCTATCCGAACCTACTATTATTCGGCAAAACGCTTCTCTCTCCGAACCGCCTATGACATGATGATACTGGAAAAATTCATGGACGAGCAGGGAAGCGTATCGGAAGAAAAACCGACATGGGAACAATTCAGGCACTACTTTTATAGGCGGGGATTTCATAAAGCCCCTCAAAAGACCATTTCCAGAGAAGGACTGACCAGATACCAACGGGACCATCGTCCAACCTTTGGCTCCGTATCCGCTTGGCGTTCTCAGCCGGGGAGCTATCAGATGGATGCTACCCAGGCGGACGTCTATCTGGTGTCCCGGTATGACCGGAGCACAGTTGTCGGGCGGCCCTATATTTACATGGCGGTTGATACGGCTACACAACTGATTGCGGGTATTTATGTCGGGTTTTCCTGCGACGAGTCCGCAGTGATGGCGTGTCTTGCGCAAGCCGCGGAGGACAAGGTTTTATTCTGTCGGCAGCATGAAATTGAGATTACTCCTGAGCTATGGCCAAATTGCGGGCTCCCCAGTGAAATCATTACAGACAAGGGGCGTGAGTTCTGCGGCTCTCGTATGGAGGAGCTATGCCGTTGCTATGGCCTTGAGATACAGACGCTACCGCCCTTCCGCCCAGACCAGAAGGGAATCGTTGAGAAGGCCTTCGACCTGCTCCAGAACCGGTATAAGCCGCTTTTGAGAGGAAAAGGGGTAATTGAGGAGGATGCTCAGGAACGATGGGCGATAGACTACCGGGCACAAGCCGTCCTGGATTTGGAGGAATTCACGCAAGTCATAATCCATGCGGTTCTTTATTTGAATGGTGGTAGGCTGCTCTCTGATGGGAGGACACCGGCGCAGAGGTGGCTGGATGCGGCACCATGTATGCTGGAGGTGCCTCAAAACGAGTTATATCGGAAAACGCTGCCTCGCCTGTCTGAAAAACTTAGGCGGAAGGGTTTCCATATCAATGGCTTTTGGTATAGCCCCTTAGATTTGGAAGGCTTGACCCTGGGAGGCACCTATACGCTCGCCTATAACCCCTCAGACACGGGGGAGGTATACCTGGTATCCCCGGATGGCCAACACCGTCCATGCCGCTTAGAGAGCGGCAGAGAGGCTTTCATGGGCTTATCATTTGCCGAGTCAGATATGGTACGGCAGGCCGAGAGGCTTACAAAGAGAGAGCATCAAGCCCAAGCGGCGGAAGCCAGTGCGGCGTCTCTTAGGGCAATTCGGCAGATAGTAAAGGAAACTGCCAAAGAGCAAAGCGTGCCCGAGCGGCAGCACGGGAGCAACATTCGAAAGAACCAGAAGGAAGAGAAAGAAAAGCTCTCATGACAATGGGGGGAAAACAACGTATATGCAAAAATACCCTTTGAGACAGAAGGCAAATGCCATCTATGACAACGACAGCACATCGGAGGGAAACCCTTTCCTGGCTGCTCTGCCGGCGCTGCTGTCAAAAGAGGAATTTTTTAAAATTATCCGCAGCAGTCCGCAACTGCCTGTGAATCTGGCAGAAATGACATCAGAGGAGCGGAGACAGGCATTGCCGCTGTTATCCGCAATCTTTATTCCTTTGAGCTATATGTATATTATCTACGACCAGCTCTATCGGGCCATCCGTGGAACTTATATGCGAAGAACTGTTCTGGAAGGCATTCGGCGGACCAATGCGCTTTTCACAGGCCAGAAGATACCGTCTTATGCAACCCAGGCGGACAGCGGCTCCATTCTGGGAGTCCCCGGTATCGGAAAGACATCCGCTGTGCATCGGTGCCTCTCCGTTATGCCGCAGGTAATTGAACACATTAAATATCAGGGACAGGCCTGCTTCTGCAAGCAAGTTCTCTATCTTTTCGTGGAATGTCCATCGGACTGCTCCGTGAAAACCCTTGCCCTCAACGTTCTGGCGGCTCTGGACAGCGCAATTGGCTCCCGGTATATAGAGAGCCTTGCCTCGCTTCGGACCTCCTCTGCCAGCGCCCTGGCAACGCAGGTGAAGATTTTATGCATAACACATCATGTGGGTCTCATTCTGGTGGATGAAATTCAAAATGCTGTCATAACAGCACAGAAGAACAAACAGGTCAAACCTCTTATCCGGTTCCTCGTGGAGCTCACCAACGATACCAGCACAGGAATCTACTTCATCGGGACGCCCCTTGCTGAAGAACTGTTTATTGCCGAAGAGCATTTGAAACGGCGGACGCGGGGCATCAGACTTCTCCCTTTCAAGCCTGACGGCGTATATCGGAATTTCTTGGAACAGATATGGCCCTATCAATTGACACCTCAGCAGACCGCTTTGACCGATAAGCTGGCTAACAAGCTCTATGACTGGTCCGGCGGCATCCCGGCATATATCATCAAAATCTTTCAGGAAACCCAGGCACAGGTCCTGCTGCGGGGAGAGAGCACCATCAGCGAAAGAACAATGCAGCGGGCCATCGACATCTTGACGCTCAGGGTACCGAAGACCTATACCGGCGGCACATCTCTCTCGGATTTTGAAGTTGAGGTAGAACCAGGCGGCTGGGAAACAGGGGAGCAGCAGGCGAAGGATGGACAGGATGTTCCGCGGCAGTATGCCAATAAAAGGGGAAGAAAAGCTGCTCAGAGGGACAGGGAGGACCTTCTGGCAGCCTACAGGAACGGAAGGGACATCCTACACCATCTGACGGAGTTTGGCCTTCTGGAGCGGCCAGAAAAGAAATGCTGACCCATTTTCCAACACCGTACCCCGGGGAGTGGTGGTATTCCGTTCTGTGCCGGTATTTTGTCAGGACAGGGTATCGCAACTTTGCTACGGCCTCGCGGGAGCTCTACGGCGCCAGAAAAGCAATTCATGGGAGGCTCTTTCCGGGAAGCTCCTGTTACCAGGTGGTTTCTAAATTGCCTGAAGGCATCTTGGATATCAAAAGGATTTTGCTGGAACATACGCTCATGCCGTATTACCTTCGGTTTTACCCTGCGATGAAAAAAGAACAGGTTTTCCAGTCCCTGCTGCAAGGAAAACCAGGCGGCCTTACTTCCATCGACCTGCTTGGGGTAGAAGGGGAGGAAGGACTTAAATACTGCCCGCTTTGTTACCAGGAGGACATCAAGCGGTACGGAGAGCCCTATTGGCATCGAGAACATCAAATTCCGCTGACGCCCTGCTGTATAAAGCATAAATGCCATTTGATTAAACATGGTGTAAAGTATTCAAGCCTGTCAGAACTTTATCTTCCCTTATGTACGATTCAACCGAATGACCGGCCGGGAGGTATGGAAGAACATTGGCAGGAACCGCTCACATTGATTCTGGATGCGTTTTTAAATATGCCATTTGAATATGAACCCACACGAGAAGACAGTAATCTCCGCATCAAGCTGCTGGAGATGGGCTTGGGAATATCGAAAACACAGAAGAAGGAATCGCTGGACTCCTCAAAGGTGTACCAGGCTGCGCGTGATTTCTACGGTGAAGCTGTGGCAGTGCGGTACTTTTCAAAGGTCAGCGCCCCGATTCTCTACCGGCTCTGTAATTGGACGCTGACATCTCCTGAGCGATATGCGCTTCTCGCTGTTATGGCGGGATTAACGGCGGAGGAGCTGTTTGGCGCATTGATGGAATACCAGGACCCATGTCTATTGAGACTGCTGCAATTCCGGGAACAGGGTATCGTATACCGGAAAGAAGAGTTGGCCCGAAAGATGAAGCTCCGCCCAGCACAAGTTGATACCTTAGCCAGGAAATATGGTATCCAGCCTTTCTGGAAGCAGAATGGGCGAAGCCATATGAAGAGAACCGAGTCGCTGAGGCTCAATTTGACGAGGGAAGAGAAAAAGCAGATTGAGCTTGCTGCTAAGAAGAATGGAGGTGGGCAGACAGCAGTGTATGCGAGGACTGTTCTTTTACAGGCAGCAAAAGAATGTCTTCAATCGTCCGGGAACTCATGAGAATCAAAAGGTACTGGAAGTCACTCTCAGTCGTTTGCCAATTCAGCGGAAGGAAACTGATAGTATATCCGGCGGTTGGGCAATCGTTCGGAAAAGTTAGGAAATACGAACGGTAAAATCCAGTGATTGCAAGGAATTTTGCGTTATATGGGAAAAAGTTCGTATTTATAGCAGCAAAAGTTCGTATATGCGAGAAATTTCAACTGTTGAGGAAGGCCATGAATAAGAAGACCATAGCATTGACAGCAGAACAGTACCGGGAAATCATCTCCACCATACGAAAGGGCTTTTGTGGCTGCCGGCCCAATGAACGGATAGCCACCGCCTTGATACTGGAGGCGAATCTCGGGCTTCGTATTTCAGATATTCTAAAACTACGGCTCCGGGATATCCTGCGGGATGGAGAGCGGTACCGGCTGGACATCAAAGAACAGAAGACAGGGAAGAGCAGGACATTTACTGTTCCTCTGATGCTCTATCAGTTCATTCGCTGCTACTGCCTGGACCACGGGATAGAGAGCGAAGAGGTGATTTTCCCTATTACGGAGCGGGCTGTACAGAAGCAGCTCCAGCTTGTATGTGAGTATCTTGGCATATCTGGTGTCAGTACCCACAGCTTTCGGAAATTCTACGCGACCGAGATATACCGGGACAGCGGGTATAATATCGTTTTGGTTCAGCAACTCCTCCAGCACAGTTCTGCCGCTGTGACCCAGAGGTATATCGGAATTCAGCCGCAGGAGATAGAAGAAGCCATTGAACGGCATTTGCAATTGGACATATAGAAGAACTTCAAAAAATAGAAAGAGCTAAGAAAATCAAAAAAGTTCCCCGCACAGAAAGAGAATCCGTGCAGGGAACTTTTTTGCCAAAGAGCTAATTTGCAGATTCATCGTCTAATTCCGTTAGAGTCCGAATAAAAGCAAGAACCGCTTTGGCTTGAGGCTCTGATAAATTATCAATTAAGGCAATGACAGCTCGATGTGTCGCGGAGAGCTTCTGCAGCCTGCTTTGTGGTGCCATAATTTCACCTTGCCCCTTGAGGACCCAAGCTGCACTATACCCAAGTCGGTTTTCCAACCGCTCTGCCAAAGTGGGGGAGATTCCCCTGTTGCGGCCGGTACATAATCCGGAAACATAGCTCTGAGAGACATCCAGAATGGAAGCAAGCTCTTTTTGCTTTAAATGAGAGGCTTTTAAGATATATTTGATACGGGTATGCAAATCCGTATTTGACAACTTCATCACCGCCTGGGAAAAATATATCACAAGAAATTCACTGAGTCAACTTTTGTTGACAGATTCACAATGTCATATTATAATTACATTTAGTGAATTTTGAAAGAAAAGAGGGATTTTCATGAACGCAAAAGAGAGCGCGATTCACGCTATCATGAAGCTCTCGGAGGCAGACGCAGCAAAAGTTCTGGTATTCCTGGCAGGTATGGAAGCAGGAAAGGCAACGACAGATTCTGCAGACAGCAGTGAAGAAATCAAAACGGAGCCCCAGGAGGAAGCAAGGTACCAACAGCCCAGTGGGAGTAATCTTTGAATAAGAGTCTTTCTGCTTCCATGAGGTGGGGAGCATATGCACAATGCAGGTAGTCAACAGTGAGGCAGCCAAAAGGAAAGGTAGGGTAATTCTGAAACTTGCAGACGCATTCCGAATGAGGAATGCTTCTGGAGTCAATGATAGGCAGAGAAGTTTCCAAGTTATGACTGCGGTTGAAGAGACGGCGGTTGCTGGAAAACATAGAAGACTGTGGATTTTCAAACTGACGCACCATATAGATGGCTTTTCCAGGTTGCTCGATTTTAGTGCCTAGCCAAGTCGGGTCACCAATGCGCTGTACATCTGTAATGTAACCATAAAAATAGTTATCTACAGGCCACCAGCTATACTTCTGTTTCGGTTCAGAATGTTTCCTTTTGGTGTCCAGGGGTTTCTTAACAGGTTTGACTTTCAGTTCTTGCGCGGGGATACCGCTCATGAGTGCGTGAATATGCCAACGCTTATCATTGGGGCGTTCAAAGGGAATTCTGCCTTTGGTTTGAACAGCAATCTCCACATATCGTAGCAAGCGTGTGTGGTTTTCTCTCCAGTGGCGGTAAGCCTCTATGTCATTTAGAGTATCGAATGCAATGGTGACCCAATACTCAAATGGATTGGCCATACAGGTTATGAGCATATTGGCTATCGAAGATTGGATGTTGTCGGGTCTGCGCTTCTCAATAGGTTCCAGAGAGGCGACGGAAGGTTTGGATACAGCCAATAGTCCTCCGTCATATGTAACGTATGCAATGAGTTTTTCTTCGGCTTCTTTACACATGTCGATTCGTTCTCCTTCGTACATCAGTCCAAGGCATACATGGAAATCTTGAAAGGCTGGGGAGGCTCCATTCCTTTGGAGACTTCTGCATATTGCTGAAGGTTTCCATATATTTCTGAAAGCTTCTATATATTGTCTCTTATATATAGTGTGTACGAATTCGATTGAAATCGTTTTTGCATATGAAGAATTGCGCTTGTAATTGAGTAAAGCGGTCCAATTTTTTCCTTCTTAATACCGCAGCAGCCTTACTGGAACACAGGATATATTGAAATCAAAAATCAGCAAGAAGCCCGCCTTTTTTACAACTTTACTTAGAAAAAATGATATATTCGCAAAAGTGCTGACTTACGATGCAGCACCAATATCCCCATTCGAAGCCCCTAACTTTTCCGGTAATCCGTTCTTATGAACCGTCTAACTTTTCCGGTAAATAAATGAAAAAACACTCTAACTTTTCCGGCAGCCTATTTTATTAGTAGAAGGAAGGAGATAAACATGAAAAGAATACTTGCCGTATTTCTATCTATGCTGATTCTTACATTGGCAGTTCCAGCAGCTCTGGCGACTAAAGAGACCAGCTTCTCCGATGTACCGATTTCCCATTGGGCGTTTGACGAAATCGAAACGGCCGTAGATAAGGGCATTACCAACGGCTATTCCGACGGCACCTTCAAGCCTGCTAATTCTGTTACCAAGAACCAGTTCGCGGTGATGCTGTCCCGGGCGTTTTTCCCGGAGGACGTGGCAGCTAACCAGAAGATTGACGACGGCCAGCCCTGGTATTGGGCAAACCTCAAAACGCTAAATGACCGTGGTCTGCTGGAAGGAACCAACCTGTCTGACCCCAACAATTGGGCAACCCGCGGCGGATACTCCATCAGCCGTTATGAGATGGCTGTTCTGATGTACAACATCCTGGGTGAGTTCGGCAAGAGTGCCAATGCCGCTGATATGACCGCTGCACAGAGCAAGATGTCTGACTGGCACTTTATCTCGCCCGACTATCAGGATGCCGTGGCTGCCTGCTATGCTCTCGGTGTGCTGAGCGGCTATAGCGATGGTACTTTCGGTGGTGAAAAGCCGATGAATCGTGCCCAGGGCTGTGTTGTTATTGGCCGGCTGGAAGCCTTTCTCGAGGACGGGACCACTTCTACTCCCTCTGCTGAGCTGGAGACACCCGCGGAGACTACCAAGCCTGAGAATCCCGGTACGACCGAGGAGTCTGGTACTTCTATTGAGACGACTACCGGAACTCTGAGCAACGGCAAGGCTATTACCAAGGAGAATGTCTTGGAGTTGCTTCGTGAAATTGAAAATGAATATCCTAACCTGTCTTTTATCTGTATGAGCCAAGATGAACTGCGGGAGGATATTCGTAATTTCTGGAGATTGCTGGACAGCGGTGAAATTTCCCCCCAAAAGACCTTGTCTGTAAGCTACATCTGTCGTTATAGATGGTCGAAAAATGAAAAACCTTTCAAACAGATTTTTGCGTGGGAATGGCGTCCAAAAGGGAGAGAACCGTGTTGGATTCATGAGACGTTTATCCGTGATTTACATTAAAAGCAAGGCTGTGTTTTATATAAGCACAGCCTTACCTATTTTTTGGTCCTACACGTTGTAGGAATATACACACAAAAATAATCAAATCACCTTACTGTCATTTTGCACAAATACTGGGATTTTATGGAATAGAAAATGAGGCCGAAAACAGTTCAAAACCCCGTAGGTACCCACGGGGTCTCCTATAAGAAAAGTAGGTCCAAAATGGCGTCATTTGGGTGTCATACGGGGGTCAGCAGGGGGTCAGCGGGGTGTCCGTTGGGGTTTTGAAAATGAAAACCCCGTATGACACCCTCCTACGGGGTCGCTGACACCCATTTGAGGGCCATTTGGCGGTTTTTGGCCCCCTTTTCCAGGGGGCCGTAGGTAATCGAAATCCCTCAAAAACAGCAAAACCCCTTCTGAGGGGTCGCTGAGGGTAGATTACGGGGTCGCTGAGGGTCATTTGAGAGAAATTTGTGCAGTTTCACAATGTTTTTGCATTTTATAAAAAATTTCACTCATTTCAGCGAGAAATTCCCCTGCAAGCCCGGCCCCAATATGAGCAACTCTCTTCATCCAAGTCTTTCACCACTGGGCCGGGCACAAAATCAATCACAGGACAGTATTGAAGTCTACTAAAACAAGTGCCGCCCCAATATGAGAAATCTCCAGCATATTAGTTCGTCACCACGGGCGGCGACAAACCTCAACCACAGGAACAATCAGATGGCTTCGGCATCCGCCTGCTTTACGCGGGCGAAAACGTGAGCATCCTAAAATGGAAACTTTGATATTATATCTTGAGCGGGCCTGTTTGAAGCCATAAAAAACAGGGGCATAGTATTTTTCGTACAAATGTGCGGACTACCAGCAGATTACGTATAAAAGGCCTACAATTGTGGCCCGATGGCGAAGGCTCCCCGGGATACCTATGAGGTGGAAAAGCGCTTAGAAGCCCTTAAAAAAGCCATTCTGGAGGATTTTGATGGCTGCGCGGGATATGTAATCTCTAAATAAACAAAAGAGCCCTCACATGGTACCCAATTTCCAAAGACGAACGATTGTTCGATTAAAGCGTTTATGGTATAATGAAACGTAACAAAACGATGGAAGGGGGCGACAACTATGGCTCGAAAAGGGAAGCAGTATCTTGCGATTGACCTGAAATCATTTTACGCATCCGTGGAATGCAGGGAACGCGGCTTGGACCCTATGACCACGAACCTGGTGGTGGCGGATGCCTCCAGAACAGAGAAGACCATCTGCCTTGCTGTCAGCCCCTCTCTGAAATCCTATGGCATCCCAGGAAGAGCCCGGCTGTTCGAGGTCATCCAGAAGGTGGATGCCGTCAATGCCCAGCGCCGGCGGCAGGTTCCGGGGCATGTCCTTCTTCATGGCGGCTATGACAATACCGTGACCCAGGCACACCCGGAGGAGAGCCTCAACTACATTGTGGCGCCCCCCAGGATGGCCCTCTATATCCAATACAGCACCCGCATTCACGAAGTGTACCTGAAATACGTCTCTCAAGAGGACATCATTGTCTATTCCATTGACGAGGTGATGATGGACGTCACCAACTATCTGGACACCTACCATATGACGGCCCGGGAGCTGGCCCGGACCATTATCCAGGATGTGCTGCATACCGTGGGCATCACCGCTACCGCCGGCATTGGTCCCAACCTGTACCTTTGTAAAGTCGCCATGGATATCATGGCCAAGCACATCAAGCCGGATAAAAACGGAGTCCGTATCGCCCAGCTCAATGAGATGACTTACCGGCGGCTTCTCTGGAATCACCGGCCCCTCACGGATTTTTGGAGAGTGGGGAAGGGGTATGCCCGAAAGCTGGAGGCCCTGGGCCTCCACACCATGGGAGATATTGCCCGGTGCTCCATTGGAAAGCCCACGGACTACTACAATGAGGACCTGCTCTATAAGCTCTTTGGCATCAACGCAGAGCTTCTCATTGACCACGCCTGGGGCTGGGAACCCTGCACCATTGCCGACGTCAAAGCCTACCGCCCGGAAAACCGCTGCATCTGCTCCGGTCAGGTGCTGCAGTATCCCTATCCCTATGAAAAGGCCAGACTGGTGGTGCGGGAGATGGCGGAGATGGTTTCCCTGGACCTTCTGGAAAAGGGAATGGCAACGGACCAACTGGAGCTGACCATCGGTTATGACCGGGAAAACATCGACAGCGGCCGGTATCATGGAGAGACCAAAACGGATATGTATGGTCGGAAAATTCCGAAGCACGCCCATGGGACCGCGAACCTCCGCCGCCAGACATCTTCCACGAAACTGATTACCGAGGCGGTTCTGGAGTTATATGAGAAATGCGTGGACCCGAAGCTCACCATCCGGCGTATCACCATCGGCGCCAACAAGCTGGTGGAGGAGAGCACCGTAAAAAAGAAGGAAGTTCCCCAGCAACTGGACCTCTTCACCGACTATGCGGCTCTGGAGAAGGCGGCGGAGGAGGAAGATGCCGCCCTGGAGAAAGAACGGAGAATCCAGGAAGCGGTATTGGGCATCAAGCAGAAATTCGGCAAGAACGCGATTTTGAAGGCATCCAGCCTGGAAGATGGCGCCACGGCAAAAGAGCGGAACAATCAGATTGGAGGTCACAAGGCATGAGTGGACCCTACGACGACATCATCAATCTTCCTCACCCTGTATCGCAGCGGCACCCGCAGATGTCCATGCATGACCGGGCGGCCCAGTTCAGCCCCTTTGCAGCATTGACCGGGCACGGAGCTGCCATTGCGGAAACGGAGCGGGAGACCGATGCCTGGGCAGACCCGGGAGAGGATGAACGGGAGAATCTGAACCGGCAGCTCTGCTTGCTCCGGGACCATTTGGAGGAGCAGCCCCAGGTGGCCATCACTTACTTTGAGCCGGATAGCCGGAAAGAAGGAGGTGCCTATGTGACCGTCCGCGGCATCGTGCGGAAGATGGATATGACGGGGAGGTATATCCAAATGATGGACAGGCGGCAAATCCTCATTGATAATATTCGAAGTATTATCTTTACAGGTGAAGGAAATCAAAATCGAATTTAGAATGAAGTTTTTGGTAATGCTAGACAGCACATAGATATAATTTCAAAGTTAATCATTGAAAACGTGCATATTGCACGACTGGAAACCAGATACCATAAATGTATCTGAATTTCTGGTGGTGCTATCATGGCAGATGCCCGACTCAATGAAATATTTGGACAAAATCTGCGGAACTATCGGGAGTCCCTGGGACAGAGCCGCCAAATCTTTTCCGCAGCGTTTAATGGTTCTCCATATACGCTTCAGAGCTATGAGCTCGGCCATCAATGTCCGAATCTCAAGCGATTTCTCAATCTTTGCAATACGTTTCAAATTTCTCCGAACCTGCTGCTAGATAGCCTCTTTCCTTGGCGGACTGAAATGGACGAAGTCCGGGACTTGGCTGCCTTGACAGATGGCCTTTACGGGCAGAACGCACAGAAATTAGTGGAGTTTCAGGACATTTACATTCGGGATACTGTCGAAACGCGGCCTTGGATGATGGGCGCCCCTTTGGGGATTAGGATTCATGTGCTGCGTATGGAAAGCGGTATGAATATTGATATGCTTGCTAAGCTGTGCATGGTGTCCCGAGCTACCATGCAGGGCTATGAGTCCAGTCAATATGACCCTACTCTGCCGGCGGTATTGCATCTTTGCGAGGCATTCCATATATCCCCGGAGTATCTGCTTGCGCCATTTCTTCAGAAGCTCTCTTATCCGGATGCCAGGATAGCGGATTTACGGCCCCGCCAAATTAAAACTTTGCTGGAACTGAGCCGATATATGAGAAATAATCTCTAAATTTGACGCATATCAACTAATTCTGCAATATATGACACGGGAAATGTGCTGTATGAAAACAGGCGCATTTCCCGTGTTCTGCATTATATTCGACTGTATATGACATTTTTCCCCCTGTAGGCTGACGCAATATATACATATTCAATGGTTAACATTGAAAATAAGCATGAGGAGGCAAGCTATGTGTGCAGGAAATCAAAAGCTGCCCTTTCAATTGGACGAGGGTATGGGGAGCGTCAGAAGAGTGCAGGAAGAGTGCCCTGGGGTATTCCATGTTACAACCAACATTTCAACGGAACACTTTTGCCGGGAGCACTATGTGGTGACAGCGGCAGCCGTACCCAATATCATTTCCCTGGAAGTCCTCGCTTATGGAAGGCTGATTGGGGAGGATGCCTATGAATTCGAGCATGAAGTGGAGGGCAGCGGTTGGGAGCTGGTTGCTTTTGAAATCATGCGGTATAAAATCAAGCAGGGCATCACACTGGGCAACTATGAAAGCATCTATTGTACCGCTGTCTACGATGCGGAGCGGTATCCGGAATACTATGGAGGCCATATTCCCCCGAGAACGACACCCTGGGGTTTGACCATACGCTGGAAGAAGGCATCGGAAGGAATTTTCTTCTTGGAGACCGAACACTGCGAATGGGTTTTGGCCTTGGCCCAGCCTATATGGTCTATTGACCTTCCGGATGTGGTAAAGGAATATGGACAATCCTGCGAGTCAGACCTGCAGATGGGGGCAGAGGAAGCGGTCTACCGTTATTTTAGAGGTTCCAATATCGCCCCAGCGTTATTTGAACTGCTTGACAGTGGAGCAAAGAGCGGATTGAAGAATTACATTTATGGGAAAGAGGCTTTGGAGACTTATCTGAACGTTCACTGCCCGGAATATGTTCTCTGGTATAACTCTTTGGAATTATCCGGGCATGGCAAAGGAGACGTCCTCTCGGACCTCCTGGCGGCGTTTGGTTACCCGGTGGAATCGGAAGAAGAGACAGAGCAGGACCGCGAGAAGCGGATTGTAAACTGTATTCATTACTATCCGGATTTTGCAGACAGTGAATTGCTGCGCTTACCAAAATGAAAAAAGCCGGCCCCTTTACGACGAGGCCGGTTAATGAGTGAATTCGATAATATCGTTAGGTGTGCAGTGGAGGATTTCACAAAGGCGTTCCAGCGTATACACGGTAATACCCCGGTTATGCTTGAGATTGTTGACGGTTCTCGGGTTGATGCCATGCTGCGCAATAAGATTGTAAGTCGTCACGCCTTTTTCCTCCATGGTTCTCCAGAGCGGCGCATAACTGACCACCATATCACTCCCCGCAGATAAATGATTTGTATTCATTATCTGCGGAAAGTTTAAACCATGATATACTGAAAAATGTATCTATATGGATTGAAAGGAGGGGAGGCCATGATGGTCATTGCATTTACTGAGGGGTCTGAACTGGTGTCGTTGGAGGTAGAGAGACGCTTGAAGCGAGTATTACAGCGCCTTTTTAAAAAGGAAAGTCAGATAAAATGCATCTTTGACAATGACACACCCTTTCTTCGGCTTTGCGAGTGGACTGTCCGAAGGCTGCAGGCATCATGTCCGGAAAAGGAAATTGTGAGCATCGGTGTTTATGCAGGGAAAGACCAGTGTTATGCAGCAAGCCGAATACGGTTCACTTCTGTGGTGCATTTGCCGGTAAAGGAAGATATGCATCGGTGGGTGATTGACCAAGCAGATTATATAGTCACATATATGGACCTGTTACTTTGCAAAGCAAGAGAGGACACCCTAACATATCAATACGCTTTAAGCCAAAAACATGACTGCTGTATCAACCTTTGTATGCAGGAGGACTTAGCAAAAGCCCGGGAAAAAATATCATCCCTTGTCTGGTGGGAACGCATCGCTATCCTCGGAAGACTGCATGGAAAACCGAAAGTAGAGATAGCCAGGGAATTAGGGGTATCCCCGACGACCGTGAGGACCTATGAAACGAATGCGGTGAACCGAATCATTCAGATATTGCGTTTACCAGCCCCTTCCAGCCGACAATGCGCAGTATTTGGATTTATGCAAACGCAGCCATCTAAAGAGAAGATGATACTTCTTAATGAGGCCCTGAACTATCTTCGCGATGCTTGCGGCGTTACTACATTCCTGTTATCATTGCGCTCCACAAGACAAAATCATGATTTCGCCTCCATCCTGCATCGATTTCAAAAACTCCAGGCAAATACTGTCCATTTCATGGAGCTGCAAGATTACAACGGAGTGCCGGCCACGGAGCAGGGAAGGCCTTATGTATCCAGAATTCTGGCAGAACGAAGAGCTCTGATTGACTCAGCGGATATTGTGCTTTGTGACTTGAAGTGGGAAAGACGCTCTGGACTGCTCTATGCAAGACGAAAGAGGGTCCCAGTTATCAATTTGGATGGAATTCTAAAAGACAACTGGACCTGTGGATTGAGGCAAATTTACGCGCTGCAGGAGAAAATCGTGATTAGTTAAAGATAAGAACATCATGGATGGCGGGATTACCGATATCCCTTCTACAACGCATAGCAATGCCCCTTATGGCTATTTTGTTTCTGGTGTATCTCCCTGAACCTGCTGCACCCGGGCTACCATGCTTGGGATTTCCTATCCAGAGAAATTATATAGATAAAGATGTCAGTAGAAACGATTTCTTGAAGCGGGATTATATTTCTGCTATGCTGTATATGGTAATCCCAATTTTGTGGGGACTCAGAAACACACATACTATGTTATGCGCTTTTGTTTGGACGAAGGGAGAATTTGTCTGAGCATTTGTGCATCCATATGGGACGGCCCATGTATCGCAGCGTGGGCGCCCTATGGGGTTCCCTCACTGACTTTCTAAGAAAGGAGGGAACGCCAATGGACGGAGAAAAAACATACCTGTCAAACGAGCTCGAACTGTCCGGGAAGGATGCCCAGTATGATGACTGCGCAAAACGGCTCTTTCGTGATAAAGGGCTGGGTGCGTGGGTGTTAAAGGGAACTACAGACGAGTTTCGGGACGTGCCGCTGGATGTTATTCAGGAGTGTATCGAAGGACCCGTCGAGGTGTCTCGCATCCCGATTCACCCTGGGAATCAGCCGGAATCCATCATCGGAATCCCCACGGAGACCAAGTTCCAATATGGGGACGAGGTTGATTTTGATGTCCGCTTTTTCGTTGTGACACCCGATGAAAAACACGAAAAGATTTTCATTGACCTGGAACTTCAGAACGGTTTTAATCCTGGGTATGACCTGACGGAACGCGGTGTATTTTACCTCGGGCAGATGCTTTCGGAGCAGGAGAATTCTGAATTTTCAGGTTCAGACTATGGGCAGCTCAAGAAGGTATACAGCATCTGGATTTGCCTGAATTGCCCGCCGGACGCCGAGAACACCATCGTAAAGTTTGCACTCGCAAAAGAAGACCTCTATGGACACTTTTCCCATGACATGTGCTACGACCTTTGTACCGTCGTGCTGGTTTGTCTGGGAGCTGGAGAAGACAATTGCAGTGGGTCTCAACTGCATCAGCTTTTGGGAACGATTTTTTCCAGAACGCTGAATGGTATCGAAAAGGTAGATATCCTTGAGGAGAAATTTGGAATCAGGAAAACGAAATCGCGGAAGGAGATGTTTGACAACATGTGCAACCTGAGTGCCGGAATCCGCGAAGAGGGCCGTAAGGAAGGTCGTATAGAAGGAGCCATCGAGCAACTGTGCGCCCTGGTACATCGCGGACTGCTCTCTTTTTCCAACGCTGTGAATGAGTCCGGCCTGACGGAAGAGAAATTTATGGCTTGGATGCAGAAACTTTATCCGGACTACAAGCCGTAAGAATGTAGGCTCAGACAACAAAGGACCGCCGAGGGTAATGTCCCCGGCGGTTCTTTCTTAATAAAAAGCTTAATTGCATTGGACCACAAATATGATTGAGGTTGTCTTTAAACACAAAATATGGTATTATAACTTAAAATGAGCACAAGAAGTGCCTGTGCTTATCTTGGCCAAAAGTAAGTATTAGTTCAAGGTGACATATGGAAATTCAACTTAAAAATCAAAAATATATTGATAGTAATGTTGATAGGTACTTGAAGCAGCTATCTGCAGTAAAAAGTGGGGAAAGGGTTACTATTGATTTTTCTCAAGTTGAATATCTCCGCCCAGGGGCTGTTATACAGCTTATCGTTCTTAGTAAAATGTTTTTTGGAAAGAGCGGAGAGAAAGTAGTATGGTCAGGTATTCCTAAGGATAGAGCATTCTATTTGAGACGACTTCAAATAGAACAAGTAGAATTTATATCTGTGATGATGCCCCCTATGCTTTGGGGATACACAAGAAGAGATAATGAAACGATTATTCCTCTTGAGAAAATCACGAATCGACCGCAACTTGGATGCGCAACGGCCGAAGCAATGAAGCATTTGAGGGAGTGGTTTCCGGAGGAGTCTGACGATTTCTGTCGTGATGCTGCAAACATCGTAATGGAAATCGTTAATAATAGTTTAGACCACAGTGAACGCTGTGAGGGAAATTCTCCTTTATGTTATTATACAATTCAAAAATACCAGCCTCATTATCCTATTGGAAGTAAGTGCTATAAGCCAAGAGTTATTATTGCGTTCGGTGATGCTGGAATTGGAATGCGAGAAAGCCTTAACAGACGCTGGAACATCGCTCAAACAGATATGAGTGCAATTGAGTTGGCGTTAAAAGGATATAGTTGTCGTAGTGATGGAGAAGGAGGTATGGGATTTAGAAGGGTATCAGAGGTTCTTAAGAAAAATAAGGGGCATCTTACCATTCGCTCCGGAGGGGCTTCCATTCACTGCGTGTATGACGAGGACGAGGTACGAAGAAATCGGCGTTATCATAAAGAACGATTGTTAGGTACACAGACGGCATTTCTTTTTTAAAAATCCCTTGACAAGTCAGAAAAACTAGTTTAAGATGCAAATATAGGGTTTCATTTCAAAAAAATGATACCCCATGAAGGGAGGTTAAGCAGATGGATAATGTGCTTTCCCTCCGGGTATGCCAATATGCTGAGGCAGTTGGATTAAGAGATGTTCTTACGTCGAGGGATTTAGCAGGTAAAATGCTATCTCGTGTTTTAAGTGACACAAGAAATTCTTTGGAGGCCGGTTCAATTATTGACTGCTCTTTTGAAAGTGTTACGATTTGTGATACTTCGTTTGCTGACCAGTTTATATTGAATTTGCAAAGCAAAATCTTATCTCTCGACAATGTCTTGATGCGACTAAGCCATTGCGAAGTTGGTGTATTAGAAAATATAAATGCGGCGTTAGCGTATCGAAACGAAAGAATTAAAAAACAAATATCGGATATTCCACGATTAAATATTTTGCTCTTTTCAGAAGGCTCCTATAAGATTCTAGGACACATAGAAAAAAGTTTGGAGCAAGCTTTCGAAGTTATCCAGAAGACAGCCTGTGGTGTTACTGCAAGGATTTTGGCAGATACTTTGGAAATTGAGGGCGGTAATAATGCAGCAAACCGTTTGAAAAAATTGTATGATTTGCGATTGGTTTGCCGTTCTGAATCCATCGATGAGACTGGACGCCAGTTTGTTTACTACATTCCGGAGGGATAAAAAGGTCCGAGAAGGACTTTTTTATCAAAAGGGTTTCACTAAAATAATGTGAAACCACTATATGTTGGAATCATGGCTTTTCAAGCCATAATTCTTGGACATGGTTTCACTAAAAAATAATGAAACCATTAGAGGTATAGTCGCGGAAGGAAGCTGTCTCTTGCTACATCTCCGCTGATTATAGCAGGGCTGGAAAATATGCCCTGTAACACAAAAGAAAGGAGATTCAATTATGGCTACGAAGACAATTCGAATCCGTACTACGAGCAGCGTCCGCCGGGTTGGTTCTGGAATTCAGATTCGGACGACTGTCAGCAACGGGAAGACCACCAAGACGAGAGTCAAAACGATTTACCCTCGGTGAACTCTGAAAAGATTTGAAAAGAAGGAGGTGAGATATCGGTGGGAAAAAATACGAAGCAGACAAGTGCTAAAGTTGCTAAAGTCGCTTCTAAAATTTTGCGCGATGGGAGATATAGTCCTTCCGCAAAAGCGGCAGCAGGCAGCGCTCTGTCTCAGACTCCTGGGAAAAAACACAAATAAATAAATCTAGCTAGCTGAGCAGGGATGGGCAGATACCTTTCCCTGCTCATTCTTTCAAATTAAAAACACACAGGGTAGTTTTTTACATACGTCGTTTGATTTGAAATAGAAAACCACTGATTACAGCCTGTGGTACCTGCTGAAGGAGGACAACGATATACTGCTTAGAGATACAGAACCCCCTTGTTCTCCCCCGGTACAGTTTTGAATACAACCATAGACAAGAACGCCTATATGGTATAATTTGATAAAATGAAGATATCCAGAAGAATTTGTTCTTGGGCGAAGCTGGAGTAAATTTGATTTTATGGGAAAATACAGGAAAGTGCAGGTGGTTCTTGTGAATGAGGAGCAGGCTTTCATAGTTAGACATGAAGACAATGAGCGTAGAAAAGAAGCATTGCCCGTCGATATCCTGGGTAGGGAAGAGCTTATTGCGCAGGTTTTGGATTTGTTGAACACTTTGTCTGAAGTACGGAGTTCCTGCACCTTTGCATTGAACGGGAAGTGGGGAGCAGGGAAAACCTATATTATAAAAAAATTAGAGCAGCAGTTACAGGATTACGAAGGCACGGGAAAATTTGTCACCTTTCATTATAACTGCTGGCAGTATAATTACTACGAAGAGCCTTTAGTTGCTATTGTGGCAGCAATGCAGGATAGTTTAGACGAGCAAAGACACCTTCTAAGCCCGGAAATGAGGGGGAGAATGGGGCAAGCTCTGGAGATTTCATTGGGTGTCATGAAAAAGCTTGCTTATTCCATTGTAAGAAACAAAACCGGAATAGACGTGAAAGAAGTTTCCGATACAGTAAAAGAAGAAGCGGATGAATGGCAGAAAAAACAAGAAGAACAGCAGCAATACGATAAGTATTATGCTTTTAAGAAAACAATAGATGAAGCTAGAAAACAAATGTCTGAAATATCTAGTCAGGCTACAGTTGTGATTGTGGTGGATGAATTAGACCGGTGTTTGCCTAATTATGCCATAAAAATATTGGAACGACTACATCATTTGTTTGCCGGACTAGACAATACGATTGTGATTTTGACTCTGGATGGCGGGCAATTGGAGAGAACTGTTAAATGTATTTTTGGAGAAGAAACCGACAGCAGCGAATATTTGAGAAAGTTTATTGACTTTGAAATACCCATAGATATTGGTTCAGTAAATTCTGGTTTCTTCGAAAAATATCATGAATATGTTTCCCTTTTTGACCCGAATCTGCTGGAACCGTGGCCGGAGATATCCGATTATGTAAGCGCACTTTTCAGCAAAATGGATATGAGAACACAGGAGCATCTCATTAAAAAAATAGAAACCATACACAGGCTTGTTTTCAAGGACAAAAAGAAGGACTACTCATATTTGTGCTTTGAACTCTTGATGGTGGTCTTTTCTCATATGGCGCCAAGAAGCAACAGGATACCTATTTTCTTTCAGAAACATACCCACGATGAATTTATTCTTGCATTTGCAGAGGAAGCCTTACCTAACAAGTTTGTTGCCTATGCAAAAGAACACTGGAAATATCAGATTACAATTCTACGGGAAATGGGAGCCACGAGCGTTTACTTCCCGGACGCCATGGATATTCCTCGGCTTCTGATTTGCTATTCTGAGGATGTGTACGGCAATGGAAAAATGTGTGAGCAGAGCCCAGGGCTTCCAAAATGGGACAGGTCTTGTGTTCAAGAATTTCGAGAAGTTCTCAGGCTTTTGAAAATTATAAGATAACAATTCCGCATACGTAGGTTAACATGAGAGAAAGAGAGATAGGTACCCTATGAAGAATTATAGCTTGGCTCCAACTGATGAAAACGCCTATGAGATGTTGAAGGCAAACCCCATTGGTCGTTCTGATGATGTTTTTCGCTTTGTTGAGTTGCTTTCCCATATGGAGAATAGCTGCTATTCCATTGCGCTTAATGGAGAATGGGGTTCCGGGAAGACGTTCTTTGTCAAACAGGTAAAACTGATTTTAGACGCGGAGAATCCCCAGTCGAATCTGCCTGAGATAATGCGGCTAAAAGTAAAGGGGCTCATTCCAAATCAGTTTACTTGCCCGGACTGCTATACGACTGTTTACTATGATGCCTGGGCCAATGACAACCACGAAGACCCGCTGCTGTCTTTGATTTATGAAGCTATTCGGAGCGGCCAGAGTGACTATTCGCCAGAACGAGAAAGAGGTCTCTGCCAGGCGGCATCAAGCATTGCGGACCTGCTGACCGGAAAAGGTGTATCTGATGCTCTGAAAGCTTTACAGGAAAGCAACGAATTAGAGAACATGCAGAAAGGAGTTGATTTAGAAAGCCTAGTCCGGGACTTTATCAATTATCTGATAGAAGAACAAGGAAACCGCCTTGTATTCTTTATTGATGAACTTGACCGATGCAAGCCAGACTACGCGATTCGTTTTCTGGAGCGGATTAAGCATTATTTTGACGATGAACGAGTTACCTTTGTCTTTTCCGTAAGCCTTTCGCAGTTACAATGGACGGTGAAAAGTTATTACGGCTCGGAATTCAACTCGACAAGATACTTGGATAAATTCTTTGATATACGGCTTACGCTTCCTCATGTTAATTATGAAGATTTCTTGAAGAATCGCCTGAATATGTGGGTAAATGACCTGGTAAGCACCGTTGGCATGGAGGTCATCAAGTATTACCAGTTTTCTCTGCGGGAAATGGAGCGTTATATCCGACTCCTCAAAATAGTGGAGCATGTCGCTCAAAAAATACAGCCGGGCTCTCCCGGGCGTAACGCAGTGTTGTTTTCCGCTACTTATTTTGTTCCCATTATGTTAGGACTCCAGATGCATAATATCAAGAAGTTTAATGATTTCCTTTCTGGGGACGATGCTGGCCCCTTGAAAGAAATTTTAATGAACACCAGTGTAATATTGGACACCAGACTACTCCTGTCTTGGGGGGAAAGCTATGCCACCGGCGGGGGTATAATTAGCCAAGCAGGAAAGGAAACGGAGTCTATAGAGGAGAGAATTGATAAAATATATAAGGTGCTTTTTGGAAGATATAACTTTAATGCAAATGGTCCTCTTGAAATTGGACAGATGTTATTTACCGCAACGACAAGAGAAGAAGTCGAGCGAATTACGTCCGTGCTATCTCCGTTGACTGATTTTGACCAAATATAAAATGAATAGGTATTGCCAGGAGGCAGTTCTAGTGTTAGAATACGGTTATCCGAATGAATTGCCTCAAAGGACTGTGTCTTCGTCCCACGCAAAACGGACACATTGTCCCGCATAA
>UMJL01000098.1_pt1 | contig 25570 bp, 16 predicted proteins | sample 1966071 | NCBI WGS metagenome assembly UMJL01 (sample SAMEA4836148, study PRJEB28245) | human gut metagenome | biome: gut microbiome; material: fecal sample | place: Denmark | collected 2008
TGATGTCCATGTAGCGTCCGGGCACCTTTACCTTACTCTCGATGCGGCAGGTGGCGTGTGCGATGGAAGCGTGTGTGTTGTGTCCGTAGTCCCAGCCGGCGTGGATGACCTTGATGTTGGCTTCGGCCACTTGGGGCTTCTTGCCGAACTTTTCGCGGATGAAGTCTTCGGCTATCTTGAGGTCGCGGTCGAAGAGCCAGCACACCAGACCGACGGCGAACATGTTGCGGCATTTCAGGATGGATTTGTTGTCCATGCCCGTTGAGGCCAGGCAGTCTTTCACCATCGTCGTGATGGAGGCGGCAATGACTTCCTGCTTGATGCCCATTTCTTCGATGGGGTTTTCGGTCTGGAAGGCAGCCTTTTCAAGATCAGACTTCTGGAAAGCGTCGGTATCGATGATAATCGTACCGTTGGGTTTGACGAATTTATATTGTGTCTTCAGTGCGGCTGCGTTCATGGCCACCAGCACGTCACACTGGTCGCCGGGTGTATATACCTTCTGTGCGCCGATGTGAACTTGGAAGCCGGAGACACCCGTCAGTGAACCTTGCGGGGCGCGGATATCTGCCGGATAGTCGGGAAAAGTACTGATGTCGTTTCCTACCGTAGCCGAAACTGTTGAAAAGATGTTGCCGGCGAGCTGCATTCCGTCGCCGGAGTCGCCGGAGAAGCGTACTACCACTTCGTCCAGGTCTTTGACCATCATGTCGTTTGCCATAACTTACGATTTTCTTAGGTTAATTTTATGGATATGCGTTCAACGCAGTTCGCAAATGTCGGAAAGTTAATCGGATTAACAAAACTTTTTTCGGAAAATCAACAGAAAGTATTATCTTTGCGACCTGTTCTTGCAATTGTTTGCAGAATTTTAGTTAAACGGCCTTGTAGTTCAACGGATAGAATAGAAGTTTCCTAAACTTTAGATAGGGGTTCGATTCCCCTCGGGGCTACATAAAGGGATGTCTGATTCGGACCGGCATCCCTTTATTGTTTGTGTGTTTTTTGTTCTTATGCTCTGTTTATAGAGTTTGGTTTCATTTTTCCAGCCGATGTGGGGTATGGTACTGACGGAGCACTTCCTTGGCTTCTGACGAAGTGCTTTCTTGAGTTCTGACGAAGCACTTCCTTACCTCCTCATGCAGTGCTTCCTTACCCCCTGACGAAGCACTTCGTCAGCACCTCATGCAGTGCTTCGTTGGAAGGAGGGGAAGGTGTTGTTCATGAAACACGGCTCATGACATAAAAAAACGGGGGCGCTTTTATGAAGCGTCCCCGTCGTTGTCATATCGAAACAATCAGCTTATTTCTTTTCTTCGTTCGGTTCGTCCGCATTCTTCTTGATCAGTGTATAGGCGATAGGAGAAGCGACAAACAGTGAAGACAATGTACCGAATACAACACCCAGAATCATGGCGAAGGCAAAGCTCTGGATAGAGTCACCACCCAGGATGAAGATACACAGCAACACAATCAATGTACTCAGTGAGGTATTGATGGTACGGGCCAGTGTTGTGTTCAGTGAGTCGTTGAACAGCTGGTACTTGCCGCGTTTCGGATACAGGTGGAAGTATTCGCGCACACGGTCGAAGATAACCACCTTATCGTTGATAGAGTAACCGATAGCGGTCAGGATGGCACCGATAAACGTCTGGTCGATTTCCAATGAGAAGGGAAGTATGCCCCAGAACATGGAGTAGGCACCCAAGATGACGATGGTATCACAGCAAAGAGCGGCTACCGAACCGATACTGTAGGCGATGTTGCGGAAACGGAGCAGAATGTACAGACCGATGGCAATCACAGCCAGTACGATAGACCAGATGGCCGATACCTTGATGTCGTCGGCAATGCTCGGACCTACCTTCTGTGAACTGATGATACTGCCGCCTGTATGGTTCTCACGGTCGATGAATGTTTCCAGTGAGATATTCTGTGTCAGCAACGGTTTCAGCGTTTCGTACAGGTAAGCTTCGATTTCGGAGTCAACATTGTTGCCTTCTTCCTGGATGCGGTAGTTGGTGCTGATACGTACAGTCTTGCCGTCGGTACCGATGGCAATTACACTGACGTTAGCGTCACCGAACTTGCCGGCAATCAGTTCGCGTACCTGCTCGGGTTCTACTGTCTGCTCGAATTGTACCTTGAAGTTACGTCCACCTGTGAAGTCGATGCTCTGGCTCAATCCGCGTGTGAAGAGGAAGCCCAGGCAGACAACTACGATGATGGAAGCAACGGTGAACCACATCTTGTTGCGGCCCATAAAGTTGAAGTGTACATTCTGCATCAGGTTCTTCGAAATACCAGTTGAGAAGCTTAGGTTCAACCACTTGTCCTTGTTCATGAAGTGTTCGTAAACCAGACGGGTCATGAAGACTGCGGTGAAGAATGAGATCAGGATACCGATAATCAGTGTCGTGGCGAAACCGCGGATAGGACCTGTACCGAAGTTGAACAGGATGATACCTGTCAGGATAGAAGTCAAGTTGGAGTCGAAGATGGCCGAGAAGGCGTTGGAGTAACCGTCAGCCAAGGCTTTCTTCACACCCTTGCCTGCGCGGAGCTCTTCCTTCGTGCGTTCGTAGATCAACACGTTGGCATCCACCGCCATACCGAGTGACAGCACCATACCGGCAATACCAGACATGGTCAGAGCAGCCTGGAAAGATGAAAGGATACCCAGTGTGAAGAACATGTTCAATACCAGTGCGCCGTTGGCTACCATACCGGGGATGAAACCGTACATGGTGCACATGTAAATCATCAGCAGTATGAGGGCTAGGATGAACGAAATGATACCGGCGTTGATGGAAGCCTGTCCCAGAGACGGACCTACGATGTCTTCCTGAACGATGTGTGCCGGAGCAGGCATCTTACCGGACTTCAACACGTTGGCCAAGTCTTTGGATTCTTCGGGAGTGAAGTGGCCGGTAATCTGTGAGCGGCCACCGGTGATTTCATTGGATACGGTGGGAGCTGAATATACGTAACCGTCCAATACGATGGCGATGCAACCTTGTGTTGTAGCAACTTTCTTGGTCAGCTGTGCCCAGCGGCGTGCACCGTCAGTGTTCATGGTCATGCCGACAGAGGGCTTTCCGTATTGGTCGAATTCGTCTTGAGCGTCAACAATCACGTCACCTTCCAGCGGAGCACGGCCGTTACGTTCAGTCGAACGGATGGCGTACAGTTCGAAGGTCTGTTTCTTCGGATCGAAAGAAGCGGCGGCAACGCCCCACTTCAGATTCAGATCTTTCGGAAACTCGGCCTGTATCTCAGGCATAGCCAGATAACGGTTGACTTCAGCTGTATCTTTGGCCAATGCGTAACCGGCAACCGGACCTCCATTGGGGTTGACTTGCAGGATGGCCATCAGCGGATGGTCTTTCTTGTACTGGGCCAGGTCAGCTTCCTGTGCGGCAGTGCTTTCTCCTTTCAGCGCAGCAGCCAGGCTGTCGGTTGTGCTGGTAGTAGCCTGTGCAGTCGTTTCGGCTGTTGCCGGAGCGGCTACGCTGTCGGTTGTAGTTGTCAGGATGCTGTGGAGTTTGGCATCGGCCGACTGGAAGTAAGGAGCGATTTCTCTGGAGTTGTAAGTTTCCCAGAATTCCAGGTTGGCAGAACCTTGTAACAATTTTCTTACACGTTCAGGTTCCTTGATACCCGGGAGTTCTACCATGATACGTCCCATCTTGTCTTCCAGGCTCTGGATGTTGGGCTGAACCACACCGAAACGGTCGATACGTGTACGGAGCACATTGTAAGAGTTGTCCACGGCAGCCTTTACTTCTTCGCGCAGTACTTTTTCGACTTCTGCGTCGGTCGATTTCTGGTTGACTTTATCTTTCAGTTGTTGGGTTGCGAACAGCTGTGCCAACGGGGCGTTCGGAGCCAGGCGGTGATATTCGCGGATGAACAGTGTGATGACGTCATCCTGGCTGGTTGTGGCCTGCTGGGCTGCTGTAGCCAGTGCCTGGTTGAAGTTTTCGTCCGTCTTGTTGTCGGCCAAAACCTTGATGACATCGGGTACGGAAACCTCGAGGATGACGTTCATACCACCCTTCAGGTCCAGACCCAAACTGATTTCCATCTCTCTACAATCTTTCAGGCTCCAGTTCCATAACCATACTTTCTCATTGGCGAGCGAGTCCAGGTAGTTCTGCTCTACTTTCGGATCTCCGTTGGCTATTTCCCGTGCTTTGTTTGTGTAGTGGCGGGTAACAAAAGAGAACGACAAGTAGAACACGCACACCAAGGTGAGCAGGATGGCAAAAGCCTTTACAAATCCTTTGTTCTGCATGTTACTTTTAGTTTATTATGATTACTTTATTAATTAATTTCTACGTATTTACAAGGCTGCAAATATAGTTCTTTTTTCACAATATATTACTTTGCGGCATTATTTTTTTGAATCCCGTTGCATCTGGCCTGTTTATTCTGCCTGCATTTTGACGTAGCACCAGATGGGGTAGTGGTCAGAATCTTTGATGCGGTTGTCTACTGTACAGTTGTATGTTTTCATGTTCCGGCTGACCAGAATGTGGTCGATGCGGAAGTAGAATTTATTCTGGTTGTACGAGATGCCGAAGCCCTGCCCCGACTGAGTAAAGGCATCGTCCAGCTGCTGCCCTGCTACACGGTGGGTGTACGAGATGGGGGTATCGTTGAAGTCGCCGCAAACGATGATGTAAGGGTGGGCCGACTTTTGTACCGCTTGGGCGATGGCGTCGGCCTGGGGGGCACGGAGGGCCGATGCCTCTGCAAGCTTACCGAGCAGCAGGCGCGCTCCACTTTCCACCTTGTCGCGTTCGGGCGCTGCCAGTATGCTTTCGTAGACCACTTTGTCTTCTTTGGTCAGTTTGTTCGACTCCAGGTGATTATTGATAAGAGTCAGTGTGTCTTTTCCTATTTTCAGTTCATAGGCCACTGATCCGTTATAACTGCTTTTATACTCCAATCCCCGTGCTGAAAGGATGGGATATTTGGAGTAACAGGCCATGCGGTTCGACCGGGTGCTCCCCAACTTGTCGATACGATGGTAGGGATAGTCTTTCAGGGCCTTGTCAATATCCTTTTGTGTCAGATGTTTGGGTGAGCCGGATGTGGCATATTCCTGAATGCAGATGATGTCGGCTCCGCTTTCCTGCAGGTAAGTGAGGATGGGATTTTTCCCTTCCTTCTTGACGCATCCGTCGAAGCCCATTACGTTGTACGAAAGTATCTTCAGACTGCCTTCCGGAACCTTTTCCGTGTGGAAGTTGATAGGTATGTAGGTACGTATCTGAGGATAACACAACAGCATGCCGGCCAATGGCAAGATGGCCAGTCTGTAATGGCGTACAATCAGCCAAAAACAGAGGAAGCCCACGTTGATGAACAGAAAGATGGGGAAGGCCAGTCCCAGGCATGAACGTAAGGGGTGTTCTACGGGCTGGAAGTAGGGGCTGTAGGCCGTAAGCAGGAAGGCTGCCGTGAAGAGGGCGTTGACTGACCCGATGACGAAAGTGGCGACGTGTCGAATGAGTTTCATGTGCGTGGTTATCGTTTACTGGCGTCGAACAGGCTCTTCTTTTCATCAGCCGTCAGGCTTTCGTATCCCGACTTTTTCAGCTTGTCCAATATGCGGTCGATTTCGTCTGACTGGCTTTTCTTACGGGCGTTGTATTCGTAGTCTTTCTGGCGGTTACTTCCGTAGTGTACTTTCATTTTCGGTTTGCGGGGACGGCGGCTGAACATTCCGCTGATGCCATCCAGCAGACGGTTGATCCATGCTGTGATGTCTGTTCCCTTGTTCAGGGAGGCAGCAAACCAAACTCCGGCCAAGGCTCCTCCGAGGTGGGAGATGTGCCCACCAGCGTTGCTCGAAGTAAGGAAAAGCAGGTCCGTACCGATGACGACCAGAGCCAGATATTTCAGCCTGATGTTTCCGATGAACAGGAGTGGTATCGGATAGTTGGGCTCACGGTATGCCGTGGCAGCCACGATGGCCAGTACCGAAGCCGAGGCTCCCAACAGAAAAGAGCCTTCTATCATATATTGAAAATAGGGAAAGACGTTGTAGGAAACCATGTAGAGCAGTCCGCCGCAGATGCCTCCCAGCAGATAGACTCCGCGCAGGTGTTTGGCGGAGAAGAATTGCAGGAACAGCCGGCCAAACCAGTAGAGCCAAAGCATGTTGAACAGGATGTGCATGATGCCGGCGTGCATGAACATATAGGTCAACAGCGTCCATGGCTGTATGATGAAGCGGCTGAAGGAAGCGGGCAGTTGCAGCCAGACAAGCCATTCGCCCAGTGATAGGTTGAACAGTTGCAGGAAGACGCCGCAGACCGTTACCAGTAGGAAAACGGCCACATTGATATATATCAGTTGCAGGCAGATGGTGCCTCTGCGGAACTTCTCTTTCAAATCAGTTATAATAGTAGCCATTTCCTCTGTTCTTTTTTCTCCAATACATTATTAATATGAATCCAAAAATCATTCCTCCCAGGTGGGCGAAGTGGGCCACATTGTCGCCGGCACTGTTGGCCAGACCTGAATAAAGCTCAATCAGAGCATATCCGATGACAAAATACTTGGCCTTGATGGGGACAGGAAGCGGGAAAATGAACAGCTGTTGGTTGGGAAACAGCATGCCGAATCCCAGCAGGATGGCATATACGGCTCCCGATGCGCCTACGGTCGATGAGTTGACTACCAGATTCAGACTGGCCATTGCGGGATCTACAAAGTTCATGTTCGATTGCAGGGCTTGGGAACCCTGTTCGCATACTGCCTGAATGGCATCGGGACTCATGCCCGACTCGATACTGAAGTAGCGGATGGCTGTTACCGCTTCCTGTATCAGTCCGGCACCGATACCGCACAGCAGGTAATAGGTCAGGAAACGTTTGGGTCCCCAGACCTGTTCCAGAATGCGTCCGAACATCCATACGGCGAACATGTTGAAGAATACATGCGTAAATCCGGCATGCATGAACATGTAGGTGATGAGCTGTGCGGCGTTGAAGCGGTCGGAGAGTATGAAGTGCAGCCCCAGATAGTTGGCCAGATCGATACCATAACTTTGGGCAACTAATGTGCCGAAAAACATCAGGACGTTGATAATCAGTAAGTTCTTTGTAACGGTTGGAATATTGTTCATATCGGAATCGCTTGATACATTTTGTCGCAAAAATACGAATAAATTCTGTTATACAACAGAAAAATGATTTTCTGTTGATTCTTTTTCAGCTTTATGCGAGACATTTCTTTCTTTTTTATTTGATGTTCAGGATATTTGTCCTATTTTTGTAGAGATAGGTTTCGGATAAATCATTTTTAATCTAACACTAAATTTAAGGGAGAAAGATCATGAATAAGGCAGAATTGATTAGTGCGATGGCCGCAGGCACCGGAATGAAGAGGGCCGAGGCTGCGAAGGCTCTGGAAGCATTGGTAGATGCGATTGCCGATGCTTTGAAAAGAGGTGAAAAGGTGTCGATGGTGGGCTTCGGTACATTCTCCGTAGCCGAAAGAGCTGCCCGTATGGGCATCAACCCGGTGACCAAGGAAGCTATTGAGATTCCGGCTAAGAAGATTGTCCGCTTTAAGCCGGGAAGCGAATTGACGTTCGAATAACGTCCGCGGCCTCATTTCGTTTTGGGGGGAGGCGCGGGTTGCAGGGATGGCCATCTGTTCTTGGGAATATGGCAATCGTGCAGCCCGCGCTTCTCGGATGTTAAGGGGGAGTGAAAACTTCGTTTTCCGTTTTGCGCTTCTCTCGGTTTGCACTATCTTTGGATAAGACAGGCTGCACCTCGGCAGTAAAAAGCTGAAAACAATGTTTTCATCTTTTGTACTTCTCTCGGTTTGCACTATCTTTGCAGCAGGAAATAATTAGAAACTATGGATATACAACAGAAACTGGTAGCGTCCGTCATCAGCGGACTGAAAGCACTCTACGGGCAGGACGTGCCTGCCGCACAGGTGCAGTTGCAGAAAACCAAGAAAGAATTTGAAGGACATCTGACGCTGGTCGTGTTCCCTTTCCTCCGTATGTCGAAGAAGGGCCCCGAGCAGACGGCACAGGAAATCGGTGAATACCTACTGGCAAACGAGCCTTCGCTCGTGGCCAAGTTCAATGTCATCAAGGGCTTCCTGAACCTCACCATTGCTTCGTCGGCATGGATTGAACTGCTCAACGGCATTCAGGCCGATGCTCATTACGGATTGACTGAGGCTACGGAACAGTCACCGCTGGTGATGATTGAGTATTCGTCGCCCAACACTAACAAGCCTCTCCACCTGGGACATGTGCGCAACAACCTGCTGGGCAACGCCCTGGCCAATATCATTGCTGCCAATGGTAACCGTGTGGTGAAGACTAACATCGTGAACGACCGCGGTATCCACATCTGTAAGTCCATGCTGGCCTGGCTGAAGTATGGCAACGGCGAGACGCCCGAGTCGAGCGGCAAGAAGGGCGACCATCTGATCGGCGACTACTACGTGGCATTCGACAAGCATTTCAAGGCCGAGGTGAAGGAACTGATGGCCAAGTACATGGCCGAAGGCATGAACGAGGAAGAAGCCAAGGCCAAGGCCGAAGCCGAATCGCCCCTGATGAAGGAAGCCCGCGAGATGCTCGTGAAGTGGGAGGCTGGTGACCCCGAAGTTCGTGCCCTGTGGCAGAAGATGAACGACTGGGTATATGCCGGCTTCGACGAGACCTACAAGATGATGGGTGTCAGCTTCGACAAGATATATTATGAATCGAATACGTATCTCGAAGGCAAGAAGAAAGTGCTTGAAGGACTGGAGAAGGGCCTCTTCTACCGCAAGGAAGACGGTTCCGTGTGGGCCGACCTCACGGGCGAAGGCCTCGACCACAAGCTGCTGCTCCGTGCCGACGGTACGTCTGTTTATATGACGCAGGACATCGGTACGGCTGAACAGCGTTTCTCCGACTATCCCATCGACAAGATGATTTACGTGGTGGGCAACGAGCAGAACTACCACTTCCAGGTGCTGTCCATCCTCCTCGACCGTCTGGGCTTTGAGTGGGGCAAGAGCCTGGTACACTTCTCCTATGGCATGGTGGAACTGCCCGAAGGCAAGATGAAGAGCCGCGAGGGTACGGTAGTCGATGCCGACGACCTGATGGAAGAGATGATCAACACCGCCAAGGAAACCAGTGGCGAGCTGGGCAAGCTGGACGGCTTGACGCAGGCCGAGGCCGACGACATCGCCCGCATCGTGGGCTTGGGTGCGCTGAAGTACTTCATCCTGAAGGTGGATGCCCGCAAGAACATGACGTTCAATCCCAAGGAATCCATCGACTTCAACGGTAACACCGGTCCTTTTATCCAATATACCTACGCCCGCATCCAGTCCGTCCTGCGTAAGGCGGCTGAGGCAGGTATCACCATCCCCGAGCAGCTTCATTCGGGCATCGAGCTGAGCACGAAGGAAGAAGGCTTGATTCAGATGCTGGCCGACTTTGCCGGCGTGGTGAAGCAGGCAGGCGAGGACTACAGTCCTTCAGGCATTGCCAACTACTGCTACGACCTGGTGAAGGAGTACAACCAGTTCTACCACGACTTCAGCATCCTGCGCGAGGAGAATGCCGATGTCAAGGTGTTCCGTCTCGCCCTGTCGCGCGAGGTGGGCAAGGTAGTCCGTCTGGGCATGGGCCTGTTGGGCATCGAAGTTCCCGAACGTATGTAAGCCGTAGTGCTTATTTGATATAGTTTTCAGCAGGGGAGCGCATCGTGTGGGTGCGCTCCTTTTTTTTATTGTTTCTGTCAGATACCTTCTATGATATAATCTTGTTCTTGGGAGAAGGGTTTCAGCGTATGTGTCCATTCCTTTCCGTCAGAAGAAATCAGGCGCAGGGATCGGATGTCTTCCTTTTTGTCGGTTTTGAACATGAGGAGACCGTCCTTGTCCGTTGTTCCTCTGTATTGTTGGTTGGCATAGATTTTTATGTTTCCCGTTTGGGGGCGGGAAGGGCTGGTTTTGACCATCAGAATGAAGCCTTTTTCATTGTTCTCCAGTTCGAGCCAGCTGACCTCTTGCCGGGTTGTACAGGTGTCCGTAGGTTGGCTTTGGAAAGCGGAGAGGGCGGAGAGGGATGCATCTGTTATGGTGGAGGTAAACGTGAATTCTCCATTTCTGATTTGTACGCTCTCGGGAGCGATGCCGAGTGTCTGTAGCAAAGAGTCACGCTTGGCTTTGGAAAGCATGGGGAGAAAGATGCGTTTTCCGTTGGGGAACTCGGCGCTTTGGCTGCCGAAGGGTTGCGCCTTTCGTTGGTTGGCGTGGATTCTGTCCACATAAATCAGATATTCGTAGTTCAGGATATGGCCCTTGCGGTAGTATTCGGTTACGAACGGCAGGTATTTGAGTTGAGTGGGGGAATCGGCATGTTGCAGCACCATAAAACAGGCTCTCCAACTGTTGTCCGACAGGCCTTCAAGCCGGCCGTTGATGATGGAGTCGACGATGGGCAGGACTATCGACTGGTTGATGGAGTCGGTTCGGTCCCATTGGCGCAAATAGGCCTCCTTTTCTTTCGGGTCATGGCTTTGATTGTAATTGTGTCTCACTTTCTGGTCGTTGTGCAGAACCACTTTGAGCAGTGAGTCGATTGTGGCTGCATTCCTTTCTTTTTGCGCTGTGGCCGTGCGGGGGCAAAAGGCTAGAACGCCCAACAGGAGTAAGATGTGTATGGATTGTTTCATGGCAGAATGTTTTTTCTACAACACAAATGTATGGAGAAAAGAGGAAATCTGCAAGGTTCTGGTGTGCTTTATGTCCCTTATCGGTATGGTTCTGCTGCCTTTCCTGTTTTCAGCCTCGGCATTGTTTTCCTGCAAAACATTGCTTTCTTTGGTGCAAAACATTCTTTCTTTTGAGAGAAAACATTGCTTTCTTTTTAATAGAACTGATATTGCTTGCAGATTAATTATTCTTCTTTGGTGGAAAAGCGGAAAGTTTTCCGTCAGAATGTGGCGTGCAAAGAGAAAGACCCCTATCTTTGCAAAAAGAGGTATGTTTCCTGATTATCTGTAGATGTGGCATCATTTTCATAGAACTTATTATAAAAATTTTACAGGTAGGACGGAGCATATCTGTTAGCGGAAATTTTGGTGTAATATAATATAGGTTAAGGTATGAAGAATTTTTGTCTGTTGTTACTTTGTGGAAGTATCTTGGGCTGTACAACTGCTCAGAGAGGAGTCCATGATACTGATTCGATATCCGGTATTTATCCGAAACTTGCTTACTATAACAACGAAGGCGAATGTGGTACGGGAGCCGTAGTTCCTTGGGCTGGGCGCTTGTGGGTTATCACCTATGGTCCCCACTTGCCCAAAGGCTCGTCAGACAAGTTATATGAAATCACTCCTGACTACAAACAAATAGTACATGATGAAAGTATAGGCGGAACACCTGCCAACCGCATGATACATGCTGAAAGCCGGCAACTCTTTATCGGTCCTTATGCCGTTGACTCTGCCGGAAAAGTAAGGGTGATACCTTATGACAAGATGCCGGGACGGCATACGGGCAACGCCCGCCATCTGACGACTCCTGCTGGGAAAATCTATTATGTCACGATGGAAGAGGGTTTCTACAGCGTGGATGTCCATACCCTGGCGGTCGATACGTTGTATCTTGACGGAAATGTACTGCCCAAGGAAAGAGGGGGCGCTTCCCATGTCAACGAACTCTTGCCGGGTGCCCACGGGAAAGGTTTCTACTCGGGTCAGGGAGTTGCGGTATATAGCAACAATGGCGAAAATTCGAGGGAAGCGATGAGTCGTTTTGATGCGGAGTCGGGTGTGTTGGCCGAATGGGACGGCAAGGACTGGAAAGTCATCAGACGCAACCAGTTCGTGGAAGTGACCGGCCCCGGCGGTATTTATGGCAATGCCAATCCCGAAACGGATCCGATCTGGGCAACCGGATGGGACCACAAGTCCGTTCTGCTGGGTGTACGTGACGCGAAGAAAGGATGGAGCTTCTACCGCCTGCCAAAAGCAAGCCACAGTTATGACGGCGCACACGGCTGGAATACGGAATGGCCGCGCATCCGCAATGTGGGCACAGAAAGCAATCCCGATTACCTGATGACCATGCACGGCATGTTCTGGCGTTTCCCCGGAAACTTTACGGCCCAAACTTCGGCCGGTATCCGTCCGCGTTCGGCCTATCTGAAGGTTATCGGTGACTTCACACGCTGGAACGACCAGTTGGTCTTCGGATGCGATGATTCCGCCCAGAAGGAATTCCTGAACAAGCGTAAGGCCAAAGGAGGCATCGAAGGTCCCGGACAGTCCAACTCCAACCTGTGGTTCACCAGCCTGACCAAGCCCGACGAACTGGGACCCGCTACAGCTGAGGGAGCCGTCTGGGCTGGAGAACAGGTGAAGGCCGGAGAATATTCCGAACCGTTCCTCTTCACAGGATGGAACAAGAAATGCGCCTGGATCAGGAACGAAGGCAAACAGAACACATCCTTCGTATTCGAAGTGGATGTCAAAGGAAACGGGGAATGGAAAACGCTCAGAAGCGTTCAGGTACCCGCAGGAAAGTCGGCCTACATCACTTTTGCCAAAAACGAGAAGGGTGAATGGATCCGTGTAAAGGCTGAAAATGACACCCGTACAACCATCAGCTTCAACTATACTTCCGAAGACAACCGGAAGACACGGCCCGCTTCCATGTTCAACGGATTGGCCTGGAAGGACGGTTCATCCTATATCGGAGGTATTCTGTACGGTTTGGGTGACAACAGAAGGACTTTGGGACTCGTTGCCAATGAATACAAGGACGGTCGGATGACCGAAGGCGGCTATTATGAAATGAGCGAGGAATTCAAGCTGGTCAAGAAGGAGGATTCCAAAACTGCCGGATTCATCCAATCCAAGTTTGCCATCCCGCAGTCGGTAATCACCATGGGGGAAGGTTCTGTCCTGATAACCGACGATGCCGGCCGTCGCTGGCGTCTGCCCTTGGGAACAGACGAATACCGTAGGCCTACGGACAACGGCCAGTTGCGTATCTGCCGTGAGGTGGCTACCGAACGTGACCTGTTCTCCTGTATGGGAACATTTTATGAATTGCCGGCCGAGAATGCGGACGGTTATGCCAAGATACGCCCCGTTGCCACACATCCATTCTTCATCAATGACTATGCCTCCTACCGGGGTATGCTGGTGATGACCGGTGTCACTCCGGAAGATGCGGAAGACAATCCGCATGTGGTGGTTTCGGAAGACGGCAAGGCTGCAGTATGGGTAGGAACCATCGACGACCTCTGGGAGATGGGCAAGCCCGTAGGACAGGGTGGCCCCTGGAAAGAGACGAAGGTAAAGGCAAACGTTCCTTCGGATCCGTACCTGATTGCCTTCTACGACAAGAAGACCCTTACCTTGAAACAGGAATCGGATAAGGCGGTCAACCTGACTGTAGAAGTTGACCCGACCGGTAACGGTGACTGGATGGTCTACGAGACCTATCGGGTAGAGCCTGGAAAAGAGAAGATAGTTGTTTTGCCGGACGAACTGCAGGCCCGTTGGATACGATTCGTGTCCGATGCAGATACACAGGCTACGGTATGGCTTGTCTATGAATAATTTGCAAACGGAATAAAAAACACGGACGGCGCAGAAGAAAAGTAGAGGGAATAAGCTCCCTTTCCTATCTTTTGCGCCGTCCGTATTTTATAGGGCTGTAGGCCTTACGCCTTCTTGCGGGCCGTCTTGCCGCGGCGTGCCTTGGGTTTGTCAGGGTCGCTCTGCAGCTTGATGAGGTCCATGCAGGCCTGCAGGTTAAGGTCTTCGGGCGTGATGCCTTCGGGTATCTTGTAGTTACTGCCCTTGTAGGCGATGTAGGGACCGTAGCGGCCGTTCATGATTTCGAGTTCAGGCTCTTCATCGAACTTCTTGATGTGGCGTTTGGCTTCGGCTTCCTGCTTCTCTTTGATGAGGGCCACGGCTTCGTCCAGGGTCACGGTCAGCGGATCGGTTCCTTGAGGCAGGGAGGCGAACATGGTCTTCCACTGGGCGTAGGGACCGTAGCGGCCGCTGCTTACCTTGATTTCGGCTCCGTCGTATTCGCCCAGTGTGCGGGGCAGGCGGAAGAGCTTCAGGGCTTCGTCCAGCGTGATGGTTTCGATGGACATGCCTTTCTCCAGGCGGGAGAAGCGGGGCTTCTCGCCGTCGTCGGCGCTACCTATCTGTACCACGGGGCCGAAGCGACCGATTTTTACCGATACGGGCTTGCCGCTGGCGGGGTCGGTGCCCAGCAGGCGTTCGCCGGCCTTGTGTTCGTTCTTGGCGGCGAGGGTCTTCTCTACCGACGGATGGAACTTGTGGTAGAAGCGGTCGAGCACGGTGGTCCACTTCGTTTCGCCTTCGGCAATCTCGTCGAACTGCTTCTCGACGGTGGCCGTGAAGTTGTAGTCGAGGATGTCGGGGAAGTACTCGGTGAGGAAGTCGTTCACCACCATGCCGATGTCGGTCGGTAGCAGTTTGGACTTTTCGGCTCCCGTCAACTCCGTGCGGGTATCTTCGGTGATATCTTGTTCTTTTTCCAGTGTCAGTACATCGTACTTGCGTTCTTTGCCCGGCTTCTCACCCTTCACCACGTATTCGCGCTGCTGGATGGTAGAGATGGTGGGCGCGTAGGTAGACGGACGTCCGATACCCAGTTCCTCGAGCTTGCGCACCAGGCTGGCTTCGGTGTAGCGGGGCGGCTGGAGGGTGAAGCGTTCGGTGGCGGTCACGTTGCTGTAGTCCAGTGTCTGTCCCTGTGTGAGCGGAGGCAGCAGGCCGGCCACGTCGTCGCCCTCGGCTTCTTCGTCGTGCGACTCGCGGTACACGCGCAGGAAACCGTCGAACTTCACGACTTCGCCCACGGCGGTAAATTCTTCGCCGGTGTTGCTCAGGCCGATGGTCACCGTTGTCTTTTCCAGTTCGGCTTCGGCCATCTGCGAGGCCAGCGTACGTTTCCATATCAGGTCGTAGAGGCGGCGTTCCTGTGCGGTGGCCTCTATCTTGACGTTCTCCATGTAGGTGGGGCGGATAGCCTCGTGAGCCTCCTGTGCACCTTTGGTCTTGGTAGTGAAATGGCGCGAGTGCAGGTAACGTTCACCCATCTTGGCGGTGATGGTCTCACGGGCGGCGTTGATGGCCAGCTCGGAGAGGTTCACCGAGTCGGTACGCATGTAGGTAATGTGTCCCGATTCGTAGAGGCTCTGTGCCACCATCATTGTCTGAGCCACCGAGAAGCCCAGTTTGCGGGCTGCTTCCTGTTGGAGGGTCGAGGTCGTGAAAGGAGGGGCGGGGCTTTTCTTCAGCGGGCGCGTGGCGATGTCGCGGATGGTGAAGGTGGCATCCTTGCAGCTTTCGAGGAAACGGCGTGCCTCTTCCTTGGTCTTGAAACGATGCTCCAGCTCGGCTTTCATTTCCACCAGTTTGCCGTTGGCGTCGGGTACGGGGAAGACGGCTGTCACACGGTAGGCCGCTTCACTGTGGAAAGCCTGTATCTCGCGTTCGCGCTCGGCGATGAGGCGCACGGCTACCGACTGTACACGGCCGGCCGAGAGGGCGGGTTTCACCTTGCGCCACAGGACGGGCGACAATTCGAAACCTACGATACGGTCCAGAATGCGGCGTGCCTGCTGGGCGTCTACCAGGTTCAGGTCAATCTGGCGCGGGTTCTCAATGGCGCGCAAAATGGCGTTCTTGGTGATTTCGTGGAAGACGATGCGCCGCGTGTGTTCGGGCTTCAGCTCCAGCACCTCGTACAGGTGCCAGGCGATGGCCTCTCCCTCGCGGTCCTCATCGGATGCGAGCCAGACGGTTTCGGCCTTGGCGGCTTCCTCCTTCAGGTGGGCAACAAGCTTCTTCTTGTCTGCCGGGATTTCGTATTGCGGCTCGAAGTGGTTGTTGACATCGATGCTGAAATCTTTTTTCCGTAGGTCACGGATATGACCATAGCTGGAGAGGACTTCGTAGTCCTTCCCCAGAAACTTTTCGATGGTCTTGGCTTTGGCCGGTGACTCGACTATGACTAAATTCTTCTGCATAAATTCTTGTTTATTGCGGACGTGCCCCGCAGATTTCGCCCGCAAAAGTAGGAAAAAACAATTTCCCCACCTTAATTATATAAAGAAAAAAAGCTAAAAACGGAAACTGACGCCTCCCAGGAAGTTGATGCCTTGGGCGGGACAGCCTTCGTAATACTGGTAATCCTTATTCAGCAGATTGTTGAGGCGGGCGTATACCAGAATGTTGCGGAACAGCTCGTAGTGGGCCGACAGGTAGAGGTCGCTGACGGCGTCGGCACGTTCACCTTCCACTTTGCTGCGGCCGATGTGACGGTAACCCAGCGAAAAGCGCAGAGCCGACAGAGGCTGTACGTCTATCCGTGCATCTGCTTCGAGGGCAGGCTTGAAGCCCAGTATCATGCTTTCGGCGTATGCGGCGCTTTCCTCGGTCGGAGTACTCCAGTTGCGGTAGACGGCCGAGGCATGGAAACCGAACAGCTGCTTGTAGCTGTAGTCCAGCGCACCACCTACGTAAATGTTGCGGGCATCGGCTTGGTTGAGGAGTAGGCGATAGTTGGATTCGGGGCCTCCTACGGAGTAGTCGATCCCTACAAAAAGGTCGTTCTTCAGGTCCTGATAACCACCATACACGTGGAGCCAAAGCTCGTCGGCAGGACTGGCCTTGAAGCCGATGGCAGCGTTCAGCTGTTCGTAGGTGGCGTCGAGCTGGTTGTAGAGCTGGCCGTAAGGATTGTAGCTTTCCAGTTGGCGGAAGTCATTCTGCCGTTTGCCGCCGGTGGCCTGTGCGTAAAGCAGGTAGCTGTCCGAGAAGTTGTACTGCACCTGTACGTCGGGAGCGGCGCGGAACTGCTTGCCGAACCCGAAGGCCATGTCGACATGCGCCCCCAGCGTCAGCTGCCAGTCGTCATTGTGGAAGCGGTAGGCCGGATTCAGTCCGATGGATGTGCAGTTGTCAAATTCGGCTTTCCGGTAGAGCGCATTGTCCATGTAGAAACCGATGCGGATGAGCTGCCCGTCCGAGATGTCGCCGCTCACTTCGGCCTTGGTGCGTACCAGGCTTTCGCCGGCATCCGCAGCTGCCGGGTCGTGCTGGCGCTGGTAGAGCAGCAGGTTGGTTTCTAGGGCATAGTCCAGTGCCAGATCTTTGTTGCGGTTCTGGAGGCCGAGGTGCACGTCGCCGGCGGTAAACTTCTGCTTGCTGTCCTCCCATCCGGGCATGAAGTTGAAGTTGCTCAGCCCGAAGTGGCCGCCCAGATTGAAGTCCAGGTTACGGAAGCGGTGCTGGTAGTCTACGCCCGCACGGGTGCGGTAATAGCGCGACTTCCACTTCTCCTGCCCTTCGCCCATGTCGAGCTTGCCGTTCATGCCGTCCATGCCCAGCTGCAGGTTCAGCCGGTCTTGGTCCGTCAGGGCGAACCGGTAGGCAGCCTGCAGGTCCAGGTTATTGTTGTTGCCATAGCCCAGGCGTGCATAGCCGGCAGTCGCTTTCTCTTGCGCTTCCTTTCCGGTATAGGGCTGCATGAGGCCGGCCGGTATGCGGGTGGCGGGCATCAGTTTTTCGTCGTAGGCCACGGCTTTCTTGCTGACCGCAGGCGGTTCGACGCGGGGCAGTACGTTGACCTTCGCCGCATCCATAATGTCGGGATTGTATTCCTGTTCCACTACCACAGTACGTACCAGGGTCGTGTCTTTTTTCTGTTCCTGTGCCTGCAGGGCTACGGGCAGGGCGGCCAGGCACATGCCTCCCAAGAGATATTGTATCGTTTTCATCTTTGTCAAGGGGTTTATTTCAGTTTTTCCAATCGTTCTTCAATCATACCGGCTATATCGTCGTCGGCCTGGTAGTTCTGCTGCAGGCTGAGGAGGTATTGGCGGGCGTCGAGCTTCTTGTCCATCGCCACATAGACGTCGGACAGCAGCACAAAGCTACGTGCCAGCCAGTAGGCGTGCGGTGTACTTTGCTCGATGAACTGAAGTACTTCCTTTTCGGCAGCGGCATAGTCCCCGTTGTCGTACAGGTATTGGGCCAGCAGGTATTTGGCCTCGGCGCCATAGAGGGTACGGGTGTCTTCGGCCAGCGGTTTCAGGTCGGCCACGGCTTTCTGCCAGGCTTTCTGGTTGAGGTATGCCTTGGCACGGTAGTAGAGGGCTTCGTTCTTCAGCTCGGGCGAGAGCTTGGTTTCGTCGAGCAGGGCGGTGGCTGCATGGATGGTTTCCACATCGTCTTTCAGCAGCACGGCACAGCGCAGTACGCCGGTAGTGCCCAGCTGGCGGCGGCTGTCGTTGGTGGCGCGGGCCTGCAGCTGCTTGTAGTCGGCCAGGGCCAGGTCATACTGCTGGCGGTTGAAGAGGATTTCGGCGTGCATGGGCAGGGCCTCTTCGGCATAAGGACTGTCTGGATACTCCAGCAGTTTTCCGGCATGGAGCAGTACGGCGTCGTCATCCTTCTGTTCCTTGCCGATGAGGCACAGGTAGTAATGGGCATTCAGGCCGAAGGCGCCTTCCGGGTAACTTTGCAGGTATCGTTCAAAGCTGGTCTTGGCCGGCTGGATGTCGCCTTTCATATAGACCTTCTCGGCTGCGATATAGGTCAGCGAGTCCTGTTCGCTGGCTTCGAAGCGAATCTGTCCGGGCATTTGCGAGGCCAGGGCGGCAAATTCGTCTACTCGGTTGGCGTCCACATAGATGGACTTCAGGTCGCGCATGGCCAGACGGGCTTCTTCACTGCCGGGATAGCGGGTGATTACCAGCTTGTAGGCTTCGATGGCGCGGTTATAGTCCTCGCTCTGGTAGTAGAGCAGACCGATTTCAGCGGCAGCTTTGCGGGCTATCGGGCTGTCGGGATACTTGGACAGCAGTTCGCTGAAGGTGGCGATGGCATCGCGGGTCTCCTGATTCTGCACATACGAACGTCCTTTCTCGTAAAGGGCATTGACGGCGTAGGGCGAAGTGGGATACTTCTGTGCGAGGCGGTTGAGCAGGTCGATTTTGGTGCTGTAGTTTTTCTGCAGGCCGGCTACCAGAGCCAACTGGTAGAAGGAGTAGTCGCCCGATGCCGTTCCCATGCTTTCGGCACGGGTATAGTATCGGTTGGCCTCGTCGAATCGGCGTGCGTGCAGGCAGCAGTCGCCCAAACGGTTGTAGGCATCGGCCAGTGCTGTCGGGTTTTCACCTTTTTCCAGCTGGATGTAACTGTTGAAGCGGTTTTCGGCCGTGGTATAGTCTTTCTTGTGGAAAGCGATGTAGCCCAGGTTGTAATAGGCCAGCGCATACATCTCGCTGCTGCGGTCGGGCGAGTTCTTCAGGTATCGGTTGAAGTCATCGGCAGCCTGCTGCATTTGCCCCAGGCGGTAGTAGGATTCGCCTCGCCAGTAGGCGGCCATACCCTGTTCCTGCATTCCCTGCCGGCCGAAAATAGCCCCTGTGCGGATCGATTCGCTGAAGTAATCGATGGCTGTGGGGAAGTCGGCGTTGGCAAAAGACTGCGTACCCAGCTGGAAGAGGATGCGCACCTTGGCTTTCTGGATGGCCGGTGTGGGCGACTGGATACGGTTGATGGACTTCAAGGCGGCATCATAGCTGCGGGTTTCCATATAGACCTCCACCAGATAGTCGCTTACACGGTCGGCATATTGTGAGTTGGGATAATCGTTGAGGAACTTTTCGAATACGGTGACCGATTCGCCGAAGGCAGAGTAGGATGTCTCGTGGATGCACAAGGCGTAGTTGTAGGCGGCCTGTTCCTTGACCGTAGCGTCGGCGTTGGAGGCCGCAGCCTGTTCAAAGGCCATGCGGGCTTTGTTCTTGTCGGCCATCTTCAGGTAGGCAAGACCCAGATGCAGCCAGGCATTCTGCGACAGGGCATCGTCGGCTGTGGTCACATCGCCCAGAAGTTGCGGCACTTGGGTATAGATACCGCAGTGGTAGCACGACAGACCGTACATGTACTGGGCATCGCGCCGTGGCCTTTCACCGTTGAGGCTGTTCGTATAAGCCTTGAAGTCTTCCACGGCTTTCTGGTAGCGGCCCATGTAGTAGGCTGCCGAACCCTCGATGCGGTGCATCTCGGCTGCATAGGAGGCATTGGGATAGGCCGACAGATAGTTCTGCGCTACAATCTCGGCCTTGTCGTATTGCTGCTTCAGCAGGTAGATTTCGGCTATATAGTAGGGAGCCAGCGTTTCGTACTTGGCGTTGCCTTGCGAGGCGAGGAAACCTTTCAGGGCTTCGTCATAGCGTCCTTGGGTATAGCGGATGTAAGCCAGGTAGTAGGTACAGTCTGCTTCGTAGCGGGAGCTGGTGCTGCGCAGGGTCTCGAACCAGATGGCGGCTTCCTGCACGTTGCCTGTCTTCAGGTAACAGGTGGCTTTGCGGTAGGTCATGTCGTCGCGTTCTTCGTCGGCCAGCTTTTCCAGGTCGGCAGAGTTGAACATGGCCAGCGCGTTGTCATAATCCTGCTGGAAAAAATAGTTGGAGGCTATGAGCGCCTGGATGCGGTTGGCATGGGGCGTGTCGGGATATTCTTCCAGAAAAGCCTGCAACAGCTCGTTGCTCCGGGAATCGCGGGTTTCGTAAGCGGCACACACCAGCATGTATTCAGCCTCCTGGCGGTCGCCAGCCTGTGGAGGCTGGTTACCGTCTGCGTCGGTCAGCCGGATGTAGGACTGCAGGGGGGCGATGGCGGCGGAGTAGGCCCGTTGCTGGAACAGGTTTTTCCCTTCGCGGAAGAGTTGCTGTGGCGTAGTGCCTTGCCCGTGTGTCTGTGCTGCGGCCAATAGGGGAGCGCAGCAGAGGGCGGTGCATAATATGCGTGAAAATCGGTGTTTCATTGTCTTTCAAATAGGAAATTAGTATGTTATTTGGGTTCTGTTCGGATAACCGTCGCATACAAAAGTACGTTTTTTGTCCGTCATTTGTTTGCTCTGTTGATGTTTTTTAGTATCTCAGGGGCGTTTGTCCAGAAATAATTGTAGTCCGCGGCGGATGGAACCAAGTCCGAACTCTTCGGGACGGATGTCTTTCAGCGGCACGAAGAAGAGGGCGGCGGCATCGTCCATCGCCTTGTAGTGCAGAGTATCCTTCACCTCGCAGCAGAAAAACATGTCGAGTGTATGGACCGTGAACCCCGAATATACGTAAAGATTGGGTAGCGAAAAAAGATAGCGGGTGCGTACTACCTGCAGTCCGGTCTCTTCCTTCACCTCGCGTATGACGCCCTCTTCGCCTGTTTCGTAGAGGTCAACGAAGCCGCCGGGCAGGTCGAGGGTCCCTTTGGCCGGTTCTTTTGCACGACGGCACACCAGCAGTTCGTCCCGGCTGTTGACGATAAAGGCTACTGTAGCCGATGAGGGGTTGAAGTAATAAACGAATCCGCAGTCGGCACACTGCTTGGACTTTTCGTTGTGTATGTCGAAGCGGGAAGAACCGCACTTGGGACAATACCTGAATTGGGAAAGAGGGTGTTCTGCCATTGAATATCAGTCTTTAAGTTCCATATCGGACACAAAGGTAAGCAATTCGTAAAATCTTCTTCCATTTTCTTTGGTAAATGTATGCCAAACCTGTACTTTTGATTGTTTTTAGTAGGAACGGCGGGTTGCATCCGCCGGAAGGAAGAATTGTAAAAAAGAAAAATCGGAAGATATGAAAAGAGTGTTGGCTGGACGTTCGATAGGCCTTTGGCTCCGTTCGGCGCTTCATCTGTTGTTCCCGCGGATGTGCGTCGTGTGTGGCACGCGGCTGATGGAAGGTGAAGAGGGCATTTGCTTCCGCTGTAACATGGACATGCCCCGTACGAACTGGCATCTGTTGCGCGACAATCCGGTAGAGAAAGAATTCTGGGGAAAGGTGCCGCTGGAGCGTGCCACCTCGTTTTTCCTCTATCACAAAGGGAGCGATTTCCGCCACATCCTGCATCTGTTGAAGTATGGCGGACGCAAGGATGTGGGGCGCATCATGGGGCGGTTCATGGCCGAAGAACTGAAGGGAAGCGGCTTCTTCGATGGGATAGATTGTCTGGTTCCTGTGCCGCTGCATCCGCTCAAGCGCAGGGAGCGCGGCTATAACCAGAGCGAGTGTCTGGCAGAAGGGCTTTCGGCTGTGACGGGCATTCCGGTGGATGTCTCGGCGGTGAGGCGGCAGGTGCATACACAAAGCCAGACCCGCAGGTCAGCCTACGAGCGTTGGGAAAATGTGGCGGGCATTTTTCGGGTCGACCATCCGGAACGCTATGCCGGCAAGCATCTTCTGCTGATTGATGATGTGCTGACCACAGGCTCTACCATAACCGCCTGTGCCGATGCCTTTGCTGGTATCGAGGGGCTGCGTATCAGTGTGCTGACACTGGCCAAGGCGGGGATGTGACCATACGTTGAAGTTTTTCTGATGACTGTCACCTTTTTATCTTCAATATCCGCTGCAACAGGCTCCTTCCCTTCGTTACGATATCCGCCGTGCCGCTCATCACCTTCATCACCGGCAGTTCCTTGCCGTAGGAGGTCTTCAGGCCGAGCTTGCCGTGTTCGGATGGCCGAATACTTGTTCCCCAATTTTCATAAAGTCCAATATTCACGTCTATTCTCTGAACCTCGCAATCATCAGCACCGGATTGTCGTCTTCCTTCAGACGGGAAGCGATTTCCTTCAGACGTCCTTTCAGTTTTCCGGATTCATACTGTCGGACCAGGAATTCCGCCGGCATACGCTGTATCGCAACGTTCTGCATGTCGTCAGGCATCACGTAAAGATTGGCCGACAGGCGGTTCTGGTACGTAAGGTGCTCAGCCGCATCTTCCGCCGATATGCCGTCCGCGTTACTGAACTGCACCTCAACGCATTCGCCCGTTCGCTTGTCATACAGGTACTGCTTGGGGTCAGGAGCCTGCATTGTCTGTATTTCAGCTATCGATTTGTTCTTGATGTCAAGTTCCTTTTTAAGGGTCTGCCAAAGCTGGTAACGGGGAGTTATCAGGTCAAGTGTCGATATGAAGGGATTCTCCTGTTCAATTCCGTTATTCCGGCGGACCGCAACGGGGCAGAGAGAATCGTTACGGAATACGTACATCGTGTCCAAAGCCTGCTCCGCAATGAGTACTCCACCACACATGCGGCCTATCGGAGAAACGAACAAAGGAATACTGCCAAACAGTTCTCCTTGGTCAAAATTAAATGTATCACTTACACGTTTCCGTCCTGTTACTTTGACAGGAAGAGGAGTCAGTTTCCCATCTTTCTTGCTGATTTTGTAATAAGATATCGGATTGGCATTTGCCTCTTGTCCTTTATCTACGTTATAATGTTCCTCGCCTATCAAATATTTTTCATCGTAGTCAACAATTGAGAAGTCAAAAAAATATCGATACGGTGTCTTGAGCGTACGCAAATAGTTACCGCTAAAATCATAAACTTGTATGCGTTGCATATCTGTGATGAATATTTCTTTCGCATTCTCATCTATAGTGATGCCTGCCAGTCCGAAATATTCTTCTCCGCTATTTCCTCGGTGGTCAAATGCATGCGAGAAACGTCCGTCACGACGGAAAAAGCATACGGCATTTCTACTATTTGTAACAATATATCGGTCTATTAATTTGATTTGACAGGCAGAACTCAGCAAGGCGCTGTCATGGGTTTCCAAAGGTATATATTCCACGTCTGCCAACTCCTGTATCGGTATCTCCCTTTTCGGATATGACTTCTGGAAATCTATCACGGGAAGCGTGCCCGCATCCGCATATACCGTGTCGGCAGGTTGCTTTTGCGTTTCTTCGACAGGTTTACTCTTCCCTCCGGAACATGCCTGCAACGGAAAACATGATACCCCTATACAGCAGAGCACGGTCCAAATGCTGTTTCTATGTTTCATCAGGTGATTCATTTTTATTAAGAGATTGGTCCTACAATTGAGTTGCATGGCATATACCGATTGTCACTTCAACTTTCCTATGAACATAAGGTTGTTTCCCTCCTCGTCTATGGACTCCAGCAATTCGGTCAACTGCTTGCGGTCGGCATCCGAACAATCGCTCCGCCCCAAGCGCTTTTCAATGTGACGAATCCAACGGGCCGGCTCGTGTGTCCAGTAGGCATAACCGTCCTTAAAAAGAACCGGATTCTCCATGTGGCCGCAATAATCATTTGCGATTCTCACATAATAAGAAGTCCGCTTCTGCTTGTCCGTAAAAATAGTTCCTTCACCAAATACATTCGTTATGTAATACCCCGGAATCTCATTGTAGATATGTATCGGTTTTTCATCCATCGCGCCGAAGTCCAGCGTGAATTTCGGTACAACACGGTTTCCCGTCCTGTCATAATGGTACAATGTGTCGCTGTTTGTGATGTAGAAGCTGAATTCCGGCACATTGTGATAGGCAAACAAGTCCCCATTGAAATCTTTCATCAGAAAACGTTCCTCCGCCTTCAATGTCCGTGTCACGTTCCCACGGCCATCCATCTGAATGGCCAGATTCAGAGACTCTGGAAGGAGCATCGGTATCTGTAGGACACACAGGTTTCCTTCATCATCCGTCTCTATTCTCGGTTTTGTCAACGTACAGCCTGTCTCTATTTCGCGCGTCAGTTTTCCTTGGAAGTTGTAAGCCAAAATCTTAGATTTAAATCCAAACTGTGTCAAATAGACTTCCCCTTGTTGCTCATGGATGCTTGCGTCATACACGATACCGTATTCACCCGGTCCTTGACCGGCATTTCCCACGTAACACAAGAAATTGCCCTGACGGTCAAACAACAGGTAAGGCAAACCTCGTCCTCGCATTTGGCACATACCGATATAATGCTCTGTGATGGTAGGCATGATCTGAAAGCCCAGCAGGGCACTGTCATTGTTTTCAAAACGGATAAGTTCGTAATCCTCCACCAAATCGCTCAGGTTTATTATGACTGTATCCTTTATATCCTGATAATGCGCCACAAGAATTTCATTACCCGCGCCGTCTTTCACTATGGAAGTGTTGTTTGAAGATGTGCAGGCCGCATACAACGCGCCTATGCCCACCCATACTAATAATAATGTTTTCCTCATAATCTTTCTATTCTTATTTTCTACATAGCTTTTGACACAATAGGGAAATCTCGTATCGAGCGGACCGAAGTCCCGTCAATGATAGCTGCCTTAAACTTTGGGTACAACTTAAACACCCTTACATATTCCTTGTCCAATTCCGGATGAATACCCTGAACTATCTTCACATCCGAAATGCTACCATCCCGCTCAATGGTCAACCGTACGGTTCCCCTTCCGTTAACCGGTTCCATATCGGGATATTTAAACCGACTTGAAAAATAGTTCGCAAATTCTCTATCCGACATCATTTTTTTTTCCGTCGTCATCGGCATAGCCGGGGTATCAACTTCCCCCATATTATAAATCTTGGTTGTGTCGATGACTGTTTTTCCCTCTTTACCGACATCCTGTTTTATCGCAGGAGCAGACTCCGCATCTACCCGTGTATAATCCGCAAATCGAAATGTTCGCGCGTTTCAAAATGAA
>UMJL01027587.1_pt1 | contig 25561 bp, 21 predicted proteins | sample 1966071 | NCBI WGS metagenome assembly UMJL01 (sample SAMEA4836148, study PRJEB28245) | human gut metagenome | biome: gut microbiome; material: fecal sample | place: Denmark | collected 2008
CACTGACCGCAGGGTTCATATCCCTGGGCAATCAGGTCCTCCCGGCTGCCGGTGTAGGTGGATTTGTTTGCCTCTTTCATGCTGGAGACGCTGGGGCAGTCCGGCAGATGGAATTTGTGGGAGCTGGTGTTGAGGATGTAGGTCGTCTCCGCAGTCTCCGTCTCCGGTGCGGTATCCTCGCCAGTGGTGGTCTCCGTGTCTGTTGCGGTGCCGGTCTCCGGAGCATCCGATGCCAAGGTACTCTCACCGGTGGCATAGTCGATGGTCACGCCGGGCTGGACATTGTAAACGTAGACATTGAAGCACACACCATCGCCCTCGTCCTCCACAGACCAGCCCTCCATCTGGACGCCGCTGGCCACCAGATTGTCGCCCTCAAACACCGGCGTCACCCGGTAGAGCACGTGGTTGTCCGTCTCCTGCACATAGTCCGCCACCAGATTCTCAAATGGCAGCATGCCGTCCACGTTGAGGTAGCGGGTTCCGGTGATGAGATTTTCCTCGTTGGCGTTCTCCCCTGTCAGCTGATAGCCGATCAGGTGGCAGCGGTTGTAGAGATACTTTCCGTCCACGCAGTCGTATTTGACCGTGTGCCAGCCGGTGGGCTTCACCTGGCCGATCTCTCCCCGGTCCTCCGTGGGCATCAGGTCCGTGCCCACATTGGCATACGCCGTGCCGCAGCGGCCCAGGGCATCCAGAGGGCTGTAGGATTCAAAGGACGTGGTAGACGTCCGGTCCTCCTGAGAAAAGGCGGGCTCATTGTCGTCCAGGACCACGTAGGGCTCCCCGGAGTAAGCCGGCACATCGTCCAGAGAAAACGAGAGGGGCTGCGCCTCCGCTCCCTGACAGCCGGTCAGCACCAGGCAGCAGAGCAGCAGCGGCAGCAGGCAGGTTCGTATGGATTTCATCATCGCACATAGACTTCCTTTTCAATTTTTTGATGGGAGAAGCCCTTCACCTCTCCCGCAGACACCAGATGCCATGCCGGCGGCGCCGGCACCACATCCAGATGCAGATCCGCTGGGTAGACCCGGTCCCAGCGGTACAAAATCATTCCCTCCATCCGGTCCGCCCAGGGGCCAAGAAGCCGGCCCTCCGCAAAGCACATCTCCCCCGCCCCGGCACGGTCCAGGCAATCCGGGACCACGGAGATCTCCGCCTCCGCGGGAAACAGCCGCCGGGATTCCGGTGTCATCCACAGCCGCCGCCCGGCACTCTCACGCAGGATATCCGCAGCCACCATCCGATCCCGGCTTTGACGCCGACCATTGAAAGCCAGGCCGTTTTTCTGATCCACACACGTAATCACGATCATGTCCGCACCTCCTCCCGTCCGGGTTCCGCCTGCCGGACGAGAAATTTTTCACGCCCGCTACCAAATTGCCGGCGGCCCTGCTATAATAGGGGCATATTCGTCAAATTTTCAAAAGGAGTCTCGCTATGCAGCCCACCGTCAGCATCATCGTCCCTGTCTACAACGCGGAAGCCACTTTGCGCCGCTGCGTGGACAGCATCTTAAATCAGGATTACCGTGACTTTGAATTGATTCTGGTCAATGACGGCAGCCAGGACGGCTCCGGAGCCATCTGCGACGCCTACGCTGCCCAGGACCCCCGGGTCACCGCCATTCACAAGCCCAACACCGGCGTCTCGGACACCCGTAATCTGGCAATCGGCCGGGCCCGGGGCACGTATCTCCAGTTTCTGGACAGCGACGACTGGATCACGCCGGACGCCACCACGCTTCTGGTGCAAACCGCCCAGCAGCACAACTGCGATCTGGTAATCTCCGACTTTTACCGGGTCGTGGGGGAACGGGTCTCCCGCAAGGGTGATATCGACGATGACACCGTGCTCTCCCGGGAGGAGTACGCCGCCCACATGATGGAAAACCCCGCCGATTTCTACTACGGCGTTTTGTGGAACAAGCTCTACCGCCGCAGCATCGTAGACCGTTGGCACCTGCGGATGGACCCGGAGATCAGCTGGTGCGAGGACTTCATGTTCAACCTGGAATATATCCGCCACGCCGAGACCTTCTGCGCTCTGCAGATCCCCATTTACTACTATGTGAAAACCAAGGGGTCCCTGGCCACCCAGAGTCTTACCATCCCGAAAACCATCAAGATGAAGCTGACGGTTTTCGAATACTATAACCGCTTCTTCAAAACCGTTCTGGATGAAGAGGAGTATGAAAAGAGCCGCCTGAAGGTCTATAAATTCCTTCTGGACGCCGCCGGAGACGGCGCCGTGCCCCCCGCGATCCTGCCTGGTTCCCAGAAACTGGGCAACGAGCGCATGCAGGTGAGCCCGGATATCCTGGCGGGCCAGAGCATTCTTCACGACACCTTCCGGGACCGGAAACTGCTGGAGCGGTATTTGGAAACCGCCGCGCTGAAAAACGACCTCTCACTGTCAGAGGCCATTGCACTGCTCTATCTCAGTGAGTGCGGCCCCGAGGTCTCACGCCGGGATCTGGCGGATTTTTCGGGACTTTCCCGCAGTACACTTGCCCTGGCGCTGCAAAAAGCCACCGCTCAGGGTCTGCTTCGGACAGAGGAGCGGAAGGACCCGGAAAGCGGCGAAAAGCAGACCCGATTCCTCTTCACCCCTGCCGCCCAGCCAGTGCTGGAGGATCTGGCGCAGGCCCGGCAGGAATACGAAGCCGCCCGTCTGGACGGCTTGACGGCGGAGGAGCAGGATGCCTACCAGGTGCTCTCCCAAAAAATTCACGCCAATATTCAGTCGATCCTGCAGTGAGCGACGGCCCGGAGAACTAGTCTCCGGGCCGTTTTTTTCACGGCCGCGCCAACTGGTGGGCCCGGCGATCACTTTCCGGCGTCTATCTGGCGGCGGACTGCCTTTTCCAGCAGCGCCTTTCCATCTGGAGAGCGCAGCACATCCAAAACCGCAGCCCGCAGACTCTCCTGAAACTTCTTGCTGTTCAAAAATGCGTCGAACATGCTGCCCTGCTCCACAGCGGCAGCCGTGGGCTTCTTGGGCCGGGGTACCGGCGCCGCCGGCGCAGGGGCCGGCTCCTCCAAAAACGCGCCGTCCATCCAGTCATCCATGTCCGCGGGGTCGTTGGTCTCCCCCCGGAGATACGACAGGGACACGCCGAAGTAGGACGCCATCTTCGCCTGCTGTTCCTGGGAGGGCGTCTGCCGTCCCGTCTCAAACTTCTCCACCGACATCCGGGGCAGTCCCAGCGCCGCCGCCAGTGCGGGGCGGCTCAGTCCCCGCTGGGTGCGCAGTTCCTCCAGCCTCTGTGCCATGGTAATCATCGACTCATTCCTCCTTGTGCATCCGTGGAAACACGGTGTGGGAGCCTTCCAGCACAGCGCCGCAGGACTCCCGCTTCTTTTCGTGGGCCATTATACCAGTGTGGCGGAAAAATAGCAAGAGAGGACCCCGCCGTTCCGGTACACGGCGGGGCTTTGCAGTTTTTCTATAAAGTTAGTCTGCATTACAGCAGTTTAATTTACAGGTGTCCCAGCTTCTTCGCCTTCCACAGCCGATTTTGCTCTCACCGGGCCCGCAGCTGCCAGAAGGCCACCGCGCTGGCAGCCGCCACATTCAAAGAATCCACCTCATGGGCCATAGGGATGCGGACGGTATAGTCGCAGTCCGCAATGGTGCGGGACGCCAGTCCGTCCCCCTCCGTCCCCAGCACGATGGCCAGCCGCTCCTCCGCCAGGAGCCGCGGGTCTTCAATGCTCACGGAGTTGTCACTCAACGCCATGGCGGCCGTGCGGAAGCCCAGGCTCCGCAGGCGCCGGAGCCCAGGCTCCGGCCACTGGGACGTCTCCTCTCCGATCCGGGTCCACGGGACCTGAAAAACCGTCCCCATACTCACCCGCACCGCCCTGCGGTACAGAGGATCACTGCAGGTGGGGGTGACCAGAACCGCATCCATATTCAAAGCCGCTGCCGAGCGGAAGATGGCGCCGATGTTGGTGGAATCCACGATCCCCTCCAGCACCGCCACCCGGCGGGCACCGGCACACAGCTCCTCCACACTGGGCAGCCTGGGACGGCGCATGGCGCACAAGACGCCCCGGGTCAGCGGATAGCCGGTCAGCTGCGCCAGCAGCTCCCGGGAGGCGGTATAGACCGGCACATCGCAGCGGGCAAGGATATCCCTCCCCTGTCCGGCCAGCTGGCGCTGCTCCATCAAGAGGGAAACCGGCTCATATCCGGCATCCAGCGCACGCTGGATCACTTTGGGACTCTCAGCGATAAAAATCCCCTTCTCCGGTTCCAGACGATTCCGCAGCTGTGCCTCCGTCAAACGGGCAAACGGCTCCAGCTCCGGCCTGGATAAATCGGTAACTTCTATGATCGTCGCCATACCTGCCTCCTAAACAGTTTTTCCGCCCTCAGTGCAAAGCCCGATACAGCCGGCAGGGCCGTCCGCCGGTATCGTAGTTGATGGTGCTGGACGCCTCGCCCCGCTCCACTAGGTAATTCACATAGCGGCGGACTGTCACCACCGAGAGATTCGTCTGCCGAGAAAGGGTCTCGCTGTCCACCCCCTCCATGGGGGCGGAGCGCAGGCACTCCCGAATCCGCTCCAACGTGCTTGCCTGAAGTCCCTTGGGGATGCCCTGGTCCGCAGGGGCAGCGCGGGAAAACAGCCGGTCCAGCGCTCCCTGGCTCACGGCCTCCCCCGCCATCGCCGCCCGGTGGCGGCAAAAGGTCTCCAGCGCCTGCTGGAATCGGTCACAGGTAAACGGCTTGACCAGATAGTCCACCACACCCATTTTCAGCAGTGCATCCACAGTTTCCGGATCATTGGCCGCGGTGACCATGATTGCGTCCACCGGGATCTGCCGGGACCGAAGCGTTCGGAGCAGTTCAAACCCGGTGAGCAGCGGCATGTACACATCCAGGATCACCAGATCCGCCGGATTCTCCGTCAGCCACTCCAGCGCGGCCTGGCCGTTTTGAAACATCTGGACTACCTGGAAGCGGGCATCTTTTTCCGCATAGGTCCGGTCCAGCAGGGAGACCATGGGATCATCTTCTACGATCACAATACGATACATCGCGCATTACTCCTTGGAAGCCGGGTTCTCCTCCCGGCGAAAGCTGATAAAAAAGGATGTTCCGACGCCGCTTTCGGTCTCCACCCGGATCTCCCCGTGGTAGGCCTCCACCACCTCCCGGACCAGAGAAAGTCCGGTGCCCCGGCTGCGGCCCTTGGTGGATGTGCCCCGCTGGAACAGCGTCCGGCGCAGATCTGTGGGAATTCCGGGGCCGGTGTCCTCCACGCACAAAAGCAAGCTCTCCTCGCTCTCCCGGATACTGACCAGAACCTCCTTGGAGGCACGGGGAGACTGATTGAGTCCTTCAATGGCATTTTCGATCAGGTTCCCCAGAATCGTCACATAGGCGTCCGGAGGAAGCCAGACGTCCTCTCCGCTCAAAACGCTCTCCCGGTCCAGCGTCAGCTGGATTCCCAATTCATTGGCCCGGCTGGTCTTTCCCACCAGCAGCGCCGCCACCGACGGCTCGCCGATCTGGTGCATGATCCGGCTTACCGCCTCCTGCTGGACGCGGGTGGTATCCATGATGTACTGCTGGGCCTTCTCCGGCTCGCCGATCTGCAAAAGGCCCAAAATCACATGGAGCTTGTTCATGAACTCGTGGGTATAGGCCCGCATAGCGTCCACCATATGCCGTACGCCAGTCAGGTCATCGGCCAGGCGGGTCACCTCGGTGCGGTTGCGGAAAATGCTGACAGCGCCGGACAAAACGCCGTCCTCATACAGCGGAAGCCGGTCAGCCAACACCCGGATGTCCTTGAGGGAGTGCATGCTCACATTGTACTCCGACTGACCGGTTCGGAGAATCCGGTCCAGGGTGGACTGGGGATAAACTTCGTGAAGCGGCTTGCCCAAAACATCCTGCCGCTCCATGGAGAGCATCTTGGCGGCAGAGTCATTGAGGAAAATGATGTTGCCCTCCCGGTCGATGGCGAGGATGCCCTCCTCCAGGGAATCCAGGATTCCCTCCCGCTGGAGGAACTGCCGGGCAAAGGCGTCCGGCTCATACCCCAGAAGGGCCTGCTTGATGCGGCCCGAGAGCCGCATCGCCAGCACAGACCCCAGCACCGCCGCCACGAGGCCGATCCCCAGCAGGCAGACTACCGTATTCAGCGTCACCTGAGCCATACTGCGGACATAGACGCCCACGATCACCACACCGATGATCTGCCCGGTTTCATCCCGCACCGGCGCATAGGCTGAGTGGTCGGTCCCCATGGGTCCGGCCTCATTGGAGGTATAGGGCTCTGCTCCCTCCAGGGCAGAGAGCTGTGCCGTGCCGGTATACCGGTCCCCGATCATCTCCCGATTCGGCACATAGCGCAATACGTTGTCCTGGTCCGCCACCAAAATCAGATCAATATCCGATGTGCGCTCTGTGGTTTCATCCAGAAAATCCGCCAGCTTCTCCGCCGGGATCTCATCCTGCAGCGCCGCCTGCACCAGAGGCACCTGGGCCAGAATGGAGGCCGAGTTGATAAGATTGCTGTCCAAGGACTGCTGCTCCGTATGAAGCGTATAGGAAAGGGTCCCCACCATCGAAAGGGCGATGGAGACCACGACGATCACCAGACTCAGACGCATGAGCTGCGCGCGGATGGAAGATCTCTCTTTTGTGGGCATCGGGATGCGCCTCCTTTTCTTTTTAGTATAAAAAAAATCACCGGAGCTGTCAAACCGCGGGGCCCCTGTCAAAATGGAGCACATTTTGCATATTTCCTCCCGCAGATTTAGAAAAAGCCACAATTACGAAGGGAGAAACCACCGCGGTATAATTTTCAATGTTTTCATCCGGCAAAAAGCCGGGATCGCTGAAAGGAGAAAATTATATGCCGACCAACAAAAGAGAAAGTCTGATTTACACCGTTTTGATGTGCTTTGTGATGGTGCTCTGGATGAGCGTCTACAACGTGGCCATGCAGTACGGCCGTCTGAGCATAGAGGTAATCCGGGACGCATGGCTGGGATTCCCCGTGGCCTATGTGTTCGCCATGTGCTGCGACTGGTTTTTGGTCTCAGGCCTTGCCAAGGGATTTGCCTTTCGTTTTCTGGTGAAGCCGGAGGACACCCCCTTCAAGAAGGTGATCTGCATTTCCTGCTGCATGGTGGTCCCCATGGTCATCATCATGTCTCTTTACGGAGCCTGCGAGGGTGCGGTGCACACCGGTGCCTGGTCCGATGTACCCATGCGCTGGCTGATGAACATTCCCCGCAACTTTGTGATGGCGCTGCCCCTGCAGTTGCTGATTGCCGGCCCGCTGGTGCGCAAGGTGTTCCGCACCGCCTTCCCCATGGGGACCGTACTGGATCGTCCTGCATAATTTTTGGTTTCAATACTTTTTTTACTTTCAAAAGGGTTCCAAAACAGAAACCGGCGCGGTAAGATAACCAGCGCGAAAACGAGGTGATGTGTGTTTGGATGCATTTCAGGAAACCCTGGTCGACGAGCTGGGGAACAAGACCGCGTTCACCATCCCGCTGCTGGGCGGAATCCCAGTGTCGGAATCCGTGGTGGTGTCGTGGATCGTGATGGCGGTGCTGGTGATCTTGTCTCTGGTACTGACAAGGCGGCTGAGTGTCCGCAATCCAGGCAAAGTTCAGGTCGCACTGGAAAGCGGCGTGCAGTTTTTCAATGGGTTTTTAAAGGGAAATCTCGGTTCCCATTGGCGCCCCTTTGTTCCCTGGCTGGGAACGGTGGCTTTGTACATCGCGTTGTCCAATATCATCGGCATCTTTGGTCTGACGCCCCCCACCAAGGACATCAACGTCACCGCGGCGCTGGCTCTAATGAGTATGCTGCTCATTTACGGAGCGCAGTTCCGCTACAACGGCCCGCTGGGCGGATTGAAGAAGTTCGCCGAGCCCATGCCCCTGCTCATCCCCATCAACCTGATGGAAGTGGCGGTGCGGCCCCTGGCCCTGTGCATGCGGCTGTTCGGCAACATTCTTGGCGCCTTCATCATTATGGAGATGCTCAAGTTCGTGGTGCCGGCGGTGGTGCCGGCGGTATTCAGCCTGTACTTCGACCTGTTTGACGGGCTGATCCAAACTGTTGTCTTTGTATTTCTGACCACGCTGTTTACCGGCGAGGGGATCAAGGAAGAAGATTCACCCAACTGATTAAGGAGGAACTCAATTATGTCTATCGGAATCATCGCTGCGGCTCTGGCTGTGTTCACCGGCGTGGGTGCCGGTCTCGGAATCGGATTTGCCACCGGCAAGGCCAGTGAGGCCATCGCCCGTCAGCCTGAGGCTGCCGGCAAGATCAACAGTGCGCTGCTGCTGGGCTGCGCTCTGGCAGAAGGCACCGCCATCTTCGGCTTCATCACGGCCCTGCTCATCATCTTCATCGGTTAAAGGGGGTGTCCCCAATGCTGGACTTCCAAGCATCCACCATTGTGTTCACCGTCATCAACCTGGTGGTACTCTATCTGATTTTGAAAAAGCTCCTGTTCGGCCGGGTAAACGCCGTGCTGGAGGCCCGGGCGGCCCTGGTCAAGCAGGAAATCGATTCTGCGGAGGCCAGCAGCCGCCAGGCGGAGGCCTACAAGAGCGAGTATGAGTCCCGGCTCACCGATGCCCGGCAGGAGGCCGCCAAACTGGTGGCCGATGCGCAGACCAGAGCCCAGCGGGCCTACGAGGCAAAGCTGGCTGACGCCGAAACCGACGCCAAGAAGGTGCGCAGCGAAGCTGAGGCACAGATCGCGTCTGAGCGGGACGTCATGCTGCGGGGCGCCCGGAACGAAGTGGCATCCCTCGCCCTGCTGGCCGCTTCCAAGGTGGCGCAGACCTCCATGGACAGCGACGATGACCGGGCTCTCGTGGACGCCTTTTTGTCGGAAGTGGGTGAGCAGGCATGAGTGATCTTGCCAGCCGGTATGCCCAGGCGCTCTATGCGCTCTCTCCCGATGAACAGGCTCTGCGCCGCACCGCCGGCGCCATGATGGAGGACTCCGCCCTGTGGACCGTTCTCTGTTCCCCCGCCATCCGGGCGGAGGAAAAGGGCCGGGTCCTGGAGCGGCTGCCCTTCCTGGACGGCTGCGGGACACTGCTGCACTTTTACCGGCTGTTGGCGGACAAGGGACGCATGACCCTGCTGCCTGAGATTTTGGATTCTTTCCGGGATCTGGCGCTGGCACAGCGGGGCTGTGCCCGGTGCGTGCTCACCTGTGTCCGGCCTCTGGAGGCGGCGGAGCTTTCAAAGCTCCGCCTTGCCTTATGCCGGCTCCATCACAAGCAGGACATCTTGTTTGACGTCCGCATCGACCCCTCCCTTCTGGGCGGCTTTACGCTGGAACTGGAGGGCGTCACGTATGATAAAAGCGTCCGCGGGGCGCTGGCCGGTCTGAGCCGGCAACTGGAAGAGAGGCGAATGGCATGAAAGCGAATCCCGAAGAAATCGTCTCCATCCTGCGGGAGGAGATTCAGGAATATGACACCCGGGTGCAGTGCCGCGAAACCGGCACTGTGCTGGAGGTGGGCGACGGCATCGCCACCGTCTATGGTCTGGACAAGGCGGTTTACGGTGAACTGGTGGAACTGGACACCGGCGTCAAGGGCATGGTGATGAACCTGTCCCGGGACAGTGTGGGTGTCGTGCTGCTGGGCAGCGAGGCCGGCGTAAAGGAGGGCACCGTGGTGCGCCGCACCGGACGTCCTGCCGACGTGCCCGTAGGCGACGGTCTGATCGGCCGTGTGGTGAATGTGCTGGGCGAGCCCATTGACGGCCTCGGCCCCATCGAGACCACGGAGACCCGTCCCATTGAGCATGAGGCCAGCGGCGTGGTCACCCGGGAGCCGGTGAATGTTCCCCTGCAGACCGGTATCCTGGCCATCGACGCCATGGTCCCCATCGGCCGGGGCCAGCGGGAGCTGATCATCGGCGACCGCCAGACCGGCAAGACCGCCATTGCGGTGGACACGATCCTCAACCAAAAGGGACAGGATGTGATCTGCATCTATGTGGCCATCGGCCAGAAGGCATCCACTGTGGCCCGGATTCAGGACACGCTGAAAAAGCATGGCGCCATGGACTACTCCATCATCGTCTCCTCCACCGCCAGCGAGTCCGCACCTATGCAGTATATCGCCCCCTATGCCGGCGCGGCCATGGGCGAGTACTTCATGAGCAAGGGAAAAGATGTGCTGATTGTCTATGATGATCTCTCCAAGCACGCGGTGGCATACCGTACCCTCTCCCTGCTGCTCAAGCGTTCCCCCGGACGTGAGGCATACCCCGGAGACGTGTTCTATCTCCACTCCCGTCTGCTGGAGCGGGCATGCCGCCTGACCAAGGAATACGGCGGCGGCTCCATGACCGCCCTGCCTATTATCGAGACCCAGGCCGGCGACGTATCGGCCTATATCCCCACCAACGTGATTTCTATCACCGACGGTCAGATCTATCTGGAGACGGACTTGTTCTTCTCCGGCCAGCGTCCCGCCGTCAACGTGGGTCTGTCCGTCTCCCGTGTGGGCGGCGCAGCCCAGACCCGGGCCATCAAAAAGACCGCCGGTACGCTGCGGATCGACCTGGCCCGGTTCCGGGAACTGGAGGTCTTCACCCAGTTCGCCTCGGATCTGGACAGCGCCACCCAGCAGTCCCTTGATCACGGCCGGCGGCTGCTGGAACTTTTGAAGCAGCCCCTCTACCACCCCATGCCGGTGAGCCGGCAGGCCATCATTTTGTATGTGGCCACCAATGGTCTGGTGGATGATGTGCCTCTGGACAAGGTCCGGGACTTTGTACTGGACTTCGCCCAGGAGATGGAGACGGAACACGCCGACGTCACGGCGGAAATCGAGTCCACCGGCAATCTGAGCGGCCCCGCCATTGAGGTGATCCGCTCGACTCTGGAGGACGCCAAAAAGCGGGTGAGCACCACATGGCAAGCATAAAAGAGATTCGTACCCACATCAAAAGTGTGGAACAGACGCTGAAGATCACCAACGCCATGTACCTCATCTCCTCTTCCAATCTGCGCAAGGCCCGTAAGCAGCTCAACGACGTGGAGCCCTACTTCCAGAAGATCGAGGTCACCATCTCCGATATTCTGCACCACTCTCCGGAGATTCACCATTCTTTCTTCGACAAGCGCCCCGGCATCCCGCCGGAAAAGCGGAAAGTGGGCTACATCGTTGTCACCGCCGACAAGGGTCTGGCGGGCGCCTACAACCACAATATTTTGAAACTGGCAGAGGAGAAAATGTCCAAAAAGCCCAACTTCGCGCTGTTTGTGGTGGGCCAGACGGGCCGCTCCTATTTCCAGGAGCACAATATTCCCATCGACGTGGAATTTCTCTACACGGCCCAGGACCCCAACATGCACCGCGCCCGGGACATCTCTGAGCTGATGATCGATCTGTTCCTTGCCGGGCAGCTGGACGAGGTCTATATTCTCTTCACCCGGATGGTCAACTCCTTCCAGATGGAGCCCACCGTCCACAAGCTCCTCCCCCTGGACCCGGACGTCTTTCCCAAGTATGAGGCAAACCGGGACAGCTACAACCGGGACGTGACTTATGTTCCCTCGGTCCGGGCCGTTATGGACCGCCTGGTGCCCGGTTATCTCAAGGGCGACATTTTCGGTGCACTGGTGGAATCTTACTGCTGCGAGCAAAATGCCCGGATGACAGCCATGAAGTCCTCCAGCGATAACGCCCGTGCCATGCTGCAGGACCTGAACCTCTCCTACAACCGCGCCCGTCAATCCGCCATCACTCAGGAGATCACCGAGGTGGTGGGCGGCGCTCAGGCAGCGCTGTAATCCGTGCAGACAACGCACTCGGATCACATTCGATTTTCTTTCCGCCCGGCGGGGCGATGACTCTGTGGGGCAATCCATGCCCGAAAGGGGATTTTTTCAAATATGCGTGAAAATAAGGGAACCATTGTACAGGTCATGGGACCTGTTGTGGACGTTGCCTTCTCCGGCGGCGACCTTCCGGAGCTCAAAGAGGCCCTGGAGGTGGAGCTGGACGGCAAGCGTCAGGTGATGGAAGTGGCCCAGCATGTGGGCGGAGACACGGTGCGCTGCATCATGCTCTCCCCCAGCGAAGGACTGGGGCGCGGCATGTCCGTCACCGCTACCGGCGCCCCCATCTCCGTCCCTGTGGGTGATGGGGTCCTGGGCCGGATGTTCAACGTCCTGGGTGACGCCATTGACGAAAAGGGCCCGGTGAAGACCACTGAGAAGTGGTCCATCCACCGTCAGCCTCCTGCCTTTGAAAACCAGCGTCCCGTGGTGGACATCTTCGAGACCGGCATCAAGGTCATCGACCTGCTGGCCCCCTATGCCAAGGGCGGCAAGATCGGTCTCTTCGGCGGCGCCGGCGTGGGCAAGACCGTGCTGATTCAGGAACTGATCCACAACATCGCCACGGAACACGGCGGCTATTCTATCTTCACCGGCGTGGGTGAGCGTACCCGTGAGGGCAATGACCTGTGGCGCGAAATGAGCGAGTCCGGTGTCATTGACAAGACCGCCCTGGTCTTCGGCCAGATGAACGAACCCCCCGGAGCCCGGATGCGGGTAGCTCTCACGGGATTGACCATGGCCGAGTACTTCCGGGACCGGGAAAAGCAGAATGTGCTGCTGTTCATCGACAATATCTTCCGCTATGTCCAGGCCGGCTCTGAGGTCTCCGCTCTGATGGGCCGTATGCCCTCTGCCGTGGGCTATCAGCCCACCCTGGCCAACGAGATGGGCGCTTTGCAGGAGCGCATCACCTCCACCAAGGACGGGGCCATTACCTCCGTGCAGGCGGTTTATGTCCCTGCAGACGACCTGACCGACCCCGCCCCTGCCACCACCTTCGCCCACCTGGACGCTACCACCGTCCTCTCCCGTAAGATTGTGGAGCAGGGCATCTATCCCGCCGTGGACCCTCTGGAATCCACTTCCCGGATTCTGGAACCCGACGTGGTGGGCGAGCGTCACTACAAGGTCGCCCGGGGCACTCAGGAGCTGCTCCAGCGCTACCGGGAGCTGCAGGACATCATTGCCATTCTGGGCATGGAGGAGCTGAGCGAAGAGGACCGCCGCACCGTGGAACGGGCCCGCCGCATCCAGCAGTTCTTCTCCCAGCCTTTCTCTGTGGCTGAGCAGTTCACCGGTCTGGAGGGCCGCTATGTCAAGCTGGAGGACACCCTGCGTTCCTTCGAGACCATCCTGGGCGGTGAGCTGGACAAATACCCCGAGGCCGCTTTCAGCAACGTGGGCAATGTGGACGAAGTCATCGCAAAGGCGAAGAAGATGGGGGCGGTGTAAATGGCCGAGGCGCACACCTTCTATCTGGAGATCATCACCCCGGAGCGCCAATTCTACATCGGTCCCGCCGAGGCACTGATCCTTCCGGCTGTGGACGGCGAGATGGGCATTTACCCCGGCCATGAGCCGGTGGTCACTGTCATCGAGCCCGGTGAGCTTCGCTACAAGACCGAAGGCCGGTGGGAGCCCGCCGCGGTGGGTTCCGGCTTTGCCGAGATCAAGCCGGACTATGTGATCCTTCTGGTGGGCTTTGCCGAGCATCCGGAGGAGATTGACCGCAAGCGGGCAGAGGCCGCCAAGAAGCGGGCGGAGGAATGTCTGCGGCAAAAGCAGAGCATTCACGAGTATTACCACTCCAAAGCCGCCCTGGCCCGAGCCATGGCCCGTCTTAAAACTCGGCGCTGATGCGCCCCGTGAAGCCGTGTACGCGGTCCCCTCTCTCTTCCGCTGCGCTTCTCACCGGGTATGGAAAAGCAGACACGCAAACGTGTCTGCTTTTCTTTTTGTCTGTCCCCAGACCTTTCCGGCGCGGACAGGTACCGGTTTCGCCTGCCTCAGAATGGGGCCGGATAAAACCGGGTGTTTTTGGAAATCCTTGGAGAATAAATATTGACTGGTAAGGAGGCCAAGACCATGATTCACCCCGCACCGTCCCTCTCCGGACTAGACGCCGGATGCAGCGCAATGAGCTGGGAAACCGCTGATCAGCGCCACCTCTGGGGCCGGAATTTTGACTTCAACACGCTGGCATCGGACAGCCGTGTCACCTACCTCCCCCGGGGAACCTGCTACGCCGTCTGTGATCGCACGCCGCAAAACCGGTTCCGGTCTGCCTATGCCGCCGTGGGGACCGGGCTGCTGTCCGTCTCCCTCTCGCCGCTGCTCTATGAGGGGATCAACGACCAGGGACTGATGGGCGGCCAGCTCTATTATCGGGAGCTGGCCTGCTATGAAGGCTTCCCCCGTCCCGGGACCACGCCGCTCCAGCCGCCGGTCCTGGTCTATCATCTGCTGGCCCAGTGCGCCACCGTGGCAGAGGTGGTCCATGCCCTCCGGGAGGAGATCACGCTGCTGGACACCCCGTTGCTGGGCACTGTCCCGCCGCTGCACTGGTCGTTCAGCGACCGCACCGGTGAGGCCATCGTGGTGGAACCGGACCGGGACGGCCTCCACATCTACCGCGATACGTTGGGAGTAATGACCAACAGTCCCGACTATCCCTGGCACCGGACCAACCTTCTCAACTATGCCGGCATCCGGGACCTGGACCACGGCGCCGTGGAGCTTGCAGGCCACCGGCAGGAGCCCTGCTTCTCCGGCAGCGGCGCTCAGGGCCTTCCGGGAGACTGGTCCTCCCCTTCCCGCTTTGTCCGTCTGGCTTTTTTGAAAGCCTATGGGGTGAAGGGACAGACCGAGGCGGCCGGTGTCAATGCCATGTTCCGCCTTCTGGAAAGCACCGCCTTCCCGCTGGGGATGGTACGCATTCCCGCGCCGGAGTCCCCCGGCAAGCTGGACGGAGATGTCCTCCCCTATGACTATACCGTCTACACCGCTGTTGCCTGCGCCGAATCCCTACGCTTTTACTGGACCACCTACGAAAATTCCCGGGTACAGTTCGTGGATCTCTCCACGCTGTGCCATCAGCCCCGTCCGCTGCAGTTTGAACTGGGCCGCTGGCCGGACTTCCGGGAGCTGATCTCTCCGTCTCAACATTCGGCGCATCCCATTCGTTCCGCCGTTTCGTTGTGATTCCAACAGACAGGGACCTCTCTCTGTGATAAGCTGATCACATCCTATAAAATCCGGGACGGTTCTGCGCCCGGTTTCCCAAAAAAGGAGGAATTCCAATGGTTGCCTTAAAAAATATCCAGCCGGAACAGGTGCTCTCTTTGGCAGGACAAGTAACGGCCCAGCCTGGACAGATTGTAAGCCGGACGCTAGTCCAGACATCGGCGGTCAGCCTGACGCTCTTCGCCTTTTCCAAAGGCGAGGAGATCAGCACCCACGAATCTCAGGGAGATGCCCTGGTCCAGGTCCTGGAGGGCGTCGGCCGCTTTACGGTGGATGGTACGGATTACGTATGCCGGGCAGGCGAGTCGTTGGTCATGCCGGCTCAAAAGCCCCATGCGGTCTATGGCGAGGAGGCCTTTAAAATGCTGCTGACGGTGGTCTTTCCCCCAGAGGCACAGTAAGTTCCCGGGCCGTACGCCGCCTGGTGCGCCTTCCCCGCGCTCTCTTCCAGACAGAAAAACAAGCCCCCGTCTGCCGCACACGGCAAACGGGGGCCTTTTCCTTATTTTCCGCCCGAATTCTCTTCCGTCTGGGGCGGCTGTTCTGCCTGTTTTGACACCGCAAACTTCTTCTGCCGTTTGCGGCGCACCACCAGAATGATTGCCAGTACCGCCAGCAGCACGGCAGCCGTTGCCAGCAGCAAAACCGCACCGCTGTGCCGGCTGGAGCTGACGCAAAATGTCCCGGAGGTTCCCTCCATATCCAGCAGCAGATAATGGCCGTTCTGCTTTGTGTCTACCTTATGCCAGGCACCGTCCCTGTACTGCCAGACACTGGCGCGGCCCCCGCCGCTGCTGAGCAGCCGCAGCGACACCGTGTCCTGTTCCGTCAGGTCCGTGCCGGTCAAAGAGAGCTCCCACACCCGGACCGTGTCTTTGTCCTGTGCCTCCTGGGGAGGCGCTTGGTCACTCTGCCGCACGGTAAGGGCAGCATCCTGGGTAAACTGGCCGTCCGCCATGGCAAGCGCCAGCTTTCCCTCCTGCTGGGGACTGGCCACCACGGTGACCCAGGGGGTGTAGACTGCCTCCAGCGTAATGTCCGATGCAAGGCCCGAGGTATCGAACTCCGGCCAGGCACCGTAGCAGCCCTCCTGTTCCGGCACCTCCGGCAGCTCCACCAGCCGCAGATCCTCTCCATACTGGAAGGGAATCTGAGCAACCACATCCTCTCCGGCTTTGAGCGTCAGGGTAAAGGAGATGAATTCCGTGGGAATCCCCTGTTCCTGGCGAAGGGCCGCAAACTCCACCGGCTCTGCTTTTCCGGCGTAACTGACCCCGTCAATGGCCGCCAGCCCCGTATCCACAAAGCGGTTGCCCTGGACGCTTCCTTTTTCCAGATCAGTGTCACCTGCCACCGCGCCCAGATACTCTGTGCCTTCTTCCACCGTGGCAATGGCGCAGTTGTTTAGCAGACGGTCTCCCCAGCCGGCAATGCCGCCCACATAATCCCCGCCGGAGAGTGCGCATTTTGCGCAGCTGTCCCGTACGGAGGCATCCGCCCAGCCGGCGATGCCGCCCACATAATTGCCGTCCGTGCTGGTCACCGGACCGTAATTCTGGCCGGAGACCACCGTGCCCAGATCCATGCGGCCCACAAGGCCGCCGGCGCAGTCCTTTTTCGCCGTGACAGTGCCGCGGTTCACGGAATCCTCCAGCACCGCCTTGGTCTCATAGCTGCTGCCAAAGGACAGATCGTCCGCAAGGTCGTCCTCCGGGTCCAGGTCGAACTCGATGGCCATGGCTCCGGCAATACCGCCCACGTTCCGGTCTCCTTCCACAGAGCCGGTATTCTGGCACTGTGTCACCTTCCCCTGCCGTGTGGCGGCGATGTCCTCTTCCGAGGTGTCCTCAATGTAATCCTCCAGTGACTTATCCGTGCCGTCTTGCAGGTCGGTCAGCGCGTCCAGCAAAACATCAAACACCGTCTGAAACTGGCTGCTGATGCTGCGCAGATCCGCCGTCAGCGTGTCCCCGGCAGTGTCCATCGCGGTGTGCAGCGCCTCCATCTCCGAAGAGATCTCCCCCAGGGAGTCAAAGAGGCCGTCTCCTGCGGTGCGGACATCCTCTCCCAGAACGGGAAATTCCACCGGCCCGTCCTCGGCCAGCTCCGTCACTGCGTCGCCCATGGTCCGGAAGGCGCTGCTGAGCTTGCGGCCGATCCCCTCGCCGGTATCCATCACATCTGAGAGCGCATCCACCACATCCCGCAGGTCCCCGGTCATGGCATGGCTATCGGAAACGGCAGTCTGTAATGCCTTGACCGCATTTTCAAAGTGGCCTGACGCCTGATACAGCGCCTGCCCCATGGCCTCCAGCGCAGCTTTGAGCGTATCCCAGTCCACTTCAGACGCCGGTACATCCTGGGAAACGTCTCCCAAGTCTTCTCCCGCCTCCGTCAGGGCGTCGGAGAGAGTGTTCAGGGCCGTCAGCGTCTCCTGGCCGCCCGGCAGATCCGGTTGGCCTGCCAGGGCATCCCCCAGCAGTCCCACCGCATCGCCGGTGCCTTCCACGGCCTGGCTCAAGCGGCTCATTTCCTTGAAGAGATCTGCAAGAGCCGTCTCTATGTCCGACGGGCGGTCGTTCACCACACCCTGCAGCAGGGTATCCAATGCCTCCCGCAGTGCCTGGGCCGCCCGGGCCATATCCGCCGCAGACGCTCGCAGAGCCTCCACCGCAGTTTTCACGTCCACCCGGATGTTCTCTCCATCCTCCAAGGTGTCCGTCAGCTTCTCCAGCGTCTCCTCCAGATCTCCGGACATCTCCTCCAGCTTGTCGGAGGCCGCCGCCAGATCATCCAGCGCAGGCGCCACCTGATCCAGCGCATTTGTGACACTGGCACTCAGGGAGTTCAGGGAGTCCATACCATCGTCGATGAAATCCGCAGACAGATCCGCCAGAGTCTTGGTGTGGTCCCGGGCTTCGTCCGTATAATCTCCGATGGCGGTGAGGTGAGCGGAGACGGAATCCGAGCTGCTTTGGGCATCATCAATGGCCTGCTGGATCAGCCCATCCAGTGTATCCAGCTCCGCCCGCAGCCGTTCCAGCGTATCGCTGCCGGGGTTGACCGCCAGGTCCGGCTCCGCCTGGCCCACGATGCCGCCCACGTCCTTCCTTCCCAGGACAGAGCCTTTGTTGACGCAGCCCGCCAAATATCCGGTCTGGCGGCCTGCGATACCGCCCACGTTATAGCCCACATGCGGATAACCCACGGTTCCGGAATTGGTGCAGCTCTGGATCACACCGCTGGAATACCCGGCTATACCGCCGGTGTCGGTGCAGCTATCCAGCAGAGACTCGGCCTCATCGGAATCCGTGCCTGTCAGAGTGGACTCCAGATCCAAATCTGCCAGATCCTCCACGCTGGGCACAGAGCTCCCCTCTTCGCTGGTATTCACGCTGGCGCTGCTGCTGCACTTGAGCAGTACACCCAGATTCCGCCCGGTCACGCCGCCGGTAGAGCTCTCCCCCTGGATGATTCCGTAGACGGAGCAGTCTGCGATCTGGCCGCTTTCCTTGTTGCGGCCGGCAATCCCGCCCACTGCGGTCTTGCCGGACACGGAGCCGCTGAAGCTGCAGCCCCGGATGATACCGGCGTTGACACCGGCGATGCCGCCCACGCTGGTCTGACTCCCGCTGGGTGCCACCGTACCGGAGACCGTCAGATTCTCCACCACGCCGCCGGACTGGATCGTGCGGAAAAGGCCCTGTTTGGAGCCGCTGCCCGTAAGGGACAAGCCGGAAATGGTGTGTCCCTGGCCATCAAACGTGCCGCCGAATGTGGGGATCGGCGTAAAGGCAGTGCCTGCCAGATCCAGGTCCGCCTCCAGACGGACCGTTTTTCCCTGGGACCAAGTGTCCAGGGAACACCGCTGCGCCAGCTCCAGCAGATCCGCCACCGTGGTGATCGTGATCTCCCCCTCCTGGGCCGCAGCAGCAGGCTGCGCCAGGGAGATGAGCAGGCAGATCGCCGCCAGCAGCGGCAGCAGCTTAATGCGCGTCTTTCTCATCCGATCCTCCTTTCTCCGCTTCTTCCTCTCCGCCGGATGGCAACTGCCGTGGCGGCTCTTCCGGCTGTACAGCACCTGCGTCCACCACTGCGTGGATGGTACCATGGAGCGTACCTTTCAAATCTGCGTCCACCATGCCGGACACATAACCCCGGACATGCCCGTCCACCCGTACGCTGCCGGTGCGGGACTGAACGGCCCCCCGGTACTTGAGGGTAAACGCGGTCTTTTCGATAATGGTATCTCCCAGCAGCAAAATCTGAGGCAGCACCGCCATCACCAGGAAAATGGAGATCACCGTGCCCCGTCCCAGGCAGATGCCAATGGAAGAAATAGAGGGCGCAGAGGACAAAAAGCCGATTAGAATTCCGGCGGTGGCCAGGATCGTGCCGGAGGTGACAATGGTGGGAAATGCCTGGTTCAGCGCCTCCACCACCGCCTCATGGAGCGGCATCTGCTTTTTCAGCTCCGTATAGCGGTTGGTGATCACAATCGCATAATCGATGTTGGCACCCATCTGGATGGAGCTGACGATCAGATAGCTGAGGAAGAACAGGTTCGAGTCCATCAGATAGGGGAAGGAGAAGTTGATCCACACACTGCCCTGAATCACCAAAATCAGCAAAATAGGCAGTCCTGCCGACTGGAAGGTGAACACCAGCACCAAAATCACGAAGACCACCGTGAGAATGCTGATGAGGATGTTGTCCTGAACAAAGGAGTCCGACAGATCCCGGTCGCTGGTAGAGTTGCCCACCAGCAGCACCCCTTCAGGATAGTACTTCTCCGCCGTCTGATGCAGGGTATCCAGGAAATCAAAGGTCTCCTGACTCTCCTCGGGCAGCGCCAGCTCCAATACCATACGGCTGTAATGTTCACCCTTGAGCTGTTTCTGTGCGTCCACCAGCTGGGTATGCAGGTCCTCGATGTCCGCTGTCATTTCCTCGTCCAGCGTCACATATCCCTCCTGCATCTGGTCGTAGACGAAGAGGAACATATCCATCAGCGGCACGCTGTACTGGTCAATGCCGCCCACCAGCTTTCCGTAGCTCTCCTGGTCCACAGCATAGGCGGAGTACAACAGCCGGGCCACTTCAATGTCCAGATCCGTCATCTCCGCAAACTGGCGGGGCGTGAGCTTGTCGGTAAGCACATAGCCGTCCATGGCCTCCACATTGGCAAGGCCCAGCACCGACTCCACTTCCGGCATGTCCTCCAGCTCCTGCAGCAGCTGGCCTTCCTTGCCGTAGTCCCCGGCAGGCACCAGTACGGCCAGCGTGTTGACCGGCCCGAAAGTCTCATCCACCTTTTCCTGGGCGATCTGGGATTCATTTTGCGTATAGGTGTGCAGCGTGCTCTCCCCATAAACATAGGGACACTGATTGGAAAAGCAGAAGCCCAGCACCAGCAGGATCGCAAAGGCAGGCGGCAGTACATAGCGGGTCTTGATTACCAGTTTTCCCCAGGCATTGATCTGGGGCACGAAGTTGCGGTGATGGGTCCGGTCGATGAGGCGGCTGCAGGACATCAAAAGCCCCGGCATCAGCGTAAAGACACTGAGCATACTCATCAAAATGGCTTTCATCAGCACGATGCCCAGGTCATATCCGATACGAAAATGCATGAAGCACATGGCCCCCAAGCCGGAGAGTGTGGTCATGGAACTTCCGGAAATCTCCGGAATGGCCTTGCTCAGCGCCGCGATCACCGCCTCCCGGGCCTCCAGGTGCTCCCGCTCCTCCGTGTAGCGGTGGCAGAGAATGATGGCGTAGTCGATGGCCAGCGCCAGCTGCAGCACTACAGCCACAGAATTGGAAATAAAGGAGATGGGGTTGAAGAGAAAATTGGTCCCCATGTTCAAAAGCGCCGCCATGCCGAAGGTCACCAGCAGCACCGGCACTTCCATGTAGGTCTGGGAGGTAAAGAGCAGCACCACCACGATGATGACCACGGCCACCAGCATGACGATCTGCATCTCGTCGGCAATGGTCTCCGACTCCGAGGAGCCGGTGTCTCCCGTGATGTATGCGTCGTAGCCATCCAGCGTTTCCCGCACCCGTTCCAGGGCATCCAGGCTCACCTGATCCTCTGACGAGCCGTCATAGGTGACGGTAAACAGCGCCGCGCCGTTTTGATAGTGGTCCTCTGTGTCGTCAAATTCCACGGACTTGACGCCATCCAGCGTCTCCAGTTGCTCCGAGAGCTGTTCCGCCCGGGCATAGTCGATGTTGTCCACCATGATCCGGTTGGTGCCGAAGGTGGTAAATTCCGCCTCCATGGTATCCAACCCCCGGCGGGTCTCCGTGGTGTCCGGCAGATAGCTGGTCAGATCGTCGTTGACCTCGATCCAGCCGTTTGCTACCACGCAGAAAATCGCCAGCCCGATATAGAGCAGATAAAAAGCCTTTCGCTTGTCAACGATGAACGCAGCCGCCTGTTCCAGGGGACTTTGCTTTTTCTCCCGTTCTTCCGCTTCCCTGCGCACATCTCCACCTCCTTGCTTGCCGCCGCTTTCCGCGGCTGTCTTCCCACGCGTGAGTCCCGGGGACACCCCTTGTAAACTCCGACGTCAGAAGCGCACAGTTTCATAGAGTATTAGTTTAGCAAACCTTTTGTCGCCATAACACTGACAATTTGACCTCTGTGTATAAATGACGCTTAAATTTTTGTAAATTTTTTCTGTTGTTTTGTGTAAAGAGCCTGTTAAAATCAGTGGAAAAACGGAAGAGGCCGTGTTACCATAGGACGTGCCCAACGATGTCTGTCAACAGCAGACAAATTCAGGTCCAACGGAGGGGTTTTCATGGCGCACAATCCGCGCAAAAGCTACGAAATCGATATGATCCACGGTCCCATCCTGCCAAGGCTGCTGCAGTTTGCGGTTCCTTTGATGTGTTCCAGTGTCTTACAGCTTCTGTTCAACGCGGCGGACATCGTGGTGGTAGGCCGCTGGGCAGGAGACAACTCCCTGGCGGCCGTGGGGTCCAACTCAGCCCTCATCGGTCTTTTGACCAACCTCTTCATCGGCCTCGCCGTCGGCTCCAACACGCTGGCGGCCAAATTTTACGGTGCCGGCGACGCAAAGGAGCTTCACAGGACTGTTCACACCTCCATGCTGCTGAGCGTGATCAGCGGATTGCTGCTGACTGTGGTGGGTGTCTTCGGCGCCCGGACCATTCTCATCTGGATGCAGACTCCGGACAACGTGCTGGACCTTGCCGCGCTGTATCTTCGGATCTACTTTCTGGGCATGACCCCCACCATGGTCTATAACTTCGGCGCCGCGTTGCTGCGGGCCCAGGGCGATACCCGGCGGCCTCTGTATTTTCTCTCTCTGGCCGGCGTCGTCAATATTATTCTGAACCTCTTCTTCGTGATCGTCATGAAGCTGGACGTGGCGGGTGTGGCCATCGCCACAGTCATCTCCCAGTGCATCTCCGCCTCTCTGGTGGTCCTGTGCATGGTGCGGGACTCCGGACCGCTGCACCTGGACCTGCGGGCGCTGCGCATCCATGGCAAGACCCTGCGGCAGATTTTGCGGATCGGCCTGCCGGCGGGCTTTCAAGGGATTTTGTTCTCCCTTTCCAACGTGGTGATCCAGTCCTCCGTCAACACCTTCGGGGAGGTGGTGATGGCCGGAAACTCCGCCGCCGCCAACATTGAGCAGTTCGTCTACGTCTCCATGAACGCCCTTTATCAGGCCACCATCTCCTTTGTCAGCCAGAACCTGGGTGCAGGCAATTACCGCCGGATCAAGGAGACCGTGATCCGGGCTCAGCTGTGCGTGCTGGTGGTGGGGCTGGTGCTGGGCAACGCCGCCACCTTTGCCGGAAAGCCGCTGCTGGGCATCTACACCACCAGTCCCGCCGTGATCGAAGCAGGCCTGGTTCGGCTGGGCATCGTCTGCCGGACTTATGCCATCTGCGGCATGATGGATGTCATGGTGGGCGGCCTGCGGGGCATCGGCTACTCGGTGATGCCCATGATCGTCTCGCTGATCGGCGCCTGCGGCCTTCGCCTTTTGTGGATTGCCACGCTCTTCCAGCTCCCCCAGTTCCACACGATGACCATGCTCTACGTCTCCTACCCCGTCTCCTGGGTCATTACCTTCTCCGTACATGTTTTGTGCTTTGTGTGGGCCATGCGGCGGCTGCGGCAGCAGTTGGAAGATCCCGCCCTCGCCCAGGCGGCTGTCTGACGTCCCAATGCAAAAAAGAGGACCGCACCATATGGTGCGGTCCTCTTTTTTCATCCCTGTACTCACTGCAGTCCCAGCCAAAGCCGGATGGTCAGCACTGCGCAGCCCACCAGCAAAATGGTCAGTGCCGTCTGTCCCCAGAGAAGATTGTAGCTCACAGCTTTCTTGTCCCGCTTTCTCCCCTCTGCCACCGAGACCAGCACATACAGCGCCGCAATGCCGAAGGCGATGGCCAAAATGCCCGCCAGTACATCCAGCTCCAGTGCCGACGCGGCCACGTACAGCAAAAAGCCGATGCCGGAGACAATGGCGCCATTGTTCATCTGCTTGACCGTCTGGAGCAAAAAGCCCCGCTTGTTATCCTTCATTGTTTCGACTCTCTTTCGTATCAGTATCCGTTCACCATCACGTCCAGCACCTTGGAAGCCACAGTGCCGGCCACAGAACTGCCGCCGCCGCCGTTTTCCACCAGCACTACGAACGCGTAGGGCGTGTCCTCATTGCGCAGGAACCCGGCAAACCAGGCATGGGGCGTCTGGCCCTCCCCCACCTCAGCAGTGCCGGACTTGGCGCAGATGTCCATATTGGGGAACCGGGAGGCGCCGTAGGTCTGCTCCACATTGTTCGCCATCATATCCGCCAGGCGCTGGGCCGTATCGGCGCTGAGCAGGCTGCCCGTCTTTTTGGTGAGATGGGGCAGCGACGGAATGCCCAGAGAGCTGACCGTCTTTTCGATCAGATAGGGCTGTGCCGCCTTTCCCCCGTTGGCGATGGCGCCCATATACACCATCAGCGACGCCGGGTTCACCTGGTCCTGTCCCTGGCCGACGCCGGACCACCCCAGTTCTCCGTCACTGATGTCCTGGAACTGGAAGGTCCCCTTGGCTGTGGGAAGACCGTTGATGGAATAGCTGTCCATCAGCCCCGCCTTCTGCGTGTACTCCTCCAGCACGTCTCCGCCCAGTTCCTGGGCGATCAGGGCAAAGGCCACGTTGCAGGAATTGGCAAAGGCATCTCCGATATTCTGCTCACCGTGGGTACCGGAACAGACGATGGTCTCCCCGTCGATTTCCACGCTGCCGTTGCACGTCCAGGTGCGGCTCTCCAGATCCGGGATCTGTTCCAGTGCCGCCGCCAATGTCACGGTTTTGAACACAGACCCGGGTGTGAACGTGGAGGAGAGGAACCGGTTGATGTACGCGCCCTTGTAGCGGTCGTTGGTCTCAATGTCCGAGGGCACGTTCAGCGGATCATAACTGGGGGCGGAGACCATGCACAAAATCTCCCCCGTCTTGTAGTTGTAAACGGCCACCGTACCGGCGTGGCCCCCCAGTGCCTGATAGGCCTCGTAGTTGTACCGGGCGTCAATGGTCAGGTAGAGATCATTCCCCTGTTGAGCGCCGAAGGCCCCGTTGAGCAGGTTATACCCGCTGAGCCGGTCGGCAAATGCATTCAGAGCCCCGGTGCCGATGTTTCCCTGCAGATCTCCCACCGCGTGCAGCGTGGCCCGGCGGACGCCGGCGTCGTCATAATAGGTCCGCTCCCCGTTTTCCACCGTGGAAAGCACGTCCCCGTCCCGGTCCAGCACCGTGCCGCAGGCCAGAACGCCGGAGCTGTTGTAGAGATGGCGGTTGAACGCCGAGGAAACCCAGCTGCCGCCATCCAGCAGGTACTTGCCCAGAAAGACACACAGTCCCGCAGCCAGCAGCACAGCCAGTATACAGCACACCAGTGCCCGCCGCTCAATCTTCTTCATGATCCGCCTCCTCTTCCTGCCCAAAGGGATCATCAATGGGTTCCGCCCGCCGGCGAGCCTCCGCCGTGATTTGCCGCTGCGGCCCCCGCCGGATGGCAAAGCTGGCGTTCTCCCGGGTATCCGTGGCCTTCAGGTAGGCCAGAAGTCCCCAGGCGGACATCATGGCAGAACCGCCGTTGGAGACAAAGGGAAATGTGACGCCGGTCAGCGGCAGCAGATCCACAGAGCCGAACACATTCAAACACGTCTGGAACACCAGCAATGAACCGGCGGCACAGGCCGCGATGGTATAGAAGCTGGACCGACCCACCCGGATGGTCCGGACGGCGAAAAATGCCAGAGCGATGATGGCGCCCACCGCCATCACGGCGATCAGCAGCCCCCACTCCTCACAGATCATTCCGAACACCAGGTCCGTATCCGCTGCGGCCACGTTGTGGAGCCAGCCGTTGCCGGCTCCCATGCCCAAAAGTCCGCCGGAAGCGGCGGCAG
>UMJL01029388.1_pt1 | contig 25545 bp, 25 predicted proteins | sample 1966071 | NCBI WGS metagenome assembly UMJL01 (sample SAMEA4836148, study PRJEB28245) | human gut metagenome | biome: gut microbiome; material: fecal sample | place: Denmark | collected 2008
AGGAATATCATTACCTGGAGAAAGTAGTGGGCAGATTCCTAAAAAATTATCAGATATAGGACCTGCAGAACTTGCCACAATGAGTTATGGGCATGGTGTTTCTGTAACTCCTATTCAAATGATTACTGCTGCAAATGCAGTTGTAAATGGTGGATATTTATTAGAGCCACAAATTAATGTAAAAAATATTGAAAAAAAATCTGATGATGAAATCAAAATAAAAGAAAACGAACCGATTATTAAAAATCAAATTATATCTAAAGAAACAAGCGATAAGATGCGTGTTATGATGGAACATGGTGTAACAGATGGTATAGTTAAGAAGGCGTATTCTAATAGTATTAGAATGGGTGGTAAATCCGGTACAACTTTAAAAACTGTAAATGGTATATATGACGATAATAAAACTATTGCATCTTTGTATGTGACTTTTCCTATTGAAAATCCAAAATATAGTATTTTGATTATTTTTGATGAGCCAAAGGTGAACACAGGTGGTACCGGAGCATGTGCGCCTTTAGCTAAAAAATTGGTTGAAGAAATAGTTGAATACAAACAATTAGTTAAGACAAAAGATGACAATAATATAATTAGAAAGACGAATGTTCCGGACGTTAGAGGACTTACTTTAGAATACGCAGTAGAAGTTTTAAAAGGAAAAGCGTTAAATTATACTGTTAAGGGAGAAAGTTCTCCAAAAGCTATTGTTACAGAGCAAAGTGAGTATGCCGGAAAGACTTTAGATGAAGGAAGTAATGTTGAACTTACTTTATCGGAAGATGCAAAATTATTAGTAGTTGATTTTTCAAAAATGAATTATCAACAAGCTATGGAAGTTGTAAATAAAATGGGATACAAATATAAAACTTCAGGTGGTAAGGGTAAATTTGTATCTTCAAACAAGAAAATTGGAAGTTATATTTCAAAGGATGAAGAAATAGTATTAACTTTTGAAGATTAATTTAGGAGATGAAAATAATGGATATATCAAATTTTGTAATATGGAGTATTTTGTTCAGTTTTTTTCTAACTGTGTTTATAGCAAAAATGTCTATTCCATATTTAAGAAAATTTAAACTTGGACAAAATATTAGAGATGACGGACCACAAAGTCATTTATCTAAAGCCGGAACGCCAACTATGGGTGGAATATTTTTTGTGGTTGCTATAATTATTACAACAATTTGTTTAGGTAATTTTTCTAAAGAAGTATTTGCTGTTTTAATCGGTATGTTAGGCTTTACATTCATAGGATTTTTAGATGACTTTTTCAAACTTATTATGAAAAGGTCATTGGGTCTTACTGAAATTCAAAAGCTGATTATTCAATTTATAATTAGTATAGTTGTAATTGTTTTTATAGAAAAAGTTGTAGGAGTTGACTTGAGATACCAATTAATTCCTTTTGTAAAAGGAGCTGTTAATTTTGGTTGGTTTATATATCCTATACTAATTTTTGTAATGGTTGGAACTGCGAATGCTACTAATTTAACAGATGGTTTAGACGGGCTTTCATCTTCAGTATCAATTCCTGTATTTTTAGGTCTTGCGGTAATAAGTTTTTTTAAATACCCAAGTGTTTCAGTATTTTCTTTAGTATTTATGGCGAGTTTAATGGGATTTGTTATGTTTAATTCATATCCTGCCAGAGTATTTATGGGAGATACCGGTTCAATGGCATTAGGTGGTGCTATTGCAAGTATATGCATACTTAATGGAATGATTTTCTACCTACCAATCATCGGTGGAATTTATGTAATGGAGGCATTATCTGTAATTATTCAAGTTGTTAGTTACAAAACTAGAAATAAAAAGAGAGTATTTTTGATGAGTCCTATTCATCATCATTATGAATTAAAGGGTTATAAAGAACCTCAAATAGTTACGTCTTTTGCAGTGATTAGTGGAATTCTATCAATTATAGCTGTATATTTATTTTTTAATGCTTAGTTAGGGGATATTTATGGAAGTTTTAAATAAAAAAGTTTTAGTTGTAGGTTTGGGTTTATCCGGAATTTCAACTATAAAAACTTTGAGTTCGTTAAGAGCCGAAGTTTATTGTTATGACGATAAAGAAGAAATAGAATTAAAAAATGTTTTTGAAAGTCTTAATGGATTTAATTTTAAATTTATAAAAAATTATAAAGATTATGATTTTGATTTTGTTGTTAAAAGTCCCGGGATAAAACCGTTTAATGAAATAATTGAATATTTTTGTGAAAATAATGTTCCTGTTTATACGGATTTGGAATTGGCATATACTCTATTTTCAAAAAGAAAAATTATTGCAATAACCGGAACTAATGGAAAGACTACAACTACAAGTTTAGTTGGAGAAATTTTTAAAACTGCAAATATAAAATCAAAAGTGGTTGGTAACATTGGTGTAGGTATGCTTTGGGAAATATTTAATTCTGATGAAGAAACTGTAAATATCATAGAAGTTAGTAGTTTCCAACTACATAACACTAAACTTTTTAAACCTTTTATAGCATCAATTGGAAATATAACTCCTGACCATATTGATTGGCATGGAAGTTTTGAAAATTATATACAAGACAAATTTAAAGTCTTTAAAAATATGGATAAAAATGGAAATTTAGTTTTAAACATAGATGATGAAATTTTAAGTAAAGTTGATGTAGAAAATACAAATATTACAAAGATTTCATTAGAAAGAAAAGATACAGATTTTTATTTTAACGAAAATAATTTTTATCATAAAGGTGAAAAGTTATTTTCTATGAAAGATTTGAAAATTTTAGGCAAACATAATGCTCAAAATGTTTTAATTTCTGTTGCAATTTGTTATAATTATGGTATAGATATGGATACTATAATTTTTGCGTGCAAAAATTTTGGTGGAGTTGAACATAGAATTGAATTTGTTAGAGAATTAAATGGAATAAAGTTTTACAATGATTCTAAAGGAACAAATGTAGATTCAACTATAAAAGCTGTTGACGCTTTAGAAAAACCTATTATTTTGATTTTAGGTGGATATGATAAAGGTGTTGATTTTAATCCTTTGTTTGAGTCATTTAATGGAAAAGTAAAAAAATTAATTTTAGTTGGAGATACAAAATATAAATTTGATTCTTGTTCAAAAAAATACGGATTTGAAAATAATGTAATAGTCGATAGTTATAAAGAAGTTGTAGAAAAATGTTTTGAATTAGCAAGCAGTGGAGATAATGTATTACTTTCTCCGGCATCTGCAAGTTGGGATATGTTCAAAAGTTTTGAAGAAAGAGGAAATTTATTTAAGAAGTTGGTAAATGAATTATAATGATGAAATTTGATAAATATGCCAAGAAGTTAGTTATGGTAGTTATCTTTTTGCTACTTTTTGGAAGCATAATGGTATTTAGTACAAGCTGGCCATATAGTTACAGATTAAAGGGGAATGAAATAGAGATAATAAGAAAACATATAATTTTTGTTGTTTTATCTATTATGGCTATTTTCTTCATATCATATATAAATATTTTAAAATTAAGAAAGTATAGTAAGAATATTTTTATATTTGTATTTTTGATGGGTTTTTTAGTATATTCTCCACTTGGAGTAAATATTTATAATGCAAGAAGATGGGTTGGAGTAGGATTTTTTACTTTTATGCCTTCCGACTTTATGAAAATTGGATCCATAATGATGATGGCTTATGTGATTGATAGGTACAAAAAAGCATTTACTTTTAAAAATGTGTTTTTTAAATATTTGGCAATAGTTGGAATATCAGCTTTTTCTGTAATGATTCAGCCCGACCTTTCAACTACCTTAGTAATAGCAGGGACTATAACATCTATGTATCTGGTTGCAGGTATGGATAAAAAAGCAGTAGGATTTTCTGTTTTAGGACTGAGTTTAGCAAGTTTTGGAGCTGTATTTTTGTTAAAGTCAGGATATAGTAGAACTAGTAGAATTCAAGCCTTTATTGACCCATTAAAATATAGAGATTCTAAGTCTTGGCAATTAATAAAATCACTTTTTGCAATAACTAATGGTTCTCTTTTAGGTGTTGGTCTTGGAAATGGAAGACAAAAATATACTTTATCTGAGGCACATAATGATTTTATTTTTGCAACTATTGCTGAAGAGTTCGGTTTTGTAGGTTCTATGTTTTTAATCGGAGTTTATATTTATTTAGCTTATTTAGGAATAATGATTTCTAGAAATATTAAGAGTTTATACGGAAAAATGATAATATTGGGAATAATATTTTCAATAGGATTGCAAGCATTGGTAAATATAGGTACAGCAACAGGAGTTATTCCTCCTACTGGAGTAACTTTACCATTTGTAAGCTATGGAGGTTCATCTTTAGTTATGACTTCTGTAATGATTGGAATTATTTTAGGAATTGTTAGATATGATGTAAAAGGGAGATAGTATGAAAGTTGTAATATCTGGTGGTGGAACAGGAGGACATATATATCCTGCTGTTGCAATAATTGAAGAGTTGAAAAAAAGAGATAATAATATAGATATTTTATACATAGGTTCTAAAAATAGTATGGAGAGTGAATTGATTCCAAGCTTAGAGATTAATTATGAATCAATAGAAGTTATGGGTCTTCCAAGAAAGATTAATAAAAAATTCTTTAAATCTATTTTTGTTCTACTTAAAGGTTTAAGACAAGCAAAAAAAATATTAAAGAGATTTAAACCTGATGTGGTTATAGGAACAGGAGGATTTGTAACAGGACCTGTTTTATATAAAGCTCATAAAATGGGTATTTATACAATATTTCATGAACAAAACAGTTATCCTGGAATTACAAATAGAATATTATCAAGATATGTTAATGCTATGGCAGTTACTTTTAAAGAGTCTATCAAGTTTTTTAAAAACAACGATAAATGTGTTGTTACAGGAAATCCGATAAGAAATAGATTTGAGTTTTTGAATAGAGAGCAATCTCTTAAATTTTTTGAAATAGATGAAAATTCTAAAAATATATTTTCTTTTGGAGGAAGTAACGGAAGTGAAGAGCTTAACAAAGCTGTTCTTGGAATTTTAGATAAATTTTGTGAAAATGAAAAAATTTCTTTAATTCATGTAACAGGAAAACTTAATTACGACAAGTTTTTAGAAGAAATAAAGAATAAAGATATAAAAATTGGAAATAATGTAAAAATTTTACCATATATGACTGAAATGGATAAGGCTTATGGAGTTTCAGACCTTGTTATAACAAGTTCCGGAGCGATAACACTTGCTGAGATTTCTAAAATTGGATTAGCAAGTATTTTGATTCCAAAAGCATATACAACAGAAAATCATCAAGAATTTAATGCGAGAGCATATAAAGATATTGGTGCCTCTGAACTTATTTTAGAAAAAGAATTAAATTCAGATTTATTATGGGAAAATATAGAAAAGATAATTTTTGATAATAGTAGATTGGAGCAAATGAAAGAAAATGCGAAAAAACTTGCTACACCTAATGCAGTTAAAGACTTTGTTTCAATATTTTATGATGAATTTAAAGGGAGGTAGTTATGTCTGCTGATAAAAGAGAAAAAAAGCCTAGAATTTTTATAAAGAAAAATAGAGATGAAGACATTTCTGTAAAAGATGAATTCTATGAATATGATAAATTAAAGTCTAAAGAAAAAACTATTGATGAATCTTTTTTTGAAGATTTTAGAAGTGTAGATTTTGAGCAAGTTAAGCATGAAAAAGAAAAAAATTCTTTTGAAGAAGTTAAAAAAGATGTTTTTTCATCTTCTGATATGATTGAGGACGAAGTGATTCAAGATGTTTCAGAAGAAAAAGAAATTTTAAAAGAAATTGAGATTCCAAAAGAAAAAGAAATCTTAAATGAAACAGCCAAATTGGATAAAAAAGAAGAAATTCTTGAGGAAGATGTAATTTACGATATAGTAGATGATTTTGAAGAAGATATAAAACTATATGATAAAACTGAAGAAGATGACGATGATGATGATGATTTTGGCAGTTTAGAAGCTGAAGATGAAAATTCCAATAATGACTCAGATGAAAAAAAATATGATTCTTTATTTGAAACAACTGAAGATACTGTTTTTGATGATAAAAAAGAAGATGAAAATTCAATATTTAATCAATATAGTATAGCAAATGATGAAGATTCATCTGAAGAGGGAAATTACGATTCTTTATTTGACAATTCAGGATATGTTAGTTTTGAAAATAAAAGTTATGAAGAAGATGACGATGATGATTTTGGTAGTTTAGATGATGAGCCGGAATACAATGTTGACTCAGATGAAAAATCTTTTGTAAATGTAAGTCAAAAATCTAATTACTATAATGAACTTAAAGAAACAGATGATGAGTTTGAAGATGAATACGAAGAAGATGAAGATGAATATTATGTAAATAAAAAAGGTAAGAAAAAGAAAAAAAGAGGAGGATTTAGAATCTTCTTTAAATTCCTTTTAGCTTTTTTAGTTGCTTGTTCAGCGATAGCTGTTTATTTTGGATTAACTCATGATTTGTTTAAAATAGATTATATAAATATTACCGGTAATGTTGCTAATGAAAAAGAAATTTTAATTTCAAAAAGTGGCGTTAGTATTGGAGATAATATATTTTTAGCATCTTCAAGTAAAATTGAAAAAAACTTAAAAGAAATTTCAAATATTGAAAGTGTTAAGGTAAGGAAAAATTATCCAAATATAATTGAAATAGAAATAAAAGAAAATTATGTTAGTGCTTATATAAATTCACCAAGTGGATTAACTACTATCGATAATTATGGAAAAGTTAAAGAGGTTGTTACTGATAATTCTAAGGCATCAGGAGTTCAGATAAAAGGAATTTCTGAAACAGGATTAAAAGTTGGAGATGATTTTTCTAAAGATATTACAAAAGTTAAATTTTTATTAGATATTTTAACTAAAGAATATTATTCTGAAATTGTTAGTATAGATTTCACTAATGATAAAGAAATAGTTTTAGAATTTAAAAATTCTTTAAAAGTTACATTTGGAGATTTGAAAGATTATGCTAAAAAAACTCAAGTTATTGGAATTTTAATCAAAAAAATTCAACTTGAAGGAATAAATGCAAAAGAAATTATATTAAATGTTGGAGATAACCCAATAATAGTAAAAAAATAGTAGAATTTTATTGAAAAATTTAGTATAATATTAAATAACTGAAATTTAAAATTAAACAGAAATTAATATAAAAAATACAGGAGGAAATTGAAATGGCATTTGAAATGGAAGTATATGGAAATGATTTAGCCAAAATTAAAGTTTTTGGTATTGGCGGTGGTGGAAATAACGCTATATCAAGAATGAAACAATCAGGCTTAAGGGGTGTTGATTTTGTTGCTATTAATACAGATAGACAAATTTTAAATTCTATTGATATAGAAACAAAAATACAAATTGGAGAAAAATTAACAAGAGGTCTTGGAGCCGGAGCTAATCCTGCAGTTGGAGAAAAAGCAGCTGAAGAAAGTAAAGAAGAAATTATACAATCACTTCAAGGTACTGATATGGTATTTATAACTGCCGGTATGGGTGGTGGAACCGGAACAGGTGCCGCTCCTGTTGTTGCAGGTATTGCAAAAGAAATGGGAATTTTAACTGTTGGTGTTGTTACTAAACCATTTACTTTTGAAGGAAGAAAAAGAGCTGTTCAAGCTGAACAAGGAATTGAGGCTTTAAAAGAAAAAGTTGATACTTTAATTACTATTCCAAATGATAGATTATTACAAATTTCCGAAAAAAGAACAACTATGTTAGAGGCATTTGCTATGGCTGATGAAGTTTTAATGAATGGTATTCAAGGTATTTCAGATTTAATTGCCGTTCCAAATATCATTAACTTAGACTTTGCTGATGTTAAGTCAGTTATGTTAGACCAAGGAATTGCTCATATGGGAATTGGTAGAGCAAGTGGAGATAATAGAGCTATTGAAGCAGCGAAAATGGCTATTAACAGTCCATTACTTGAAACTTCTATTGATGGTGCTAAGGCTGTTCTTCTTAATGTTACTGCTGCAAGTGTTGGTATTTTTGAAGCTCATGAAGCAGCTGAATTAATTAGAGAAGCGATTGATGGAGATGCTAATGTTATCTTCGGTTCAGGAATTGATGAATCATTAGGAGATGATATTAAGATTACTGTTATTGCAACTGGCTTTGATCCACTTGTATCAGGTGGGCTAAGAAAACCAACTTCAATTGAAAGCAAATCATCTTCTGCTAAAAAAGATGATGGATTAGATTTAGATATTCCGAGTTTCTTAAGATAATGAAATGTCCTAACTGTGGAGCAGAAACTACTAGAGTTTTAGATTCTAGAAATTCGCAAGATAAAACTTATGTTAAGAGAAGACGTCTTTGTGAAGTTTGTAATTATAAATTTACAACTTATGAAAGAATGCCTGAATTTGTAATTTTTGTACTAAAAAAAGACGGCTCAAGACAAATTTTTTCTCGTAATAAAGTTTTTGCCGGGATAAAAAAATGCTGTGAAAAGAGAAATATCGATGATGAACAGATAGAAGCTGTTATAGATAATATTGAAATGGATATTAGAAAGAATTATAAAAATGAAATTGAATCGACTCAAATAGGGGAATTGGTTTTGAAAAATTTAAAAAATCTTGACGAAGTTTCTTATGTTCGTTTTGCAGCAGTTTATAAAAAGTTCAAAGATGTTAAAGCATTTTTGGAATATTTACAAGAAGAGTTTTAAGGAGTGATTTATTCACTCCTTTTTATATGGTTTTTAATTTATTTTTATTGTAAAATATGTTAAAATAAATATGAGTTTACGATTCTTGTGTAAAAGAATATTTATTTCATCATATTTACCTCTTTAAATTTATCAAAATGGAAATATGTTTAAATAATAATGAACGATTATTGTGATTTTAAGATGTTGTCTTATAAATTCATTGGGAGTGTTTTATGAAAAAAAATATTAAGTTTGCAATTATTCTAACGTCAATTATAGAAATTTTTGGTTTAGGAATAATTTTTTATCAGTCAAGTGTTGAGGCCGGAAGAATACAAAAAGAAAGAGATAAATATTATATTGTTGTTGATGTTAATAAAAAAGATGTATTAAAAATTGAAAAAAAATATTTATCTTCTCAAGAATTAAATAAAATAAAAATTATTAAAGCTGGAAATGAAAAGAAATACATAATTGAAGATAAAAAGTTAATGGACGATATTATTTCAAAAGTTGAGTTTGGTAAATTTGTTTCTAATCCAAGTCTTAATATGGGGACAGAGGATTTGAATATTGCTTTTGAGAGCAATAACAATAATGTTAGTATTTCGCTGTCTGCTGAGGATAGAACTGCGATTTTGAAATATAATGAATCTGCATTTTTAGTTACTGTTACTGAAGATTTTTATAATTTTGTTTATGAGTTATATTCTAAAATTTCTTAGAATTGGAGTTTTTTATGAACATAAAAGAATTAATTGAAAAATATGGAGATACAAATGAAAATTGGTTGATTTTAGAATTTTTGCTTAAAAAAAGTTTGATAGAATTAAAACTTGATTTGCAATTTTGTATTGATGATATATATGATAGTTTTTTAGATATAATTGAAAAAAGAAAAGCACATTATCCATTGCAATACATTTTTGGGAAATGGGAATTTTATGGTTTGGAGTTATTTGTTGATGAATCAGCTTTAATTCCAAGATTTGAAACAGAAATTTTAGTTGATGAAATTTTGAATTTGGACTGTAAAAAGGATAAAATTTTGGATATTGGCTGTGGAACGGGGGCTATAAGTCTTTCTTTGGCAAGTAATTTAGAAAATTCCAATATTTACGGAATAGATATAAGTGAAAAAGCTGTAAATCTATCAAATAAAAATAAAGAGAAATTTCATTTGAAAAATGTGAATTTTTTTGAAAGTGATATTTTTTCAAATGTTAAAGAAAAAGATTTTGACATTATAGTTTCAAATCCTCCATACATTGATGAGGCTGAGATGAAAACTTTAGAAAGAGAATTGTCTTTTGAGCCTCAAAATGCTTTATATGGTGGTAAAGACGGATTATTTTTTTACAGAGAAATAATTGAAAATTCTTTAGAATATTTATCTGAAATGGGTGTTTTGGCTTTTGAAATCGGATATAATCAAATGGAAGTTATTTCTGAAATGTTGATTGAAAAAGGATTTAAGATTTTAGTTGCTAAAAAAGATTTTGCAGGTTTCGATAGAATTTTGATAGCTAAGAGAGGGTAAAATGATTTTAATTAGTTTATTTTTAGTTTTCTTTTTTATAGGAGCATATAACTTTGGTGGTGGATATGCTATGATTCCACTAATTATATCTCTTGTTGTAGATAAATATGCTTGGATTGAAATGACTGATTTTGTAAATTTTGTTACAATTTCACAAATAACTCCGGGACCCATAGCGATAAACCTTGCAACTTTTGTTGGCTATAATGTTGGTAATGGTGTTTTAGGTTCATTGATTACAACTTTTGCAGTTGTTCTTCCAAGTTTTATTTTGATAACTTTAATTGTATTTTTTATGAAAAAGTTTAAAGATAATATACATATAAAAAACTTTTTTATAGGCATAAGACCTGTTGTAATCGGTCTTATAGCATCAAGTTGTATTTCAGTTATAGATGCAGATTTTTATACTGTATATTCAATTATAACTTTTGGAATTATTTTTTATTTATCTACCTTTAAAAAATTGCACCCAATAATAGCGATATTTTTGACCGGATTTATTGGAATGTGGTTAGTTTAGGAGTTTATTATGTTGTTTAAATTATTTAAAATATTTTTATATTTAAGCACCCTCACAGTTGGTGGTGGAGCTGCTATGATTCCGATTATAAATAAAGAAGTTGTTGAAAAACACAAACTTTTAACAGAGGAAGAGTTTTTAGACGCATTAGGTATAGCACAAAGTGTTCCTGGGGTTTTGGGCTGTAATATAAGTGTTATAGTCGGATATAAGATTAGAGGCTTTGCAGGAGCGTTACTTTGTCTATTCTGTTCAATATTGCCTGCATTTTTGTCTATTATTATGATTTCAGTTTTTTTTAAAAGCATGAGTGCGAATTACTATGTTAGCAAATTTTTTGTTGCGGTAAAACCGGCTTTAGTTGGAGTTTTGGCATCGGCAGTTTTTATACTTGGAAGAAAAACAAAGTTAAAAGGAAGTCATTATATAATTAGTGCAATAGTTGTGCTTTTGGTTAGTTATTTTAAAGTGAGTCCATTTATCATTATATTTTTAGGTGGATTCGGTTATGTATTTTATTGTAAGTTTTTAGTGGATAGACATTAAAAAATATGGTAAAATAATATTGTATTTGGAGGGAAAATTATGATTGATGATAGATATGAAGAAGAACAAGAAATTAATATAAAGAAAAAAGACGAAAAAAATTATTTTAAGATTTTTTTAGATTATGCGAAAGTTATAATTTTAGCACTTTTAATAAGTTTTGGAATTAAAACCTTTGTTATTACAAGTACAATTGTAGATGGTAGAAGTATGAATCCAACCGTAAATAATGGAGATAGACTTATGGTTAATAAGCTATTTTTTATGAAAAAAAATATAACTCGTGGGGATATTATTGATTTTTATGTTCCAAGTGCAAAAAAATATTATCTAAAGAGGGTTATAGGAGTTGAAGGAGATACTGTTGAGATAATTAAAGATAGAGTTTATTTGAACGGAGAAATGTTGGAAGAAAATTATGTAAGCACGAATGTTACGACTCCACATAATGAAAATACAAAATGGGTTGTTCCTCAAGGGCATGTTTTTGTTTTGGGGGATAACAGGTCAAATAGTAGAGATGGTAGAGATTTGGGAACTATACCGAGAAGTGATATTGTAGGTAAAATTGTACTTAGATATTATCCGTTTAATAATTTTGGAGGGCTAAAATAATTTATGAAAATAGAGCAGAGTAATATTAGAAATTTTTCGATAATTGCACATATAGATCATGGGAAATCTACACTTGCAGATAGATTGATAGAAAAAACTGGAATGATGACTAAAAGAGAAATGGAAGAACAGGTTTTAGATAGTATGGATCTTGAAAGAGAAAGAGGAATTACCATAAAGCTAAAAGCTGTAAAACTTTTCTACAAGGCTAAAGACGGTGAAACATATATGTTAAATCTTATAGATACTCCAGGACATGTTGACTTTACCTATGAAGTTTCAAGAAGTCTTGCCGCTTGTGAAGGGGCGATTTTGGTTGTCGATGCTACACAAGGTGTTGAGGCACAAACTTTAGGGAATGTTTATTTAGCTTTGGAACAAGACTTAGAGATTTTACCTGTTATAAACAAAATAGATTTACCGTCAGCCAGAATTGACGAAGTAAAGGAAGAAATCGAAGAAATTACAGGCTTTGATACTGACGGAATTCCTCTAGTTTCAGCAAAAGAGGGTCTTAATATAGAGGACGTTTTAGAAGATATTGTAAATAATGTTCCTGCACCAACCGGAGATGAAAATGCGCCTCTCAAAGCACTTATTTTTGACTCATATTATGATTCATATAAGGGCGTTGTTTCGTATGTTCGTGTAGTTGAGGGAACTTTAAAAGAGGGAATGACAATTTATATGATGGCAACAAAAGGTAAATTTGAAGTTACTGAAGTTGGTTATACTGCGTCCGGAAATGTTCAAACGGGAGAGCTTAAAGCCGGAGATGTTGGTTATGTAGTTGCGAGTATAAAAAATGTAAAAGATGCAAGGGTTGGGGATACAATCACTGACTTTGAAAATATGACTGAAAGTGCATTACCCGGATATAAAAAAGTTGTTCCTATGGTTTACTGTGGAATTTATCCGGCAGAGGGAGAAGATTTTAACAGTGTAAGAGAGGCATTAGAGAAATTACAAGTAAATGATGCGTCATTATCTTTTGAACCTGAAAGTTCAGTTGCTTTAGGTTTTGGTTTTAGATGTGGTTTCTTAGGGCTTTTACACATGGAGATTATTCAAGAAAGACTTGATAGAGAATTTGATTTGAATATCATCACTACTGCTCCGTCTGTAATTTATAAAGTTGCTAAAAAAACTGGAGAGATTTTAGAAATTCAAAATCCAAGTAATTTACCAAAAGAAACAGAAATAGAATATATGGAAGAGCCAATAGTTGAGGCCAATATTATGACTCCAAAAGATTATGTTGGAACTATTATGGACTTGTGTCAAAATAAGAGAGGAATTTTTGAAAATATGGAATACCTTGACCAACATAGAGTTAGTCTTAGATATATTTTGCCATTGAATGAAGTTATTTATGACTTTTTCGATGCTTTAAAATCAAAGACAAAGGGATATGCATCACTTGACTATGAATTGAAAGGTTATCAACGTTCAGACCTTGCGAAGTTGGATATCTTAATCAATGGAGATTTGGTAGATGCCTTTTCAATAATTGTTCATCGTGAAAAATCTTATGATAGGGCAAGAAATATCGTTGAAAGATTAAAAGATGAAATTCCAAGACACCAATTTGCAGTACCTATCCAAGCGTCAATAGGTTCAAAGGTAATCGCAAGAGAAACTGTAAGAGCATTGAGAAAGGACGTTCTTGCAAAATGTTATGGTGGAGATATTTCAAGAAAGAGAAAATTGCTTGAAAAACAAAAAGAAGGTAAAAAGAAAATGCAACAAATCGGTAGCGTAGAAGTACCGCAACAAGCATTTTTAGCGGTATTAAAATATGACGAAAAATAATATATTATTTTAAATTACAAGCCTATTATTAAATAGGCTTTTTGTTTAATGGGAGAAAAATGAAAAGATTAGGACTATACATTCACATTCCTTTTTGTGATAAAATTTGCAATTATTGTGATTTTACTGCATTTCAAGGAGCAAATTCTAAAATTTTAGAATATGTGAATGCTTTAAAAAAAGAAATTCAGTTAAAAGGAAATAAAAATTTTTTTATTGATTCAATTTTTATCGGAGGAGGAACTCCAAGTTTTATTGATGGAAAATATATTTTTGAAATTTTAGAAGAAGTTAGAGAGAATTTTACAGTTTTAGAAAATATTGAAATTTCGATTGAAACAAATCCAAAGACCTTTGATGAAAAAAAATTGGAATTTTATAAAAAAGCTGGGATAAATAGATTATCCATAGGAGTACAGAGCTTTAACGACAAAATTTTAAAAGAGCTTGGAAGAAATCACAATTCAAAAGAAGTTTTTGAAAGTATTGAATTGGTCAGAAAATTTGATTTTGATATAAATTTAGACTTAATTTTCGGTTATCAAAAGCAAAGTGTAGAAGATATTTTATATGATTTGGAAATGGTAAAAAAGATTAATCCTGAGCATATTTCTTACTATTCTTTGATTATCGAAGAAAAAACTAAATTTAAAGCATTGCAAAATGCAGGGAAATTAAACTTTTTAGATGAAGATATTGAAAGAAAAATGTATCATTTAATAGTTGAGAATTTAGAAAAAATCGGACTTAAACAATATGAAGTTTCAAATTTTTCTAAAGAGCAAAAAGAGTCTGTTCACAATAAAAAATATTGGAATTGTAAAGAATATTTGGGAATGGGAGTATCTTCACATTCATACTTTGAAGATGTGCGATTTTCAAATACTGTAAATCTTTCTAAATATATAAAAGAATTGGGAAATGGAAATATTCCAATAGATTTTTCAGAAAATTTGAATATGGCTACAAAGAAATTTGAATATATTATAATGAATATGCGTTTGAAAGAGGGCTTTTTGATTTCTGATTATAATAAACTTTTTAATGTAAATTTTTTAGAAGAGAATAAAAAAGTTGTTGAAAATGCAATAAAAAATGATGTTGTAGAAATAAAAGAAGATAGAATTTACTTTACAAAAAAAGGCTTTGATATAATGGATAGTTTTTTTGTTGATATTTGTTAGGAGGAATTATGAAAGCTGTACTTTTTGATATGGACGGGGTTTTAATTGATTCGGAAATGTTTTATATGGAAGGAACATTTGACTGGATTACTAAAAGAGGCTTTAAAGGAAAGCTTGAAGATACTTACAAATTAATTGGGACAGATATGAAAGGCACTTACAGTTTGCTTTATGAAATGCTTGAGGGAAGATTGACTATTGAAGAAATTGATGAAGAAAATAAAAAATATTTTTCAGAAAATCCGATTAATTATAAAAAAATTTTAAATTCTTTTGTAAAAGAAATTTTAAGTTTTTTAAAAGAAAATAAAATCAAAACTGCACTTTGCTCATCAAGTCCTAAAAGAACGATAGAAAAAGCATTAAAAGAATGTGAAATCTTTGATTACTTTGATTTCATCATAAGTGGCGATGAAGTAAAAGAAAGTAAACCAAACCCTGACATTTACCTAAAGGCTTGTGAAGTTTTAGAAGTTTCTCAAAGTGATTGTTTTGTTATTGAAGATTCAACAATGGGAATACAATCAGGAAAAAATGCAAATATAAAAGTCATTGCAATAAAAGATAAACGCTTTGGACAAAATCAAACCAAAGCAGATTATGTTTTTGATAATTTAGGAGAAGTTTTAGAGTTTTTAAAAAGCGAAATTTAAAATAAAGTTAGTTTGTTCTAACTTTATTTTTTGTTTTATTTTCTTGTATTTTGTGGGATATTAGAGTATAATTATAATAGTATATTTTATTTTAAAGATGGAGATTTGTGTATATGAATAATATTATTTATTTTGATAATTCTGCGACTACAAGTTTAAACGAAGAAGTTTTTAATTCTATGAAAGAATTTTTGCTTTTAAATTATTCTAATCCTTCTTCTGTTTATGAATTTTCACAAAAGTCTAGGGTTATGATTGAAAAGTCAAGAGAAAATATTGCCAGTTACATAAATGCTAATAAAAATGAATTATTTTTTACTTCAGGGGGTACTGAATCTGATAATTGGGCTCTTGTCGGTGCAACTTTATTTAAAGGTAAAAAGAGTGGACATATAGTTACGACAGCTTTTGAACATTCAGCTGTCTTGGAAAGTGCAAAATTTTTAGAAAAAATGGGCTTTGAAGTTACTTATATTAGTCCTAATGAATTGGGTTTTATATATGTAAATGATGTTGTTGATGCTATAAGAGATGATACGATTTTAGTTTCTGTAATGTATATAAATAATGAAGTTGGAACTATTCAAGATATAAAAGAAATTTGTAGAATGGTTAAAGAAAAAAATCCTAATATTTTATTTCATACTGATGCAGTTCAGGCCTTATCTGAAATTGAAATTGATGTAAAGGATTTGAATGTAGATTTGCTTTCTATTTCAGGCCATAAGATTCATGCACCAAAAGGAATTGGAGCTTTGTATATAAAGTCGGGAATAGATATAGAGAATTTTATTTTTGGAGGTTCTCAAGAACGCTCAAGACGTGCAGGAACGGAAAATGTTGCTGGTATTGTAGGATTTTCAAAAGCAATAGATATTTTAAGAAAAAATAGGGGAGTTAATGTTTCTAAGCGATTGGAGTTAAGAGACTATTTTTTGAAAAAAGTTAAAGAAAATTTTGATTTTGCAAAAATAAATGGTTCACTTGAAAATAGACATTCCGGTAATGTAAATATTTCTTTTGTGGGTATGGATAAAGAAATGTTAATTATGAGTATGGATTTTAAGGGAATTTGTATTTCCAGTGGTTCAGCTTGTAGTAGCGGTTCTGTTGGAAACTCACATGTTTTAGATTCTATGAAATTGCTTGATTCATTAAAGGATAGTGCAGTTAGAGTTAGTTTTGGGGAAAGTAACACATTTGAAGAGATAGATATTTTTATTTCATCTTTGAAGGAATTGTTTAATTAAGGGGTGAATATGTTAGATTTTAATTTGATTTTAAATATAACTATAAAGTTTTTAGTGGCTGTTTTATTAGTTTTTGGTATTTATGTATTCATTAAATTTTCTAATAAAAAATTAGATGAAGATAGTAAAATAAGTTTTAATAAATTAAAAATGTTAAGAATAATATTATACATATTGGCTTTGCTTGGTATGATATTTTTGTTTAAAAGATATTCAATTTTAAGGATAACTTCTATTACTTTTTTAGCATCTGTTGTTATTGCTTATATTTTGAATCCTTTTGTAAAAGTTTTTGAAAGAAAAAATATAAAAAAAGTTTATTCGATAGTAATTGTTTATGTAATAATTGCTACATGCATTTTTGTGTTGGCAATTGGAATTTTTCCAAGTACATTTAAACAATTTAAAAACTTGTTTACGTCCTTACCGGCTTTGGTAAAGAATTTTGTTGAATATAGTGATAGTATTAAAAATAGTTTGTTTACAGATAATTCTGTTATAAATAACTGGATAAGTGGATTAAATGGACAACTTTTAAAAGTTGTAAATATGTTGGTTTCCAGTTCAATTAATTGGATTACAGGATTTGTTGCAGGAATTTCAAGCTTAATAGTTATTGTAATTCAACTTATTTTGATTCCGGTAATAACATTCTATTTATTATTAGCAAAAGATAAAATTTTAGATGCGATAGGAAAAAGAGTTCCGGATAAATATGAGCATTTTTTAGTAAAACTTTGGAAAGAAATAGATGAATCTTTATCTATGTTCGTTAGAGGTAGAATTATAATGGCAATATTTGTTGGTATTGCTACTATGATTTACTTAATGCTTTTCGGAATAGAGTTTTCGTTTGTAATTGGAATTATAACTTGTATAGCTGATATTATTCCATATATCGGACCGTTTTTAGGTTTCGTTCCAGCAGTGTTACTCGCTTTGTTTAAAGGGCCTTTTACAGCCCTTTGGGTTGCTATTTTGTTCTGCTTGGTTCAATGGGTTGAAAATAATATTTTGGGACCTAAGATACTTGGAGATAGTACAGGTATGCACCCGTTGATAGTTTTGATATTATTAATTTTAGGTGGTGGAATGTTTGGAGTTTTAGGTATGATTTTCTCTGTTCCAATAGCTGCCGTTGTAAAGATAATTTACAAACATACAAAACCATACATTAAAAAATATTTGTATAAAGATAAATTTGAAAATTAAGAGGTATATATGAAAAAATTAGGATTAAATGAAATTAGAAAAGAATATTTAGATTTTTTTGAAGAAAAAGGACATTTGCGTTTAAAGAGCTATCCTTTGATTCCAAACAATGATAAGAGTTTATTACTTATAAATGCAGGTATGGCTCCATTAAAAGATTATTTTACCGGAGTTAAGAAGATGAGCAAAAGCAGAGCTACTTCAAGTCAAAAATGTATTAGAACTGCAGATATTGACAATGTTGGAAAAACTCAAAGACATGGAACTTTTTTTGAAATGTTAGGAAATTTCTCTTTTGGAGATTATTTTAAAAGAGAGGCAATAACTTGGGCTTGGGAATTTTTAACAGAAAAGCTTGAAATGGATAAAAATTTATTATCTGTAACAGTTTATGAAGAAGATGATGAGGCTTATGATATTTGGAGAAATGAAGTTGGTCTTCCAGCTGAAAAAATTCAAAAACTTGGTAAAGAAGATAATTTTTGGGAATTAGAAGTTGGTCCTTGTGGTCCTTGTTCTGAAATTATGTATGATAGAGGGGAAAAATATACTAATCCGGACGACAGATTTATGGAAATTTGGAATTTAGTTTTCACTCAATTTAATAAAGATAAAGAAGGAAATTATGAAAGATTAGCTCATCCAAATATTGATACAGGTATGGGTCTTGAAAGACTTACTTTAGTTTTAGAAGAAAAAGATAATATTTTTGAAATTGGTTTAGTTGATACAATAATTAAAAAAATTGAAGAGATTTCAGGTGTTAAATATAAATCAAATGAAGTTTCAGATATTTCAATAAGAGTAATTGCTGACCATGCAAGAGCTATGACTTTCTTGATTTATGACGGAGTAATTCCAAGCAATGAACAAAGAGGATATGTGTTAAGAAGACTTATAAGACGTGCAGCAAGACATGGAAAATTATTAGGAATTAAAGATAATTTCTTAATCGATGTTTCAAAAGTTGTTATGGATGCATACAAGTCAGAATATCCTGAGTTATTAGAAGATAGTGAAAGAATTTTTAAGATATTAAATGCAGAAGAATCAAAATTCCAAGAAACAATAGAACAAGGACTCGGAATTTTAAATTCATATATTGAAGAAGAAAAAGCAAATAATTCTAAAGTTTTAGCAGGAGATAAAGCATTCAAATTATATGATACTTATGGATTCCCATTAGATTTAACAAAGGAAATCTTAGAAGAACAAAAAATGACTGTTGATGAAGATTCCTTTAATCAAAATATGCAAGAACAAAAAGTTAGAGCAAGAGAAGGTAGAAATAATGTCTCAGCCGGTTGGAGTGAAAAAAATACTGATTACTTAAAAGCTTTAGAAACAACTGAATTTTTAGGATATACTGAAAATGTATGTAATGGAAAAGTTATAAAATTATTTAAAGACGAAGTAGAAGTTTCAGCTTTAAATGAAGGAGATAAAGCACTTTTAGTATCTGATAGAACTGTTTTCTATGGTGAAGGTGGAGGACAAGTTGGAGATATTGGTATCATAGAAAATGAAAATTGTAAAATTAAAGTTTTAGATACTAAGAAAAATAAAAACAACGGTATTTTCCATAGTGTTGAAGTTATTTCAGGAAAAGTTAATTTAAATGATGAATTGACTTTTAAAATAGATATAAACAACAGACGTGATATTATGAAAAATCACTCTGCAACTCATCTTTTACACCAAGCTTTGATTGAAGTTTTAGGAAATCATATTAATCAAGCAGGGTCTTTGGTAGATGCGACTAAATTAAGATTTGATATTACACATTTTGAGGCTATAAGTCAAGAAGATTTGAAAAAGGTTGAACAAATTGTAAATGATAAAATTGCATTAAATCTTGAAACAGTTATAAAAGAAATGTCTTTGGAAGAATCTTCAAAAATGGGAGCAATAGGACTTTTTGAAGACAAATATAAAGATGTTGTAAGAGTAGTTTCTTTTGGTGGTTGGTCAATAGAACTTTGTGGTGGAACTCATGTTAAAAATGTTAGTGAAATTCAAATGTTTAAAATAATTTCAGAATCAAGTGTTGCTGCCGGAGTTAGAAGAATAGAGGCTACAACAGGAAGAAATGTTTATGAATATTTAAAGAAAACTGAAAACCAAGTTGAAGAAGTTTCAAACTTATTGAAATGTAAAAAATCAGAACTTGTTAATAAAGTTTCATCTTTAACAGAAGAAATAAAAACTTTAGAAAAAGAATTAAAAGAAATGAAATCTCAAATGACTTTGAGTAGTTTAGATTCATTTATAGCTGATAAAAAAGATATTGAAGGAATTTCTTTTATTGCTAAAAAGGTAGAATTTGAAAATCAAAATGATTTAAGAGATTTAATTGATAAATTAAGAGACAAATTGGGTACAAGTGTAATAGTATTTGCTAATGTATATCAAGAAAAATTAACTTTTACAGTTGGAGTAAGTAAAGATTTGAATGCAAGAAAAATAAATGCAGGAAATATTGTTAAAGAAGTTGCGAAACTTGTTGGTGGTAATGGTGGTGGAAGACCTGACATTGCATCAGCCGGTGGTAAAGACTTAAGTAAAGTTGATTTTGCTTTAGAACAAGCAGAAGAAATTTTAAAAGCTCAATTTTAATAAATAGGAGGGGATTATATGTCAAACGAATTTAACGAAACAATGAGAATTGAGATACCAAGTGAAAAGAAAAGTATTAAGGAAATTATTAAAGTAGTGTATTTGGCACTTGAAACTAAGGGATATAATCCTAAAAGTCAAATCATAGGATATATTCTTTCCGGTGATCCAACTTATATTACTAGCTATAATAATGCTAGAGGATTAATTAGACAAGTTAGCAGAGATGAAATCCTAGAAGAATTTTTAGAAAGTTATATAAAAGATTAAGGACTTCCCGGCAATTTTTGCCGGGGGTCTTATTTCAAATTTAAGAGGTATTTATGAATAGATATATGGCTCTAGATGTTGGCGATAGGACAATAGGTGTTGCAATAAGTGACCCTTTGTTTATTATGGCTAGTGGGCATAGTACGATTTTTAGAGAAAATATTGAAAAAGATTTAGAGATTTTAAAGGATATAATTGTAAAGGAAAGTATAATTAAAATTGTTGTTGGACTTCCTAAAAATATGAATAATACTGTTGGACCTCAAGGAGAAAAAGTTTTATCTTTTGTGGAAGATTTGAAGATATTTTTAAAAGATAACAACTTTGAAATAGAAATAGTTATGCAAGATGAAAGACTTACAACAGTTAGTGCAGAAAGAATTTTAATAGAAGGAAATATGAGTAGAAAAAACAGAAAAAAAGTAATTGATAAAGTTGCTGCTACATATATTTTACAATCATATTTAGATAGAAAATAGGAGTTATATTTTGGAACGTTTTGAGGCATTTGATGAAAATGGGAAAAAAATCATTTTTGAATTAGTTGAAACTTTTGGTATGAATGAAAGTGAATATGCAGTTTTAAATTCAAAAGATGATATTAATACATATATTTTGAAAATTGTATATGATAAAGATGGAAATATTAATCTGGAAGGTATAGACGACGAAGAGCTTTCAGATGCAATAGAGGTTTATGAAGAATTAAAGTCAGAAAAAGAAGAAAATTTATAAAAAGGAGAATTAGTATGGAAGTAAAAGAAATGAAAAAGTTATTAGTAGAAAATAACTATAAGATTACTAAGCAAAGAGAAATTGTTTTTAATGTTTTAAATGAAAACAAAGGTAATCATTTAAGTCCAGAAGAACTACATGAGATAGCCAGTAAATATGATAAAGATTTAGGTATAGCTACTGTTTATCGTACACTTGTTATTTTTGATAAGATGAATATAGTTCACAAATTGGACTTCGATGATAATAGATACAGATATGAAATCATAAGAGATGATGACAAGCATCAACACCATCATTTACTATGTAAACAATGTGGAAAGATAATTGAAGTTGAGGAGGATTACCTTGAAACTTTAGAACAAGTTATCGAAGAAAAATATAAATTTAAAATAAATAACCACGATTTAAAATTCTATGGAAAGTGTTCAGATTGTTTAAATCTTGAAAATAAATAGAGGATAATTGTAGTGCAAAAAAATAAAAAGAAAACTTTAAAGCTGATACCCTTAGGAGGCGTTGGTGAAATAGGGAAAAATATGTCTATTTTGGAATATGACGATGAAATTATTATCTTGGATTGTGGTATGACTTTTCCGGATGATGATATGCCCGGAATAGATATTGTAATCCCGGATATTACCTATTTAATGAAAAATATTGATAGGGTAAAAGGACTTTTTTTGACACACGGACATGAGGACCATATTGGTTCTGTACCATATATAATGAAAAAAATAAATGTGCCTGTTTATGGAACTAAATTAACTTTAGGACTTGTTGAAAGTAAATTACAAGAACATAATATCAGTAAAGAAAATTTAAAACTTGTAAATGCTGGAGAAATTATAAAAACCAAACATTTTTCGGTTGAGTATATAAGAGCTTGTCATAGTATTCCTGATAGTGTAAGTTTTGGAATTAAAACTCCTGTTGGAAACATAATTTTTACAGGAGATTTTAAAATCGACTATACACCTATTGACGGGGATAAGATGGATTTACATCGTATTGCTCAATGGGGTATGGACGGGGTTATGCTTTTATGTGCAGATAGTACAAATGTTGAAAGACCCGGATATACAATGAGTGAAAGTTCGGTTGGAGAAACTTTTATTGAACTTTTCAGCAAAGCTAGTGGTAGAATAATAGTTGCAACTTTTGCATCTAATTTGCATCGTGTTCAACAAATTATAAAAGCAGCTGAAAGATTTAAAAGAAAAGTTGCCGTTTCAGGTCGTTCTATGGTAAATGTAATTAAGGTTGCGACAGAGCTTAATAAATTGGAAATAGAAAAAGGAACTTTAATTGAATTAAAGGATATTAATAAATATGATGAATCACAAATTGTGCTTTTGATGACAGGTAGCCAAGGGGAACCTATGAGTGCATTGAATAGAATGGCTTATGGTGAACATAGAAAGCTTGTCTTGACTGAAAATGATACAGTCATTATTTCAGCATCTCCGATACCGGGAAATGAAAAAATATTTTTCGGTCTTGTAAATCGTCTTGTTGAAATGGGTGTTAAGGTTATACATTCATCACTTGCAGATGTTCATGTTTCAGGTCATGCTTGTCAAGAAGAATTAAAGTTGATTCATACTTTAGTAAAACCAAAATACTTTATTCCGGTTCATGGTGAGTCAAGACATTTGAAAAGACATGCTAAATTAGCTGTTGAAATGGGTATGCCTGAAGAAAATATTTTTATAGGAAGAAACGGAACTGTCTTTGAGTTTAATGATAAACAAGAGGCATTTATTTCCGGTACTGTTGAATCAGGAAACATTTTAGTTGACGGCCTTGGCGTTGGTGATGTCGGAAGTGCAGTTCTTAGAGATAGAAAGCATTTATCTGAAGATGGCATTATCATTGTTATGGTTGTGCTTGAAAAATCTACTAAAGAAATTATTTCAGGTCCTGAAATTGTTTCAAGAGGATTCATTTACGTTAAAGAAAACTTAAACCTTGTATCTGAAATGAGTAAAGTTGTTGAAAATACTTTAAATATTTGTAAGGAAGATTCTATTACAGACATTGGTACTATGAGATATAATATAAGAAAAGATTTGAATTCTTATATTTATCATGAGATTAAGAGAGGACCGATGATTATTCCTATAATTACAGAACTTTAGGAGGTAGTATGAATATTTATAATAGTATTTTAACTTTTTCAAATGATTTTAAAAATTGTGATGAAGTTAAAGAATTTATAAGATTAAAGAAAAAAATTGATGAAAATGTTGAAAATAAAAAAATTATAGATGATTTTCACAAGAAATTATATGACTATCAAGTTGCTAAACAAAATGGAGAAGATGTTGCTGAAAGAGAAAAACAACTTAATGATTTAAATCAAATCTTAATGAGTAATTCAGAAATATCAGAATTTATGGCAGCAGAAGTTAGAATTTCAACTATAATGAATGATATTGTAAAAATGTTAGAGGAAACAATCGCAGGATAATGGAAGTTGTTGCAAATTATGTTTCTGAATATATTAGAGGATTAGAAAAGAGTAAAGAGCCGATTTTAATCGAAATGGAAGAATTTGCTCTTGAAAATAGAGTTCCTATTATAGAGGTTGAAGTTGCCAGATTTTTAGAATTTTTGGTTATGTTAAAAAAGCCAAAAAGAATTTTAGAAATTGGAACGGCAATAGGTTATTCATCTATAATTATGAATAGAGCTTATCCAGAGTCTAATATAACGACTATTGAAATAGATGAAAAAAACTTTTTAAAGGCTAAGGAGTTTATAAAAAAAGCAGGCCTTGAAAAAAATATAGATACAATATATGCTGATGCTAATGATGCTTTAGATTTCATCACAGATAAATATGATATGATTTTTATGGACGCAGCAAAAGGTCAATATATAAGTTTTTTTGAAAAGTCTATTGAAAGATTAAATTCCGGTGGAATATTGGTTTCTGATAATATTTTGTTTAGAGGACTTGTAGCCAAAGAAAAAAATAATGTTAGAAGAAAAAATACAATAGTTAGAAGATTGAAAGAATTTTTAAAAATTATTACTAATAGTGAAGAATTTTCAACTACGATAGTACCGATAGATGACGGTATGGCTATATGTTATAAAAAATAGTTTAAATCTTAATAGGAATCCAGTTTATTGGATTCCTATTTAATAGTTAAAGGAGAATTGATTGATGAAAGATGTTGAATTACTAGCCCCCGCGGGGGATATAGAAAAATTAAAAATGGCAATTATTTATGGAGCAGATGCAGTTTATCTTGCCGGAGAATCTTTTGGTCTTAGAAAAGCATCTAAAAATTTTACAGTTGAACAACTAAAAGAGGCTACTGATTTTGTTCATGAAAGAGGAAAGAAAATATACATAACAATGAATATAATTCCTCATAATGACGATTTGATAGGTCTTGAAGAATATGTTAAAGTGTTAGTTGATATAGGAGTTGACGCACTTATCGTTGCAGATGCAGGAATTTATACTGCTGTTCGTTCGGTAAGTAAAGAAATTGAAGTACATATGAGTACTCAAGCAAGTGTAACAAATTATAGAACTGTAAAATTTTGGCATGATTTAGGAATTAAAAGAATTGTAATGGCAAGAGAGTTATCTTTAGAAGAAATCAGTTTAATTCATAAGGAAGTACCTGATGTTGATATTGAGGCATTTGTTCATGGGGCTATGTGTATTTCATATTCTGGAAGATGTCTATTAAGTAACTATATGTGTGGTAGAGATGCGAACAAGGGAGATTGTGCTCATGCTTGTAGATGGAAATATAATTTGGTTGAAGAAAGAAGACCTGGAGAATATTATCCGATAGAAGAAACTGAGCAAGGAACTTTTATATATAACAGTAAAGACCTTTGTATGTTGGATTCACTTGAAGATGTAATTAAAGCTGG
>UMJL01061251.1_pt1 | contig 25487 bp, 16 predicted proteins | sample 1966071 | NCBI WGS metagenome assembly UMJL01 (sample SAMEA4836148, study PRJEB28245) | human gut metagenome | biome: gut microbiome; material: fecal sample | place: Denmark | collected 2008
AAAAAATTCATTTACATGTTAGCAGTCGGACTGTTATCCATGATGCATTTCATCAGTTGTGACGACACTTCTAACTTTCTGGAACAATATACCAGCCAAGGCCCCATTATCTATGCGGCCAAGGTAGACTCCATTTACTGTCAAAGTGGACTTTACCGGGTACGTGTGAACTTGTTCCCAAACTACGACGTCAACCGCGACCATTGTATGTTGAGATGGAACATAACCAGCGATACACAAGATTCGGCAAAAGTAGTCTACAGTGATGAAAATTACGATTCCGAGTTGAAGTGTTACTATACGATTCTTGATTTATCGGAAGACCAAATTCAGGGCAATCTGGAAATCCGCGCGCAAAATTATGATAATTCAGGAAATAAGTCATTGGTAACCACCGGTGGAGCCTACGTATACGGAGACATTTACGTATCTTCATTGACCAATGATTTTATAGTGGTAGCCGCCGATGGACAAAGTTTGGTTATCGACCGGAAAATGGGTTCAATCGGTAACTATATCAGTTATGAACAGGCCGATGGGACATTTACGAAAGAAGTGTTTGTAGATGAAAACACGTTCCCGTTGGTAAATGCCAAACCAGGAGGAATTGTAAAGACAAAAACCGTATACCACATGAAAGAAAGCGATATAGACAAATTACAACCGACCTACTATTTGGAAACAGTAATACCCCAATTTTAACGAAAGTCAATAATACAGCTATATAAATAAGTTACGGACAAGATAGATCATAAAAAATGTTTATGTTTATCTGTCCGTAACTTTCATTTAAAGAATAAAATGTAATTTTGGGTGGGCGTTATTGAATAGACTTATTGTTAGGTATAAATAAGTATCAGTTAGGGCATGAATATGAAAACGATCATAACAACAATATATTATATCTTATTATCTACATTTGCAATTAATGCACAAATCAAATGGTTCAATCCGATTGAAACAGAAGGTTTTTCCTGTATTCATAATCAAGGATGGAATGAGGACGGGGGAAATTATAACCGTTTTCCCAATCGAGCCCAAAAACAAGTAAGGGCAGCCGTCTGGAATCTTTCTTGCCAATCAGCAGGTTTGGCCATTCGTTTTGCAACGAATGCTCAACAAATTAAAATACGTTACCAGGTAACAGGAGGTTATAGTATGCCCCATATGCCTGCTACAGGCGTTTCTGGAGTAGACTTATATGTATGGAATGGTAATACTCCACATATTTGCTATACCAATTATCAGTTTGCAGACACAATACGATTCAACTATACCGTAGACCGTACAAAAAAGAAAACAAAAGAAGAAAAGTTATACGAACTATATTTACCTCTTTATAATGGAATTAAATGGTTGGAAATTGGTGTAGACGCCAATGACAAGTTCACATTTATCCCTATAAAAAAAGAAAAGCCCATTGTTGTATACGGCACTTCCATTGCTCAAGGAGCTTGTGCTTCACGCCCCGGAATGGCATGGACCAATGTTCTATCTCGGAAATTAAAAGAACCGGTAATTAATTTAGGATTTTCAGGCAATGGGAAATTGGAAAAAGAAGTTATATCCCTATTGACAGAACTGGACGCCAAAGTTTATGTCATCGACTGTATGGCCAACTTATATGATCGGTCACCCCAAGAAATCTGTGATTTGGTTATAGCAGCCGTCAAGCAAATCCGTTCCAAACGCCATTCACCGATTTTATTAATCGAACATGCCGGTTACAGTAATGCAAACACAAATATAAAGTGGAATGACGCATACCAAAACACTAATCGAGGATTAAAAATGGCATACAAGATTCTACAGCAAGACAATACCGAAAAATTATATTATTTGTCTAAAGAAGAACTGGGGTTAGACCCAGACTCTTGGGTAGACTATGTACACCCATCAGACTATGGTATGATACAACAATCCAATGCCATACACATCAAGCTGAAAGAAATCATATAAAGCAAATAGGTTTTACAAAAAAATATTCCACCATGAAAAAACTGATCACATTATCTTTATGCCTGTTGTTTACAATCTCCCTACCCATTAAGGGACAAATACGTTTGGCTTCCATCTTTAAAGACCACATGGTCCTGCAACAAAATTCAAAAGTAAATGTATGGGGCTGGGGGTCTCCTGGTTCTAAGTTCAAGATGGTTGGAGAATGGAATCTGAAAGATACGATTGTGGTTCCTGTCGACAACTGGGGACGATGGAAAACGCAAATACAAACCAATCAGGCTGGAGGTCCTTATGAAATACGTATCCTTGACTCAGGCAGCTCTACAGTAATATTGAAAGATGTCATGCTGGGGGAAGTATGGTTGTGTAGTGGACAATCCAATATGGAATGGACTTATAACCACAAACTGGGCAACCCCGAAAAAGAAATTCCTGCTGCCAATTACCCCAATATACGAATTTTCACCGTTGATAAAGTAGCCTCCGCCAATCAGCAAGATTTATGCGAAGGCCGATGGGAGGCTTGTACTCCTGACGTAATGAAACGCAGCAGTGCAGTGGCCTATTTCTATGCGCGCCAATTGCATAAGCAACTCAACGTACCCATTGGAGTCATTGTTTCCTGTTGGGGAGGCACTAATGCCGAAACCTGGCTAGAGGATTCCATTGTAAAGACTGATTCCGAATTAAAGAAAGCAAGCAGTTTACATATACCCTACGCTTGGTGGCCCTACGAACCAGGAGTATGTTACAATGCAATGATTCATCCACTCGTTCCCTATACTTTAGCCGGATTCATCTGGTACCAGGGAGAAGCCAATGTGGGTAAAGGCATATTCCCCGTATACGACAAACTTATGAGAAAGCTGATTAGCAGCTGGCGAAATGACTTCGGCAAAGATTTACCGTTTTATTTTGTCCAAATAGCTCCATTCAATTACAATAAAGACTCATATGCCAATTATTTACGAGAACAACAGGCACAAACTGCATTATATCCCAATACCCAAATGATTGTCATATCCGATTTATTGGATGGCAATGTAAATAACATACACCCACTAAACAAATGGGACGTAGGAGATCGACTGGCCAATCTGGCACTCACCTATACCTACGGCATCAAAGGGCGTCCACACCTTTATCCACGATTTGAAAAAATGGAAATAAAAGGAAGAAAAGCATACTTGTCTTTCAAGGATTCACCCGGTATTGAAATTCGAGGAAAAAAGATCAAGGACCTGCAGGTTGCAGGAAGTGACTCCATATTTGTAGATGCTGAAGCAAAGGTGGTAGACGGGAAATTAGTTGTCTGGAGTCGTAATGTGAAAGATATCAAGGCTGTACGTTATGCATTTACCAATACGGCCATAGGGAACTTATTCAGTACCGAAGGACTTCCCGTCATTCCCTTTCGAACAGATTCATTCAATTTATAAAACTAATACAAACTCATTTAAACAACAAGTATCATGAGAACAATTATTATACTCTTAATTACATTCGCCGCGACCTTCACATCATCCTTTGCATCTTGTCAGAAAGATAAAAAAGGTACCATCCGCTTTGCCATTGTATCCGATTTGCATGCACCCGACCTACCCGACGGAAAAGAACGCATGCAAGCTGTAGTAGATGCCGCCAATGAAAACAAGGTGGATTTCTTAATCCAATTGGGCGATTTTATCCGTTTGGATAGTGCCAGCCAACCACTAAGAGAAATCTGGAATGAATATAAAGGCGAAAAATTTCATGTATTGGGCAACCATGATCTAGACAAATATTCAAAAGAGGAATTTGTAGCCGGCTTTGGTATGCCGGGAAGATATTATTCTTTTGACAGGGGTGATTTCCATTTCATCATTTTAGACGGGAACAATCTATTCGACGGAAAAAAATACATCCCATACAACAAAGCCAACTACTACGTAGACATGAAAAAAAGAGAGTTCATGGATCCGGAGCAGATGGAATGGCTAAAGAAAGATTTGGCCAGCACAGATAAGCGTTGCATCCTCTTTTCCCACCAAAGCATTGACCGTGCAATGGGAAATGGATACGATGTAAGAGACATTTTGGAAGCTGAAAATCGTAGAGCAGGTTTCAAGAAAGTCGTAGTGGCCTTCAGTGGACACAACCATAGCAATTATGTAGATGAAATCAATGGCATTACCTATGTCCAAATCAACAGCGCATCATACGTTTGGGTTGGAGATGAAACACAAACAGAAAAACGATATCCGAAAGAGATTAACCAAAAATACTCCTTGCTGAAATACTCCATGACATTTGACAAGCCTCTGTATGGGATCGTCACTGTGAACAAAAAAGGAATGTCGATGAAAGGTACAGAAGGAAAATTTCTTCCTCCCACCCCTGAAGAAATTGGATTACCCAAGAAATTAGGCAGCTTCCCGTTAGTGCCATACATTAAAGATTTTCATATCGATTTCTAACTCTATGACCTAATGACGATGGATATAATATACCAAACGTACAAATGGATATCATTTGCATTAATCAGTGGTTTATCTTTATCAAGCTGTTCCATTAAAAAAGGATATCAGCCAAACATCCATACAGTGAAGAGTCCTCAAGGTACGGAAGTATTCCAACCGGATTCCGCGTCGATAGCCAGCCATTATACTATACCTCAATGGTTTTCAGACAGTAAATTCGGTATATTCATACATTGGGGACCAGCTTCCGTACCGGCATACGACGGATGGTACGCCCGAAATATGTACGACGTAAACAGTCACGTATATAAGCATCACATTGAAAAATACGGTCCGGTAACAGAATTCGGTTTCAAAGATTTCATCCCCATGTTTAAGGCTGAAAAATTCAATCCACAGGCATGGGCACGCCTGTTCAAAGAAGCTGGAGCACGATATGTGGTACCTGTAGCTGAGCATCACGATGGATTTGCTCTTTACAACAGTACGTTTAACCCATGGAATTCTGTAGAAATGGGACCTAAAAAAGACTTAATCAAAGAATTGCGTGAGGCTATTTTAGCTGAAGGCCTACATTTTGGGCTTTCATCCCACCGGGCTGAAAATTGTTGGTTCTATAATGAAGGAATGAAAATTCCCTCTGATGTTCAAGACACTACCATAACCTTGTATGGAGAACGTATTGCCGGACCTGACGGCCCCACCCTCTCTCCGGAAGTTGTCAATCACGAAGGTTCCAATGAACATTCACGTCTAAACTGGCTTACACATATGTATGAGTTAATAGACCAATACCAACCCGAACTTTTGTACTTTGACTGGACAGTTGGCAAAAAGCCCTTCCAGGAAACCTTTTACAAATTCATGGCCTATTATTATAACAATGCTTTGGACTGGAAAAAGGAAGTTGTAGTCAATACTAAATTTGGATACGGAGACAACATACAAGTTTTTGACATAGAAAGAGGCAAATCTGACGAAATCAAACCCTACCCCTGGCAAACCGATACATCTATAGGCAAAATTTTCTGGTTTTATCAGGAAGACGAAAGCGATTTGAAATCGCCTGACCATATCATAGACGATTTGGTAGACATAGTAAGCAAAAACGGGAATCTATTATTAAATGTCGGTCCCCGTGCAGACGGTACAATTCCTGAAAGCCAACAAAAGGTATTACACGAGATAGGCAAATGGCTGCAAGTGAATGGAGAGGCCATTTACGAAACCCGACCATGGGTTAAGGCAGGCGAAGGTCCTAATAGAGGCACACACGGTTCTATGACAGACAGCCAACAATCTGTTTATACTCCCGAAGATATCCGTTTCACATCTCGGAAAGATACATTATATGCCATTGTCTTGTCGTGGAGCAAAGATTCCGTCCTTATTAAATCGTTAGGAAAGGGACAGAAAGATTCTTTTTCTGTTCATTCAGTATCTATGTTAGGAAGTAATGCAAAGTTAGAATGGGAACAAAAGCCAGAAGGATTATTGGTTCACTTCCCCCAAATACAACCCACAGATTATGCGCATGTTTTAAAAATCAAATAAGTCAAATCACTACACTATTCAAAAAGTAAAAATGAAGCAAATCCATACAGCAATCATAATCATTATATCATTATTTACCTCTTGTTCCCCTCACAAGAACAATCACACTTCAGTTATCATACCCAATAAACAGCAACAGGAATGGGCTGAAGCTGAAATTGGAGTCTTGATCCATTTCGACATGCCAACTTTTCATAAGGATTACAATTGGCGAAATTGGGGAACCCATCCTGATGCTTCCACATTCAATCCCAGTCAGCTGAATACGGACCAATGGCTGGAAACAGCTCAGAAACTAGGTGCCAAATATGCAGTATTAGTTGCCAAACATTGTAGCGGTTTCAGTCTATGGCCTACAGAAGCACATGAATACAGCATAAAAAATTCGCCTTGGAAAAATGGGAAGGGAGACATTGTGGCCGACTTTATCGCTTCATGTAAGAAATATGGCATCAAACCTGGCATTTATGCCAGCACTACCGCAAACGGTTATCTATATGTTAACAATCCGGGCAAAGTACAAAAAGGCAGTCCTGTCAGCCAAGAAGAGTACAACCAAATCGTCGTTCAACAACTCACTGAGCTTTGGAGTAATTATGGAGAATTATTTGAAATCTGGTTTGATGGTGGTGTCCTTGGGAAGAAACAGGGAGGAGCTGATGTATTGTCTTTAGTACAAAAACTACAGCCTAATGCCGTCGCTTTTCAAGGGCCATATGGACACCCCAATCTTGTACGCTGGGTCGGCAATGAAGAAGGAGTAGCCCCATATCCGTGCTGGGCAACCTGTGATTCAACCACCAATGCAGACGGCACGTGTGTCATTGAAGGACTTCATGGAAATGCATACGCCAGCTATTGGTGTCCCGGTGAATCAGACTTCACCTTACGATGGAACCGTTCTTACCAGGGCGGATGGTTTTGGACAGCAGGCCAAGACAGCATGATGTATACGGTTCCAGAACTTCTGACGAAATACGAAACCAGTGTTGGCCGTAATACGAACATGTTACTGGGACTGGTCATTGACAACCGCGGCTTGGTTCCGGATGCAGATGCCAAGCGCATTGAAGAATTCGGGCAGGAAATTGTCCGCCAATATAGTTCTCCAATGATGCAAATCCAAGGAACAGGCAATGAATATACACTCGTTTTTGAAAAAGTAACAGATATAAACCGGGTTATTATCCAAGAAGATATTACGAAAGGCGAACGTGTTTTGAAATACAAACTGGAAGGTCAAAAGGACGGGAAATGGGAAATATTGGATGAAGGTTCCTGTATCGGGCACAAACGTATCGTCAAATTTGAATCCCAGCCATTGAAAGCCATCCGATTAATTATAAATGAGTCAAAAGCAGAACCTAACATCAGAAATTTTGCTGTTTATAAGACCCTTGAAAAGGATTTGAATCATCAAGTAAACGAGATGGACTCAAAACAATAACGTATTATCAAAAACATGTCCAATTAATAGCAATCATATGAAAAACTCCCGAAGAAATTTTCTAAAACAAGGATTCTGGGGACTCTGTGCATTGGGTACAGCTGCCCTGCCCCTACAATCCATCACAGGTGCCCCACTTGTTTTCAAACGGAACAAGAAAGGTATAGCCCGAAGAGTCGTTCTGTTGTCACTTGACGGCATCTGCGTGGAAGGATTCAAGAAAGCCCACACTCCGAATTTGGACAATCTTCTTGCCCAAGGTACTCTTTCGCTAAAAACAAGAGTGGTCATGCCTTCGGTAACCTTGCCCAACTGGACAAGCCATCTGACAGGAAGTGGTCCTGAGCTCCATGGAGTAGTCAATAACGAATGGACGATTGACAAATACAAGCTTCCGGCCGTAGAAACAGATGCAGACGGTTATTATCCTTCTGTATTCAAAATTCTGAAAGACAATATTACAGACGTGAAAACAGCCTTCTATTACAATTGGGCCAATCTGATTTATCCTTATAACCCAAAATATCTGGATGAAACCAGTTATTTGGAAAACGATGCTTATGTTCCCAATTATGAAAAAGCATTGAACTTCATGAAGGAAAACAGAAACCATCCGACGTTGGTCTTTCTCTATTCTGTACACACCGATCATGCCGGACACAAGCACAAATGGATGTCGCCCGAATACATCCGCTCCATTGAAGAAGCAGACCTGGAAATCGGGAAGTTACTGAATCAGATGCAATCGGAGGGCCTGACAGAAGACACTCATTTCCTTTTTCTGACCGATCATGGCGGCATCAATTACGGACATGGAGGAGTCAGTGTAGAAGAAATGATTGTTCCTTGGGGAATCGCAGGTCCCGGCATCAAGGAAGGAGTCTTCCTTTCAGAACCGAACAACACAGTAAATACAGCATCCGTAATCCTCCGCCTGTTCGGAGTAAAATCACCGTTGTGCTGGACTGGAGAAGTTCCCGAATCCCTATTCAAATAAACAAAAAACATCAAACATAAACCCAATGTCTACAAAAAAAATTATCACATCAGCCATCAGCCTGTGTTTGGCTCCCTTGCTGGCAACAGCAAGTCCCTATACGGGAAAAGTCTATATTGACGCCAACCAAAACGGTGTCTACGACAAAGGTGAAAAAACAATCAAGAATGTAGCAGTATCCGACGGACTGAATGTAGTCAAGACGTCTGTTCAGGGAGAATATACCCTACCCGGACATTCTAAAACGCGTTTTCTGTTTATAACCACTCCAAGCGGTTATAAGGCTTCCAGTCACTATCATCGCATTTCAGACGGAAAAGAATCCTACGACTTCGCCCTCCAGCCATACAACGCGCATATCGGAAACGGAGGAGCCCACCATTTCATTCAAATATCCGACACCGAAATATCAGGACCGACAGGTGAAGAAGAATGGGTTTCGGATGTCCGCACATACGCAGCCAACGAACAGGCCGCCTTCATTGTCCATACAGGAGACATCTGTTATGAAAAAGGATTGAAATCACACAAACCGATGATGAATACCGGGAACATGGATATTCCCATGTATTATTGCATCGGCAATCATGACCTGGTCAAAGGGAAATACGGTGAAGAACTGTTCGAACAGATATACGGCCCTGTTTATTACTCCTTCGAAGTAGGAAATACTCATTACATTGTCACCCCCATGTGGCACGGAGACTATCGCCCAAGTTATACCATAGAAGATGTATACAACTGGTTAAAGAACGACCTGGCACAAGTTTCAAAAGACAAATCCGTCGTCATATTCAACCATGACTGCCTGACCACCAACGGAAGATACGTTCTTTCGGCCGGCAAAGGAAAAGAAATCGATCTGGAGGCTCACAACCTGAAAGCCTGGATATATGGGCATTGGCACATCAACCGCATTACCCGACACGGAAACGTACTTGCCATCTGTACCTCCACACTTGCCCGCGGAGGAATTGACCATGCAACTTCTGCTTTCCGCTCTATCCGGATGGACAAGAACGGTAATATCAGCTCCACCTTACGTTATACGTATATCGACAAACTGATCGAATTGGCTTCCACTTACAATGGCCAGGCTCCTGTTACTCCAGAAGGTAAACTGCCTGTATCTGTAAACACCTACTCAACAGTGTCAAATACCCGGGAAGTCACCTATAGTTGCCGAATTGGAGACCGCATCATCACTTCGGGAACACTGAAGCCTAAAACAGACTTCAACTGGTATGGCGAAACAAAACTTCCCGACTGGTGTAAAGGGAAAAGCGTAACGCTGAAAGCCGTTGCCCACTTCACGAATGGAGAAACTGCTGCCTGCGAACGATATTTCACATATTCCCCAGTTCCATCTCAAGGTTCTCCTAAGAATAACTGGAGCAATCTGGCAGGGAACGCCCAACACGTCGGTATAAGCAAAGACACATTGAAACTTCCCCTAAGTTTGACATGGACCCAAAATGTAGGTTCAAACATATATATGACATCGCCAGTGGTATACAATGGGAATGTCTACATCGCGACTACTGACGAAAATGCAGAAAACAAATCGGCAGTCATCTCCCTGGATGGCGTAAAAGGTACCATCCGATGGACTTACCCCACCCGTTCTTCTGTAAAAAACACAATAGCGGAGACAAACGGCATATTGTTTGCCCAAGATGCAGACGGATACCTCTATGCTTTAGACGCAGCAGAGGGTAAACTGTTATGGGAGAAAAAGCTGAACATTTCATTGATACCCGGGCTGAATGACGGTCTGGTCGCTTCTGGAAACAAAGTCTTTGCCGGATCGGGAAAAGGCCTCTGCGCTTTGGACGCCAAAACCGGAGAATTGCTATGGCAAAACAAAGCATGGTCACAGCGTGAAGGTACAACAGTCACCCTGTCTCTGAGTCCAAATGGAAGAACGTTGATAGGGGGTGTCCAATGGGGAGCCATGTATGCCAACGATGCCAATACAGGTAATTTCATGTGGAGCAAAAGTGAAAACGGAATTAGAAACAGAGCTTCTTCTCCTGCCATGTACAATGGAATCATGTATTTCCTGTCACAAAAATCCCTGTTTGCCCTGTCACCAGAGTCCGGTGAAATACTGTTTCAGAAAGAACTTCCTTATTCGGTAGACGTCACCTCTACTCCGCTGGTAACAGAAAGTGAAATCATTTTCGGCACGTCTGCAGAAGGTTTGATAGCTCTCGACCGCCAGACTCTGAATGAAAAATGGAGATTCCGCACAGAAAAAGCCCTGATTTACACAGCGCCCTACACAAACGGCCAGTCGGCACAAATTGAATGCAGCCCCATACTTTCGGGTGACGCCGTACTCATCGGTGCATCGGACGGAGTATTCTATGCCATCAAACGTCAAAACGGAGCATTACTCTGGAGGCATCGGACAGGAGCACCCATCCTGACAACAGGTGCCATATCGGGAAATATGTTCTTTGGAGCAGACTACGCAGGCAATGTATACGGATTTAAAGCAGAAGACTAAGATAGACAGTTGTAAACTGTTCAACCATTTTGCAACTGAAACATTGCAACCTTTACACAATCTCTAAATAAAACGTTTTCAATCTTTTCAAGGAAAAGTTTGTTTTCAGCTACAGAGGTATCCTGTAATCTACGACAGATAAACGGGATGCCTCTTCGCGTGAAAAAAACATCCAATTATCATATTATCAAATTTTGCAATGGATATTCATATTTCATTTCTCAAATTATTTTATACCTTTGCCGACACATAATGTGGCCTTAAATAAAAAAGTAACCAACAAATAAGACCTGAATATAATACACCCAACGGCATGTCTATAGTCCTGCAACCCTATAACGCCCTGTCCGACAATAAGCTTTGGGAACTATTGAACGGCAACAATCGCAGAGCAGCCTTGTCTGTTCTGTACCAAAGGTATTATGAATTGCTATACAACTATGGTATGAAATGCTGTGCCGACAGCGAGTTGGTCAAAGACTGCATTCAGGATGTCTTCGTAAAACTACATTGCGGTAAAGTTCTGTCCCCCAACGTCACTGTACGTTCCTATCTGCTACGTGCTTTCCACAATGCTTTTTTGGACCAATATGAATCGCAAGGGAAGAATGCCGATGATTTTTTTGAGGAAAGTCTGCAAATCCCCGATACCCAAAACTTTTTTGAAGAGACCTTTTCACTGAGTGATGAAGATATAAAGTATGCCCAAGTTTTGCATGATGCCATCAGAACTCTATCTCCCAATCAAAAAAGGATTCTGTACCTGCATTATGTCCGAAAGCTCTCTTATAAAGAAATTGCTGAAACACTGAACATCAGCGTACAATCCTCGATGAACCTGAACAACCGGGCTTTAACCAAATTAAGATCCATCTTGCCTGAAAAAGCCTGGCTCATCTTATGCCTTTTCGGGTATACGATCGGATAAGTCTGACAAATCAATAATCTACGTAACCTGAGCTACATTAAAACGCAAAGCTTTGCATCCAGCAACGTAAAGCTTTGCATTGCCCAACGCAAAGCTTTGCGATGGCAGATGATAACGTATATCCTTATTTTCTGTGATTTCTTGTAGAAGCCATCCCAACAAAACATAGTCCGAAAAGAGGCAAAAAATTTTTTTCTAATTTTTTTCTTCTACACTGGGTAGGTTTTCTGAAAAAGGCAGTTATATAGATACAAGTAATGACAAAAGCCTCTATCGATATATGCAAGATAAGAAACAGACATATTATAAGGTGGTTCGTTATCTGATCAGCCGTTTTCAGTACAACGAACATAAAGCTTCACAGGAAGAGAAGGATCTTTTGTGGCAAGAAATCTGCAAGAGAGCCGACCGCCAGCAATACCTCCGACGAAAGCGTATCCGTACCATCTCTATCGGAGTGGCAGCTTCCCTCATCATAGCTTTCATTTCAAGCCCGTGGACCATATTCTTTGGAGAAAAGAATGGGGATATAGAAGATATCGCATCACGAATGCTGGCTCTGTCAGATTCCAGCCTGACCGCCAAACAGCCATTACTGGTTATTGCCCCAGACCGGATTATTCCTCTACAGAACCATACCAAAGTAGAATATACAACCAACGGCCAGGTTTCACTCAGAACAACGGACGAAGTCAAACAAATTGAAAAGAAAAAAGAAGAGACACAGGCATACAATCAGATTATTGTCCCCAAAGGACAACATACCCGCCTGCAACTGGCCGACGGTTCTGAGCTGCACATCAACTCCGGTTCGAAAGTAATTTATCCATCAGAATTTTCCGGGAACCGAAGAGAAATATTTGTAGACGGTGAGATATTCATAGACGTCAAACGAAACGAAAAGCAGCCGTTCTACGTCAAAACTTCCGACTTCGAAGTGAGGGTATTGGGAACGGCTTTCAACGTATGTGCCTATAGCCAGGCCACTTCGGCAGAAGTTGTTCTGCTTCGTGGTCGTGTCCAGATTGAAGACAGACAAGGAGAACGTATGGAATTGCAACCGGACCAATTGGCTCAAATCGAGCACAAACAGCTGACGGGCAAACGTACTGTCGATGCAAATTCGTACATCAGCTGGACCCGAGGACTGATGGAACTGAAAGGCGAATCATTGGGACACCTACTTTCCAAACTGAAACATTACTATGGAGCTACCATCATATGCGATGACAAAGTGAAAGGCCGTGACATCCATGGATGTCTGGACATCAACTATACATTACGCGAAGTTTTGGATCGGATTGCCATCACAGCTTCTATCCGGATAGAAGAGAAAGATGGTATCTATTACATCCACGACATAACCAATTAACCCCAAGTCTAACCCTTAAAAACACATACGCCTATGACATAAGACAACATCAATAAAACACAGAAGCTCCGACAGTGACGAGCATCTGTACCAACAAAAACCGGATGATACGGCAATATCACCCGGTAAGAATAGAAAAAAGAGCCTTTTCGGCCTCTTACTACTAAATCAACACACAAAGATATGAAAAATAATATCAGAAAAAACATACCGGTGGTTAATCTATTTAAAGCCATCATATTATTAATTCTTTTTATCATCCCCTTGTCTGTTTCCGCACAAGACAAGAAACAAACCCACAGCAATCCACTGTTTACATTCGAGTTTGTCAACACACCTATCAAGCAAGTGTTCGACTATATTCAGAGTAAAAGCGACTATGTCTTTCTTTATTATGGCGGTGTAGTGAGCAGTACCCAGAAAGTAACAGTCAAAGTGAAAAAGCAGAACATCGAAACTGTGCTTCAACAACTGTTCAAAAACATGCCAGTAAGCTACAGCATCAAAGACAGGCAGATTATACTGAAAAAAGCAGAAGAAAATGGGAAACAAGCAGCACAACAGCGGAAAAAGAAGACAATTCGAGGAGTCGTAATAGATGAATCTACACAAGATCCCATCATTGGTGCAGCGATCATGGTAAAAGGGACTGGTACAGGTACAACATCGAATATGGATGGAAACTTCACCCTCCAATGTAACGAAGGAGATTCCCTGTCCATTTCCTATATCGGTTATCAAGACCAAACGATTATAGTTAAAAGTGGCAATATTTATGCTGTCACTCTGAGAGAAGCTTCTGAAATGCTGGGAGAAGTGGTTGTAACGGCATTTGGTGTAGGCCAAAAGAAAGAGTCTGTAGTAGGTTCCATTGTCCAAGTAAAGCCGGATGATCTGGTGGTACCTTCATCCAACTTATCCAATGCTTTTGCCGGACGTTTGGCAGGTGTAACTTCTTTTCAACGATCAGGCCAACCCGGAGCCGACGGATCGACATTCTATATCCGCGGTATATCTACTATCAACGAATCAGCCCGTACCCCGTTAATTGTTATTGACGGGGTTGAAGCTTCGACCGGAGACTTGAACGCTTTGGATCCGGAAGTCATTGAAGGATTTTCCATCTTGAAAGATGCTACAGCCACGGCTATGTATGGAACCCGTGGTGCCAACGGCGTTATGATAGTAAACACCAAATCGGGAGCCAATATGGAAAAAGCAGCCATCAGTTTCCGTATAGAGGGTAATGTAGCCATGCCAACAAAGATTCCTGAGTTTGCAGATGCTCCTACCTATATGAGACTTTTCAACCAAGCTGTTGAAAACTATGGAACAGGTTCCATTCCCTACTCTCAAGAGCAGATTGATGGAGTAATCAACAACACCAATCCTTATTTGTATCCCAACGTAGATTGGTACAACGAACTGTTCAAGAAGGCAGCCTTCAACCAGAAGGTTAATTTTAATGTCCGAGGTGGAAGTAAACGTATGGACTACTTTATGAACATAAACGTAAACCATGAAACCGGTATGCTGAAAGACCGTTCCAAGGAATTCTATTCGTTTGGCAACAATATTGATATCAAACGCTATACGTTCCAAAACAACCTGAATCTTCATATCCATAAGAATTCAACAATTTCACTGAATTTGGGAGTGGAATTACGAGATACGCACGGTCCGGCTGCTGATGTTACACAAATCTTCACTAATGTGATGAACAACAATCCTGTCGATTTCCCTATGTTTTACCCTACATCATCTTATGTAGGTGAAGAAGGAATAACCAGTGAATATGTAAAATGGGGCTATACCGAAAATGCGGATACAGGCAATCCACTGGCTGAATTGACCAAAGGCTATAGTGACTCTTTCGCCAGTACAGTACGCGCTAATCTACGTTTCACCCAAAAATTAGATTTCATTACAGAAGGGTTGAAATTCGGTGCTTTGGTTTCATTCAAAAACTGGTCAAGTACCTCACGTACCCGCACCAGCAATTATAACAAATATTATTTAAAAGAGCCCATTCTAGACGCTAATGGCAACGTAACCAACTTAATTTTGGCCTCAAGAGATCAAGAACAGAATTATAATTTAGGAACTTCTACATCTACAACAGGAGACCGAAGTTTTTATATTCAGGCGACCTTGAACTACGACCGTGTATTCAATGACGTTCACAATGTATCGGCCATGTTACTTTATAATCAGGATGAATACAATGTCAATAACCCACAAAACAATCTGATTTCCAGTTTACCTCAACGGAAGATGGGTGTTGCCGCTCGTTTAAGTTACGATTATGCACACAAATATATGGCCGAGCTGAATATGGGCTACAATGGTTCCGAGAATTTTGCTGAAGGACATCGTTGGGGATTCTTCCCTTCATTGGCCTTAGGATGGACCATCAGCCGTGAAAAATGGTTTGAAGGTGCAACTGACTATATCCATCATCTGAAACTCAGAGGATCTTATGGTTTGGTAGGTAATGCAGATGCAGGAACACGCTTCCTTTACATGCCAGTTGTTAACCTGCAAGGAAGCGGTATATGGACAACAGGAGACGGTGAAGTCTCTTCTGGCACACTTAAAGGTCCCGTTTATACCCGCTACGAAAATAAGGATATAACATGGGAAGTGGGATATAAATCCAATGTGGCATTGGAAATTGGTCTTTTCAACAGTCTGAATCTGACCTTTGATTATTTCAATGAACTCCGCAAAGACATCTTCCAACAAAACAATACCGTTCCCAATTACTTTGGAACAGCCAACAGCGCCATTTATGGAAACTATGGTGAAGTGAAAAACTGGGGATTTGAATTTACAGCCGATTATGGCAAACAGATAACCAAAGATTTGACTGTACAATTTAAGGGAACTTTCTCATTTGCCCGAAATAAGGTTCTGAAATATGCACAAGCCAGCTCAAAAGAATATCCTAATTTGAATATTGTAGGCCATAGTCTGAATGGTCGCTTGGGATATATCTATGCCGGTAGTTTACTGACGGAAGAAGATCTGATTAACGGACCTTCCCACCAGATTTCCGGTAACATGGCAGCCGGTGATATTCAGTATGTAGATTTACCAAATGTATATGGAGAGACCGATGGCATCATCAACGATAATGATCGACAGTACATTGGTTATCCGAGTGTACCAGAAATAATTTATGGCTTTGGGCCGTCTATAAAATGGAAGAACTGGGATTTTTCCTGTTTTTTCCAGGGAGTAGCAAATACATCTTTTATAATAAGTGGATTTCATCCGTTCGGGAAATATGACAACCGAAACGTATTGCAGTTCATTGTTGATGATTTCTATGATACGACATCAGAAAATCCCAACATTTATGCCAGCTATCCTCGTCTGACCAAATTGGACCACGCAAACAATACGGTTAATTCGACCTATTGGTTACGTAACGGAGCCTTCTTGAAACTGAAGAATGCAGAAATCGGTTATTCGTGGAAATTTATGAGAGTCTATGTCAACGGAAGCAACCTTCTGACCTTTTCTCCATTCAAACTTTGGGATCCCGAGATGGGCGGTGGAAGCGCCCTACGGTATCCAACGCAAAGAGTGTTTAATGTAGGTATTCAAATGTCTTTTAAATAAATGATTTTACTATGAAGTCTATAAAATATTATTTGTTATTTTTTTGTCTGATTGCAGGATTATCCTCATGTAATTATTTGGACATTGTGCCCGATGAACGGGAAAAAGCCGAAGACGCTTTTAAAGACATGCCTGCACTCAGAAGATATCTGTATTCCTGTTATTCCTATATTCCAAATCTGATTTCAGGTGCAGAATCATTGGATTTCTTTACAGGCGATGAAGTTATTACCGGTTTTGAGCATGAAACATTTGCCAAATTCCCCCAAGGAAACTTTACGGCTGCCAATCCGGTAATTTCCCATTGGAATACGGTCTTCGCCGGCATCAGACAATGTTATATGCTACAAGAGGGAATTTATCAAGTCCCCGGTGTAGATGAAGCAACTATTAAAGATTATATTGCGCAAACAAATTTTTTGATTGCCTATTTTCACATGTTATTGATGAAGTCTTATGGGCCGGTTATTGTAATAAAATCCCTTCCAGACATTTCTATCTCTCCAGAGCAGTATGCTTCCCGGAGCACGTTAAAGGAAACGGTAGAATTCATCACCAGTAAATATAAAGAGGCAGCCGACAATCTGCCAGCTAAGCGTGAAGGTATAGAAGTAGGCCTTGCTACTTCCACTGCTGCATTAGCCCTTAGAGCCTATACATATATGTACTATGCCTCTCCGTTGTTCAACGGTGGTGAAGTCTGCAAACGTTATGCAGCTGAACTGGTGAACCCCGATGGAACCCCTTTAATGGAAGCAGAAGAAGATCGTAACCGCTGGGTAGTAGCCCGTGATGCCTACAAAGAAGCCATTGATGCAGCCAAAGCGGCAGGACACGATTTGTATCGGGTTGAAAATCCAAAATTTACAAATCCATATCCCCAAAATGAGCGGTTGAGAATCTTGCGTGGCAACCTGACCACAATTGTAAAATACAACCCAGAAGAAATCCTAACTTTTTATATAGATGAAGGAGCTTATGGGATGCAAAGAAAATCCATGCCATTTTTAGCCAACTATTGCTATAACGGCTTAGCTTTGAGCATGAACATGATTGAACGTTTCTACACCAAAGACGGACTCCCTTATGACATCGATCCGGATACAAAAGATTTAGATCCCTACCAGGTAACGAATTTAACAGACCTTAACACAAAGGTGGTATTCGCCGATGGCAGTGAAGCCATTGTGGCAGAATCGGGTGAAAGAACTGCACAGATGTTCTTGAATCGCGAACCAAGATTTTATGCATGGGTCGCTTTTCACGGAGGATACTATGAAGTGACCAGTGCATCCTATAATGGAGGATACAGCAGCTATCCATCCATGAAAAAATACAATAACAAACAAATGGTAACCAGTTTCCTCCGAAGCGGCAATTGTGGACGTGCAGCAAGAGACAGAGGATATTCCCCATCAGGTTTCTTGAATAAGAAAGGAGTCCATCCAGACAACACAGTGGCAAAGAACGCCGTAACTTTAAAGAAATATCCTTGGCCGGTTGTCCGTTTGGCTGAATTGTATTTGGGTTATGCAGAATGTTGTGCCGAGGTTGGTACTGCTGAAGATGTTACCAATGCAAAACAATATTTGAATTTGATCCGCGAACGTGCCGGCATTCCAGATGTGGATGTTTCGTGGGCCAAAGTTGGCGGTATCAAGGATGCCAAACACTTAAGAGACATCGTCCGTCGCGAACGTCAGGTAGAAATGTATTTGGAACATCAAAACTTCTGGGACATGCGTCGCTGGGAATTGGCAGACCAATATTTTGGTCATAAAGCTATCGGCATGAACGTTAACGGAGACACTCCTGAGGATTTCTGCAAACGGACAGAAATCAATTTTGTCCGTGCTTTTGCGGACTACCATTGGTTGCTTCCGATTCCGTCGAAAGATGTATACAATAATCCCAATTTAGTTCAGAACCCAGGATATTAACAATTGCTAAGGGTGGCAGAAAAATTAATGTTTTCTGCCACCCATAAAGAAATTTCACCAGAAAACATCAAATGAGAACTAAATTTCCTTACTGCATCATCCATAAAATCATCATAACTCTATCTTTTATTTTTCAAACAAATCTTATCACGGCTGAGAATACAGACGATTTGAATCTCTCTGCCATGATTCAACCGGCAGACTCTTCCTTATTTGTACATGACCCCAATTATTTCAATTGGTGCAATTCCATCATCAAAGACGATGCAGGCGTGTACCATCTGTTTTATTCCCGCTGGCCCAAAAAGAATAGTTTTTATTCCTGGCTTACACATTCGGAAATAGCACATGCCACTTCGGCATATCCGGATGGCCCATATACCAAAGCTGAAACTATTTTACGTCCCCGTCCCGATAATTGGGATAAAATTACAATGCATAATGTACAAGTAAACAAGTTTGGGAACAAGTTTTATATGTATTACATCTCTACCCATTCAGGGACTGTTCAGATGAATGATTCCATACTTCGCGAAATAGGCCTTACAGGGTATTCACATAAATATTGGAATCTTCTCCGTTCGAACCAACGGGCTGGTGTAGCTATAGCTTCCAGTCTTGAAGGGCCTTGGCTAAGGAAAGACTCTCCTATGATAGAACCCCAAAAACCTATTTATACAGTTGCAGTAAACCCGTCTGTATGCCAAGGAGGAGATGGTCGTTATTATTTGATTATAAAAGGTGACAATGCGCCTTCGGGTAGAAAACATCTGATACAGGCAGTCGGAGTATCAAACTCTCCGGAAGGTCCGTTCCACATCTCTGAAAAGCCCGCCTTTTCTGATATTCCTACCGAAGATGTTTGTATCTGGTATGATCAAAGCCGAAAACGTTTCTATGCCTTGTTCCATGCACATGGTGGAAATTTTATAGGATTGATCACTTCGGAAAATGGAATGGAATGGCAAAAAGCGACCCACTACGAAGTTTGTAAAAAACAGATTCCATTGAAAGACGGTTCTGTCATGAAGGTAGACCGCATGGAACGGCCTTATATGTTTTTGGAAGACGGCAAGCCTGCGATGCTTTCTTTCGGAGTAAAAAAAGGAAATGATTCTTTTATTATGTTTTTCAGATTGAAATAAATATCAATATTATCATGTTTTTAATACTATTTTTATTGCTTATAGGAGGACGTTCCTATCTGACAGCTCAAGAAGTAGATGTCTTTCTGATTGGAGGACAATCGAATGCTACGGGACAAGGATATGTAAGAAATATACCAAACAGTTTCCAGACTGATACAACTGTCCTGTTTTATTATTCTCGTTATTTGAATCAAGGTAAAGGAGGAGAAAAGTGGCGAGCCTTATGTCCAGCTTCAGAAACTCCAGACAAATTTGGAGTGGAATTGAGTTTGGGAACACGGTTACAACAAATGTATCCCAATAGGCGTATTGCCCTGATTAAACATGCGTTATCCGGGTCTCATTTATACGGGCAATGGAACCCGGGGAACCGTGTGGGTGAAAAACAGGGAGCTGAATACAAGAAGTTTGTAAAAACTGTCAAGGAAGCTCTACATAAACTGAAAGAACAAGGCTACAAACCCATCATCAGGGCAATGGTTTGGCAGCAAGGAGAAGGCGATGCTCGTGATATTGCAGGAATGGATCATTCCCGTTGTTATGGACAGAACCTGAAAAACTTTATCGAACAAATACGTAATGAACTGTCTTGTGACAGCCTACTATTTGTTTATGGTACCGTAATGCCTCTAGAAGCCAAGCGATTTACAGGTCGGGAGCTGGTAAGAGACGCACAACGGGCAGTTGATGAAAACTCAGGTTCCGTTCTATCCGTGAAAGGGGCAATATTAATTGAAGCCGATGACTTACAAATGCGAAATGAAGATTACAAAAGTCCTTTTCCCAATGATGATGTACATTTGGGAACTTATGGACTTTTAAACTTGGGTGAACGGTTTGCCGCCACCATATATAAAAAATTACCAACCTTATAACAACAATATGAATCATATAGTTTTAGGTGCCTTATTGGCACTGGGAGGAAATCTTTCTGCTCAAGAATCTCCCAACTTAATTGTATTTTTAGTAGACGATATGGGATTGATGGATACCTCTGTTCCTTTTCTAGTAGACGAAGAGGGAAATCCCCAACGTCAACCTCTGAATGATTGGTACCGTACACCTAACATGGAACGACTGGCTCGTTTAGGCATACGTTTTTCCACATTTTATACACAAAGCGTCAGCTCCCCCTCCCGTGCTTCTTTGATGACGGGACAAAATGCAGCGCGGCATCGTACCACCAATTGGATTGATGCATGGAATAATAACCGGGATACCTTCGGACCTTATGAATGGAATTGGCAAGGACTTACGGCAGCCGACTGCATTTATCCATCAGTTCTCCGCTCAGTCGGTTATCGGACGATTCACGTAGGAAAAGCACATTTCGGCTGTAGGAACAGTGAAGGAGAAGATCCGATTCGATTAGGCTTTGATGTAAATATAGGTGGCTCGTCTATCGGACACCCAGGAAGTTACCATGGCGAAAACGGTTATGGAAAGATAAAAGGAGCCAAATCGCATGCAGTGCCCCACTTGGACCAATATCATGGTACATCAACTTTCCTATCCGATGCACTCACAATGGAAGCCTGCAAGGAAATAGAAAAAAGTATTAAAGCTGGAAAACCATTTTATCTTAATCTGGCCCATTATGCGGTTCATGCACCATTCGAAACCGATGAACGTTTTATAGCCAACTATCCGCAATCGGCAAAAAACAATCAGGCAAGAGCTTTTGCAACGTTGATAGAAGGCATGGACAAATCTTTGGGAGATTTGCTGGATAAATTGGATGAATTGGGTATTGCAGAGAACACTTTGATTATTTTTGTAGGTGACAATGGAAGCGACGCTCCTCTTGGTGGCGCGGCAGATTATGGGTCTTCTGCCCCTTTGAAAGGCAAAAAAGGGTCTGAATATGAAGGTGGAGTCCGTATTCCATTTATAGCCGCATGGGCTAAACCCAATGCAGAAAACAGATTCCAGAAACAATTACCAATTGCTTCCAATGCAGTTCAGACACAAATGGCTACCATGATGGACATTTATCCTACATTACTTTATGTGGCCGGTGCCAAAGTTCCTTCGGGCCATATTCTTGACGGAAGCAATCTGAAGAAACTTCTTACAGGAAAACCTGACAGGAAGCATCGCGACGATTTTCTGATGCATTATCCTCATTCTAGTCGAGGAGAATATTTTACGACCTATCGTAAAGGAGGTTGGAAATTAATCTACTATTACAATCCGGAAAAAGGAGGAAAGCCATCTTATAAATTGTATAATTTAGCAGAAGATCCATATGAAAAAAATGATTTGGCATCCACAAGGGTCAAAATGTTAAAAAAAATCTGTCGGTTAATGATTGAACGCTTGGAAAAAGAAAAAGCTCTATACCCAATAGACAAAAATGGGAAAACAATATACCCAACAATACCAAAATAAATCAAAATATCCAATAGTATGAAATATAAGTTTCTAAAGCATCAAATATATTCATCACTGGTCGCATTTATCTGTATTGCATGCTTATCGCAAACAGGATGTTCAAATGAAAAAGTTGAAATTCCCGAAACTGTGTTTTTATCAGTTGAAAATGTTTCTCTCAATTTTGAACAGAAAGCTTCGCAACGCGAAGTAGAAATCAAATGCAATGTCGAATATAAAATCAGTACCAGTAAAGATATTGCAGCGTGGTGTACTGCAACACGAAATGAAGAGGGGAATTTATTAGTTACATTGACTGAAAATCCTGAGAAAAATATTCGCCGAGGAGAAATCTATATCCAAGCTCAAACAGAATCCGATACTATTCTGGTAAATCAGTTAGGGTGGGGAAAAGCGATTTTACTATCTTCACAGATTATCAATATAGTTGAAACCGGCGGAACTTTTGATTTGGATATTACTACCAATATTGAGTATGATTTTGATTTATCCGGAACAGATTGGATTAAACAAGTATCCGATGTACAAACTCGTAACCATGAGGTAACAACCAACCACCATCATTTTGAAGTTTTAGCTAATGATGCAGGTAAAAGACAGGCAAACATCATCATTAAAGATAAAGATAATGCATCCGAAATCGAAAATGCAGTATTGATTGTACTACAAAAAGGACTTGATGATTATGTACCCGAGACTTCAGAATTAAGTGATGATATTCGGATTATGGCTGATGGTGTGACAGGCGACGGTGGTGAATGTGAAGCAGCCCCATTCACCCATATGATAGATTATGACATGGAGAATTATTGGCAAAACGATTGGCCTAATCCTAAATTTCCACAATTCATTGAATTTACTTTTGACGAACCACAAGAAATGGACTATATTGTTTACCATCCTAGCAGTAATGGACATTTCAAAAATATTGAAATACTCGTGTATTCGAATGTAAATACGACAAGAAGTACAGCCTACCACACCGTATATACCGGTATGCTTCCACAGTCCTCAGGAGCTACACGAATTGACTTTCAAGAATCACAAGTAAACGTAACGAAGGTTAAAATCATCATTACTGACACTTACTCGCCACGTGCAGCGCGTTGTAGCGAAATGGAGTTTTATAAGAAAAATCCTTCTACTTTTGATTATACAACTCTGTTCACCAGCCCTGCTTGCACAGAATTGAAAACAGACATTACTGAAACCGAAATTTTGGTTTGCCCCCATTCATTCTATAAAAAGTTGGCATGGTTTATGTATAATGAAAAATATCCTCGGGAATTTCGTATTGCAGAATTCAAAGCATACCCCCACCCCGATATACAAGCCAAAGAAAACAAAACAGGAACATATAGTTTGTTAGATAATCCTACAGGGATTTCAGTAGATACCAATGAAAGATTAGTAGTAATGGCAGATTTAAAAGGACTTGATGCCATAAATATTCGTGTCCAAAACTTGGACAAGCCTGACGGGGATGGTTTTGGCGGTATAGAATATACACTCAAAGAAGGGACTAATATAATTCGCATAAAAGAGAAAGGGTTGATATATGTAATGTATCATATTTCGGATTATGAAGCTGCTCCTCGTATAAAATTACATTTTGCATCTGGTAAAGTAAATGGTTATTTTGATAGTCAAAATCCTACACACACAGGACGCTGGAATGAATTAATAGCAGCAGCAGTAAATCAGTATTTCGATGTGGTAGGAAAATATGCACATCTGACTTTCCCCACAGCTCGTTTTCGGAACCACACAAAGGATGGTAAGGTACTTATAAATTTATATGATGAATTAGTATATCGAGAGCAAGAGTTTTTGGGGTTGGAAAAATATAACAGAATATTTAAAAATCGTATGTATTTTAATGTAATGTATAAACCTTCAATGTATGCAACCAGTTATCGTACATCATATAATGAATCTACATTAAGCAAGTTATCTGATGAAACTCTTTTAAAAGCTAATTGTTGGGGACCCGCCCATGAGGTAGGACATGTAAATCAGACACGACCCGGATTGAAATGGGCTGGAACAACAGAAGTAACCAATAATATCACTGCACTCTATATTCAAACCAGTATATTTGGTGAACCGTCGCGTTTGGAAAGTTCCAAGCTGTATACGAAAGCTTGGAATAACATCATTGTGACAAGAAAGGCTCATGCGACTGAATCAGACGTATTTTGTAAACTCGTTCCTTTTTGGCAACTGGAACTGTATTATGGAAAAGTACTTGGACGCACTCCAATGCAACAGAGTGATCATGGAGGTTTTTATCCGGATGTGTATGAATATGTACGAACGCAACCGGACCAGGATTCAGCAGGAAAACAACAGTTGGAATTTATTTATAATTGTTGTTTGAATGCCCAGGCTAATTTATTGGATTTCTTTGGTAAATGGGGCTTTTTAACTCCAATTGATATTGAATTGGATGATTATGGGAAAAAACGGATTACAATTACACAAGCAGATATTGACCAGTTGATTGCCCGTGTAGAGGCTTTGTCTTATGACAAACCCGATGTAGCGCTGGAGTATATTACCGATTCTATGGTGGATGATTATATGAGTAAAGCCAGTATGATAACCGGAACTGCTCATCGCAATGGTAGTGTACTAACTTTATCCGACTGGAAACACGTAGTCGCTTTTGAAATAAAGGATACTGACGGTAAGTTTGTCTATGTTGCTATAGAGAAAGATACAGATGAAAATGGGTATGAACTTACCTTGCCAACAAATTGGAAAGACGGGTTCACCTTGGAAGCTGTGGCAATAGACGGGACAAGAAAAAAGGTAAGTTTTTAATCTATAAAAAAATAATTTGTATTTTGATTTTGAAAATGCAAATGAATGTAATTAATCTGATTTTATACAAGCATGATGTTCGAAAAAATTACAGAAAAATCATTTGTTGGGACAATAGGATTAGTGAGCGTTCCAGTATTCATTTGGGGACAGGTTACAATTCCCCAACATCCCAATATTGTTGTCATCGTGGCCGACGACCTTGGCTACGGTGACTTGAGTTGTTACGGTGCTACGGCTTTGAAGACCCCCGGCATGGACCGTCTGGCTTTGGAGGGGCTGCGCTTCACCCAAGGCCATTGCACGGCTGCCACGTCTACG
>UMJL01046642.1_pt1 | contig 24975 bp, 19 predicted proteins | sample 1966071 | NCBI WGS metagenome assembly UMJL01 (sample SAMEA4836148, study PRJEB28245) | human gut metagenome | biome: gut microbiome; material: fecal sample | place: Denmark | collected 2008
GTGCCCTTTCAAAAGGGTATGCCTTAAATTGAGTGCTTACGCTGTTTGCGGAAGTACTGACGAAGGGGGACGCGCTGAAATGTATATAATGTTTTCTGCGAGATATAAAAAAGGACTCTACTACAATTTCTCCAAAAAGATAATCAACATCAATTATTATATAAATTTATATTCAATGACAACAGAACAAGCAGGATGCCTTGTGTTTGACGGCTACAAACTTATCAAAGAGTCACTGGATTGCGTTCCTGTCACTGACAAGAAAGTAATTCTGACCATCAGCCCCAACAGTTACGGCCTTTCACTTCACGATGAACGCATGAATAAAGCACTGAAATGTGCCGATTATCTGCAATTGGACGGAGTTTACTTCGGATGGCTGCCCTGGTTCAGGGACGGAAAGCGGGCCAAAAGGATTACGGGATGGGACAGCTTCATGTATTATGCCCATCATTTGGAGACGTCGAAAGGAAAAATGTTTTTCTTGGGATCAACAGAAAAAACACTGGAACGGATCAAGGAGAACATGAAAAAGGATTTCCCCCACGTGAAGGTGGAAACGTATTCACCACCCTATAAAGCGGAATTTGATGAAGAAGACAACCGGAAAATGCACGAAGCCATAAATACATTCCAACCTGATGTGCTGGTGATAGGGATGACTGCTCCCAAACAGGAGAAATGGGCGTATGAAAACAAGGAATTCGTACAGACGCATATCATCATCTGCGTGGGAAATGTATTCGACTGGTATGCGGGAAATACCAAAAGGCCTAACGTATTCTGGCAGAAAATAGGCATGGAATGGCTGGTGAGAATATTCTACCGTCCGGAGATTTTCCGCAGAAACATCAAGAACCAGCTCACCTTCTTCTACCATCTGATGCTGGACCTGTTGCATATACGCAGATTTTCGAAGAATACCAAACAATATGTATCACACTAAATAAATGAAACAAATATGATTAAAGTTGCAATCATTGGACTTGGCAAAATGGGAATATCCCATTGTGCCATCTTGGGTGCCCACCCGGAAGTGGAACTGGTGGGTGTATGCGATGCTGACAACTTGCTGCAAAGTGCCTTCAAGAAGCTGACAAAAACGCCTTGTTATTCGGATTACAAGAAAATGATTGAAGAAACCAGGCCGGATGCCGTATATGTAGTGACTCCTACCAAACTACATGAAGAGATGGTAATCTATGCCATGGAACATGGATGCCACGTTTTCTGTGAAAAGCCTTTCGCCCTGAGCATAGAGGACGGACAACGGATGGTGGACACAGCCAAGAAATTGGATAAGGTAAATCAGGTGGGATATCACAACCGATTCATCGGAACATTTGTAGAGGCAAAGCGTCTGATGGACGCTGGTGTTATAGGTAAACCTTTTCACTTTATGGGGGAAGCCTATGGTCCTGTAGTATTGAAAAGGAAGGGAGGTACTTGGCGCAGCGACAAGAAAGCCGGTGGTGGATGTGTAATGGATTATGCCGCACATGTGCTGAATCTGATCAATTATATATGCAGTTCTCCTATTGTGAAAGTGGCGGGTACCAGCATGCCACAGATTTTCTCGGCAGAAGTGGACGATGCTGTCTATTCAACCCTCACATTGGAAAATGGTCTGAAAGGCCAGCTTTCAGTCTGCTGGAGTGACGACACGGTAAGAAAGATGACCACTTCACTGAAAATAGAAGGTGATGGAGGTAAATTGTTTGTGGACGCCACAACTTTGAAGATTTATGTAAAAGAAGCCAAGCCGGAATTGGGACTGGAAAAGGGATGGAACGAAAAGCATATACCGGAACTGGCTCCGATTGTGTTCTTTAATTTGCGTGGAGAAGAATACAGTGAGGAAACCGACCACTTCATCCAGTGTATCAAGAACCACACCATGAGCCACCGGAATTCCTTCGAAGAAGCATTGAAGACGGATGTGATAATCAATAAATTAATAGAGGACGCTAACAACGAATGAACAATATGGACAAAGTAATATTGGGTGACAACCAGTTTTTCGCCGTAAACCACTTGTCGGACGAAAGAAGCAGGGCGCAGGCTGTGCGATTCAAGGAGGACCAGAGCATTCTGGACGTGCTGGACATTGCCATGGACTGTGGAATAAATACTTTCATGTGTACCACACACGACCGTATCGCAAACATCATCACATTGATGAAGAAGAATCCTGAAAAATACAAGGATTTCAAGTTTTATCCGTGTATGCCATACGCGCATAAATATGCCAACGCCGTAACGGAACTGGGTATATTGGGGACTATGAAGGCATATATCCCCGGAAACATACTGGCTGTGGCTTCCAAGGCGGGTATCGCTTTCATGAAAAAGGATTTTCCCAGTTTGATGGAACTGCTGGTAGATGCAGAAATGAAGATGTTTGAAGGGATGAACACGCCCGTTATCTTCCTTCAGAACGTGATTGTGGACTTGTTGATGGGATTGGGTATGGATGAAATTTTCGTAAGATATGCCCAACACATCCGCAAAAAATACAATGCCGAACCGGGATTCATCACAATGAATATGCCCCGCTGTGTGGACATGTGTGAGAGACTGGGTATCGAGAATCCCATAATATGTTCGTCTATCAATAAAATAGGTTTCCGCATGAGCGGCAGTATAAAGGAATATGAAGAATATCTGCGTTCAGACAAGAAATTCCGTCCGATGGCTATGCAATGCCTGGCTGCGGGTGCGCTGAAACCGCAGGAAGCCATGGAATATGTTTGCCAATTTCCCAAAATAGAATCTATTTTGTTCGGGGCTTCGAGCCGTGCACATATCGCTCAAAACAAGGAGTTGATAGAAAACCTTTCTATCCAATAATCTAAATAAAATATTTCTGTCACTACAATAATTTCTTTTTATAGAAACAGTTGTAGTGGCAGGAATATAAACAGAAACAGCAATACGTCCTACCCAAGACAACAAACAGATGTATGATAGTATATCCTGTTTCTTAAAGAATAATGAGTTTTATAACTCGTCAATTCTTATTAATATGCTTACATCAAACATTTCTTTAGCAAACAAAACCGTATTCATCACGGGTGTTGCCGGATTCATCGGGAGTTATCTGGCTCAGGAACTTTTGAAAAGATACCCTACCCTGAGGATTGTGGGCATCGATTCCATCACGGATTATTATGATACTTCTCTGAAAGAGGAACGACTCAGAAAACTGGAGGGAAACAGCAACTTCCGTTTCTACAAGGGAAGTATCGCGGACAAGGAACTGGTCAACCGTATCTTTACGGAAGAAAAGCCGAACATCGTGGTCAATCTGGCTGCACAGGCGGGAGTGAGATACAGCATCACAAATCCGGATGCTTACATTGAAAGTAACCTGATAGGGTTCTACAACCTGCTGGAGGCATGCCGACACAGTTATGACAACGGATGCCCAGGAGTGGAGCATCTGGTATATGCCAGCTCGTCGAGCGTATACGGCAGCAACAAGAAAGTGCCGTACAGCACGGATGACAAGGTGGACAATCCGGTAAGCCTCTACGCCGCCACCAAGAAGAGCAACGAGCTGATGGCACATGCGTACAGTAAGCTGTATAACATCCCGTCGACAGGGCTGCGCTTCTTCACGGTATACGGGCCGGCAGGCAGACCGGACATGGCGTACTTCGGGTTCACCAACAAGCTGCGCGAAGGAAAGACTATCCAAATCTTCAACTACGGAAACTGCAAACGGGACTTCACGTACATTGCCGACATTGTGGAAGGAGTAATCCGTGTGATGCAGCATGCACCGGAACGACAGACTGGTGAAGACGGACTGCCCGTACCTCCCTACAAAGTGTACAACATCGGGAACAACCAACCGGAAAATCTGCTGGACTTCGTAACCATCCTGCAGGAGGAACTGATACGGGCCAAGGTATTGCCGGAAGATTATGACTTTGAAGCGCACAAGGAACTGGTACCGATGCAGCCGGGAGACGTGCCCGTGACATACGCAGACACCACTCCATTGGAACAGGATTTCGGATTCAAACCATGTACCCCGCTAAGAGACGGACTGAGAGCGTTTGCGGAATGGTATGCGGAATACTATAAGTGTAACCAATAAAACGATATTTCCAATGAAGGATTACAAAATAGCAGTAGCCGGAACGGGCTACGTGGGACTTTCGATCGCTACGCTGCTGGCGCAGCATCACCAGGTGACGGCGGTAGACGTCATCGCCGAGAAGGTGGAGAAGATAAACAACCGCATCAGCCCGATACAGGACGAGTACATCGAGAAGTATCTGGCGGAGAAGGAACTGAACCTGACAGCGACACTGGACGGACGGAAGGCGTACAGCGACGCGGACTTCGTAATCATCGCGGCACCGACAAACTATGACCCGGTGAAGAATTACTTCGACACGAGCCACGTGGAGGAGGTGATCGACCTGGTGCTGGAGGTGAACCCGCAGGCGGTGATGGTGATCAAGAGCACGATACCGGTGGGGTACTGCCGGAGCCTGTACGTGAAGTACGCACGGGTATTCAGGGAAACACCGGCCCTGCAAGGGAAGCGGCTGAACCTGCTGTTCTCGCCGGAGTTCCTGCGTGAAAGCAAGGCGCTGTATGACAACCTGTATCCGAGCCGCATCATCGTGGGCTATCCGAAGATGATGGACGACAGACGTTTCGGGGAGGAGAACGCTGCCATACGGGCCATAGCGGACGTGCCGAAGCTGGAAGAGGCGGCGCATGCCTTCGCAGCACTGCTGCAGGAGGGTGCGCTCAAGGAGAACATCGACACGCTCTTCATGGGGATGAAGGAGGCGGAGGCGGTGAAGCTGTTTGCCAACACGTATCTGGCGCTGCGCGTGAGCTACTTCAACGAGCTGGACACGTATGCGGAGGTGAAGGGGCTGGACACGAAGGCCATCATAGACGGCATCTGTCTGGATCCGCGCATCGGGACGCACTACAACAACCCGAGCTTCGGATACGGGGGCTACTGCCTGCCCAAGGATACGAAGCAGCTGCTGGCAAACTATGCGGACGTGCCGGAGAACCTGATTCATGCCATCGTGGAGAGCAACCGCACACGCAAGGACTTCATTGCGGAACAAGTTTTGAACAAAGCCGGGTATTATTCGGCCAACTCGCAATGGAACATCCAAAAAGAACAACCGTGTACCATCGGGGTGTTCCGCCTGACCATGAAATCGAACAGTGACAACTTCCGCCAAAGCTCGATACAGGGGGTGATGAAACGCGTGAAGACCAAAGGGGCGGAGGTCATCATCTACGAACCGACACTGGAGAACGGCTCTTCGTTCTTCGGCTCGAAGGTAGTGAACAATCTGGAGGCTTTCAAGCGGCAGGCACAGGCCATCATCGCCAACCGCTACGACGCCTGCCTGGATGACGTGAGGGAGAAGGTGTATACGAGGGATTTGTTCCAGAGGGACTGAAATAAAATATAAAATATAAAATATAAAATATCAGATATTAAATATAAAATATCAGGTATTGGTTGAATTGAAATCCAATCAATCCAACCGGCCTTCCAAATGTTCTACCCAAATGCGGGCCGCCTCTTCGACCATGTGGGCACAGGGACGCTTGGCATAATATTGCGTGGTACGTTCATCGGGAACACTCGTAATTTCGGGCTTCTTCAACCCCAGAAGCTCGGCACAAACCAACGAGCCGTTGCGCTTTCTGAATTCTTCGGCCAACTGCTGCACAAGGGCATAATTGGCGGCCTTGCTTTCACGGTCTTTGCCTTCGACGGCACACTTCTCCAACCCTGCCAGCATGAACAGGCCACAAGCAGCACCACACGTCATACGCATACGTCCGATACCTCCGCCGAAAGAGGCGGCCATGTGAAGGGCCTGCTCTTCGGTAAATCCATATTGGTCGGCAAAGGCCGTCACTACCGACTGGGCGCAGTTGAAACCACTCTTGAAAAGGGCGACTGCCTTTTCTATTCTCTTCTCATTTTCTTCCATATCGCTCTCTAATAAATTCATCTTTTTATAACAATTCCGATACTATCAGCCAAATGTTGAGTACGGTGACTACGGAGGCTATGAAATAGAGTACCCCACTGCTCCACCGGCTGTTGGCGTACTTTCCCATAACGCGCGCAGAAGACGTCAGCCCAACCTGAAGGAATACCGTAAACGGTAACTGAAGGCTCAACACCATCTGCGATATCAGCAATCCCTTAAAAGGATCTCCGATAAAGAATATCAGCAAAAGGGCCACACCCAACGAAAGCACAACACCGACCTGCGAATGGCTGTCCTTAATGTGATAGGACTCACCAAACATTCCGGCAAAAATAGAACCGGCCGCCATACCGCTGGTGATGGTGGACGAAATGCCGGCCATAAGCAAAGCCAAGGCAAAGATGATGGCAGCATTATTGCCCAGCAAAGGCTCGAGCAACGACTTAGCCTGCTGTAGTTCGTCTACGGGAAGACCTACCTGAAAGAAGGTGGAGGCTGCCAACAGAATCATGGCACTGTTGATGGCCCAACCGACTACCATGGAAAACAGGGTATCGAACAGTTCGTACTTCAAGACACGGCGGATAGAGGAATCGTCCTGCTTGTTGTATTCGTGGCTCTGGATGACTTCGGAATGCAGAAACAGATTGTGGGGCATGACAACGGCACCCAATACACTCATGACAATGAGCATGCTACCCTGGGGTAACGAAGGCGTAACCCACGAAGCGGCTGCCAACGGCCAGTCGATCTTCACCAGGAACAGTTCGTAAATGAACGAAAGTCCAATGACGGATACAAAAGCTATGATGGCGCGCTCTATCTTCTTATAGGAATTGGTGAAAAGCATCAGCAACACAAAGACGGTGGCAAGCAAGGCTCCCCACGGAATGGGGATGCCGAACAGCATCTGCAAAGCAATGGCACCACCCAAGATTTCGGCCAGCGAGGTGGAAATGGAAGCCAGGACTGCCGTTGCCAATATGGGCTTTGAGACCCAGGCAGGGGTGTATTTCGTAGCGGCTTCGGAAAGGCAGAGGCCGGTAACGATGCCCAGATGGGCTACATTGTGCTGCAGGATGATGAGCATGACGGTAGACAAGGTCACCACCCACAAAAGGGCATAACCAAACTCTGACCCGGCAGCAAAGTTAGAAGCCCAATTACCGGGATCGATAAAGCCGACCGTTACCAACATACCTGGCCCAATATACTTGAATACATCAAGCCCACCCAAATATCGTTTATGGTCTTTCCGCTTGAGATCTTTCAAAATATTCTTCATATACCTTTGATGTAGTGAGTGACAAAAATACAAAATATTGTAATAAAAAAAGCCGGAAGGATAATTTCCATCCGGCTTTTATATGATAAACAAGAATTAAAGGCATATTGTTCAATATCCCATTTCATGAAGGGCCTGACAAAGCTGATCGGGGCACGACGTGGGACGCATACCACAACGGATGCCCTCCAAACGGGCAATGACATCTTTGACAGGCATACCTTTCACTAACCGGCAGATGCCTTGCAGATTGCCGTTACAACCGCTCCAGAACTCGATATCCTTGATGACACCGTCTTCCACCTGGAGGTTGATATCGGTACTGCACGTACCTTTCGTCTTGTAATGGTAGGTCACTGCAGCCATTATTCTTCTTCCGGCTTCATGTTGGTATAAACCGTCTGTACATCGTCGAACTCTTCGAGACGCTCGATCATCTTGTTGATGGTTTCGCGATGTTCGGGCTCGATGTCCTTCAGGTCATTGGGAATATAGGTGAAGTCGCCGCCGACATCTTCGAAACCGCACTCTTCGAGGTGTTTCTGGATAGCAGCATAGCTCTTCGGATCACCGTAGATGGTGATGGTACCTTCTTCGTCGTCTTCTTCGTAGTCTTCGTCTACATCGAAGTCAATCATGTCAAGGATGAATTCTTCCATGTCCATGCCGTCTTTCTTCTTGAACGTGAACACGCACTTGTGGTCGAAGAGGAAAGCCAGCGAACCCATTGTACCAAGGTTACCGCCAAACTTGTTGAATACCGAACGGACATCGGCAACGGTACGGGTGGGATTGTCGGTCAGCGTATCTACAAATACTGCAATGCCGTGAGGGCCGTAGCCTTCGTATGTCATGCCCTTGTAGTCGCTCTGGTCCTTACCCATTGCGTTCTTGATGGCACGCTCGATGTTGTCCTTCGGCATGTTCTCGCGCTTACAGGTGGCGATGACCGAACGCAGTGTAGGGTTGTTTTCGGGTTCCGGACCGCCTGCCTTTACGGCAATGGCGATTTGTTTGCCCAGACGTGTAAATGTTTTGGCCATGTGGCCCCATCTTTTCAGCTTGGTAGCTTTTCTATATTCAAACGCTCTTCCCATGGGAGTAATGTTTTTATTTTGATTTTAAATGATTCGTTCAATTTGGTTTTATCTCAGTTTGGCATCCAGCTTGTTCTGCAAGTTGGCGATGAGTTTCTGCATAATCTTGTCGATCTGCTTCTCGTTGAGCGTGGCATTTTCGTCCTGCAACAGGAAGCTGACGGCATAACTCTTCTTGCCGGCTTCGAGGTTCTTGCCTTCGTACACATCGAACAGCTCAACGGATTTCAAGAGCTTCTTCTCGGTTTCATAAGCAATCTTCTCGATTTCGGCAAACTGGATTTTCTTGTCGAGCAGCAGAGCCAGGTCGCGTTTCACAGCCGGGAACTTGGAGATTTCCGTATAGCTGACCTTGATGTTCTTGATGGACTTCATCAGCTCGTTCCAGTTGAGGTCGGCGTAGAAGACTTCGTTTTCGATATCGAAAGCTTTCAGAATCTTACGCGTCACAACGCCGAACGTAGCCAGACGTTTTCCGCCACGTGTGTTCACTGACAGGGCGGCAGCATAGATATCATCAGTCAGGTTGCCGACAACGAGGTCGTGCATGTGCAGACCTACACGGGCCAAGATATTCTCCACATAGGCCTTGAGTTCATATACCGAACTGTCTTCATCGGCATGTGCCCACGAGTTGGACACCTTCTTACCGGTGAGCCACAAACCCAGGTGATATTCTTCCGAATAGGCGGCAAGAGGCTTCTCGTCGTTCTTCTTTTCGGCATTGAAATGGTAGCAGTTACCGAATTCGAAGAACTTCAGGTCGGCGTTCTTACGGTTGGCATTGCGCACGATGCTCTCCAGACCACCGAAGAGGAGCGTCTGGCGCATGGCGTTCAAATCGGCACTCAACGGATTCATCAGCATAACTAGATTGGCCGCGGGGCAAGACTCCAGTCCGTCGTAATAGGCGGCACGCGTCAACGAGTTGTTCAGAATCTCGTTGAAGCCGGCACCTACCAGCTGTTCGGCAATGAGGTTCTGAATCTTGTTCGACTTGTCGCACTCGCCCTTTGTGGTCAGGCTGGACTTCAAGGTCGTAGGTATCTCTACATTATTATATCCGTAAATACGGAGGATATCTTCGATGACATCGCAATCGCGCTGCACGTCTACCCGATAGGGAGGTACGTCGAGCGTCAGTCCTTCAGAAGTTTCGTTTACAATCTTCATTTCCAGGCTCTTCACGATGCTCTTGATAGTTTCTACAGGGATGGTCTTGCCGATGAGTGAATGTACCTTTTCGTAAGAAAGCTCCACGCGGAAGTCGGCCACAGGACCTGCACACACATCCTTAATCTCAGATGAAATGGTACCTCCGGCCAGCTCCTTCACCATCAGGGCAGCCAACTTCAGGCAGTAGATGACGCTGTTGGGGTCGATACCGCGCTCGAAACGGAAGGAAGCATCGGTACTCAAGCCATGACGACGGGCCGTCTTGCGCACCCAAGTGGGATGGAAATAGGCGCTTTCGAGGAACACATCCTTCGTGGCCTCAGTAGAACCAGAGTCCAGACCGCCAAACACACCGGCGATACACATGGCTTCTTCGCGGTTGCAAATCATCAGGTCGCGTTCGCTCAGCTTACGCTCCACGCCGTCCAATGTCACGAAAGGCGTACCTTCAGGCATAGTCTTCACGATGACTTCGCCCCCCTTGATAGTGTCGGCATCGAAGCAGTGCAACGGCTGGCCGAAAGCATGGACGATATAGTTGGTAATATCGACTACATTATTAATAGGACGCAGACCGATGGTACGGAGTTTGTCCTGCAACCAGGCGGGACTTTCCTTGACCGTAACCCCTTTGACTGTAACGCCGGCATAATGAGGACAGGCCTCGGCGTTCTCGACCGTCACGTTGATATCGAGGTCGTGGTTCTCGACGGCAAAAGCATCTACCGACGGACGCTTCAGGGTAGCCTGACGTCCGTTCTGAATCAACCAAGCGTAAAGGTCACGAGCCACACCATAGTGCGAACAGGCATCAGCACGATTGGGCGTGATGTCCACCTCGAGCACGTAATCGCTCTTCACCTGATAGTAATCCTTGGCCAACGTACCGGGAACTACATCGGCGGGCAGCACAATGATACCGGCATGGTCGGTGCCGATACCTATCTCGTCTTCCGCACAAATCATTCCATTGGATTCCACTCCGCGAAGCTTTGATTTCTTGATGGTAAAGCACTGTTCTCCGTCATAGAGCTTGGTGCCCAGTGTGGCAACTACCACTTTCTGTCCGGCAGCCACATTGGGTGCGCCGCACACAATCTGTACAGACTCGCCCGAACCGAGGTTGACGGTAGTGACGTGCATGTGGTCTGAATTAGGATGAGGAACGCATGTCAGCACTTCGCCAATCACCAGACCTTCCAGTCCGCCCTTGATGGTCTGCACCTCTTCCACACCGCCTGTTTCCAGTCCGATGGAGGTGAGCGCGGCAGCCACTTCGTCCGGCGTCAAGTCGAAATCGACATACTCTTTCAACCAATTATAAGAAATATTCATATCGTAATGTTTTTATTGTTTCCAAAAGTGACCTGCAAAGTTAATAAGATTTTTTATTTCGTCGGGAATTATCGCCGAAGAAAATACGCAAAAAGCCTTTCAGTGAATCAAGAACGTGACGACAGGCATTCGATAAGGAGTTTCTGCAAAGCTGACTCCAAGCGCCGACGAGCCTCCTCCATCAGCACTTCATGCCCCAGTTCCTTTTGTAGGGAAGTGACACCCTTATCTACAAATCCGCATGGATGAATATAACTGAAATAGCGTAAATCGGTATTCACATTGAAAGCCAAGCCATGCATGGTGACGTAATGGCTGCTCCTCACCCCAATGGCGCAAATCTTGCGGGCACGCGGCGTGTCGCCTTCCAGCCAGACGCCTGTAGCCTTCTCCACCCTTCCTGCCTCTATGCCATAGGAAGCACAAACGTTGATAACCGCTTCTTCGAGCAGATGAACGTATTCCTTCAGGCCAAGGCCGAAATCTTCCAGATTCAGAATGGGATAACACACCTGCTGACCAGGACCGTGATAAGTGATGTCCCCACCCCGGTCTATATGATAATAGGTGGCACCGATACGCTGGAGCTGCTCTTCGCTCAAAAGCATGTTATGCTCCTTACCGCTACGCCCCAAGGTGTAGACGTGCGGATGTTCGCAGAAGATTATGCGGTTCGTATACTCGCGGCCACTTTGCTTGGCCTGCACCAATGCCTCAAAATATTCCGCCTGTTTTTTCCAGGCCTGCTCATAGGAGATGACTCCCCAATTTTCCACCATTGTTTTCATGCCTGCAAAGGTAGAAGATTTCGGGAAAAACCTTATCTTTGCCCCACTAAAAAATATGATAGCGTTATGGATTTTCCACACGTCGACCTTCCGGTAGACATCATCGCATGGACAGATGTGACCGAAGACATCCTGAACATCTACAAGCAATCGTGCCGGCTGAAAGCCTGCATTTTTGCTTTATGTATCGAAGGAACCATCACCGTATCCATCAATCTGATGGATACGGAAATCAAGCAGGGAGACTTCGTTGTACTTCTGCCGGGTACCATTATCCAGTTCTACTCCCAGCAGGAGAAGATACGTATCGGGTTTGTAGGTTTTTCAGAACAATGCATTACCAAGGTGAATGTCGTCCAGTCGACTTTCCATTCTCTGTCTTCCATCCTACGTTCACCCGTACTTCACATCGATCCAGCCGTAGCATCCTACTTTCAAGACTACTTCGCATTACTGGGACGGATCACAACAGGCTCGCATACATTAGACACTGAAATGATAAGGCATATTCTGGAAGGCATGCTATACGGCGTAGATAAGTTGTACAGCGATGTCCCCATGCAAGACGTGCGAATGCAGAGCAGAAAGGAAGAAATATGCCGCAAGCTAGTACAGCTTGTCATTGAAAATTACACCCACGAGCGGCGGGCTCAATTCTATGCCGACAAAATGGGCATTTCACTCCAACATCTGAGTACAACAGTCAAGCAAGCTACAGGAAAAAACATTTTGGACATTATTGCACACGTCATTCTGGTTGATGCCAAATCCAAACTCAAATCCACCGATATGACCGTACAGGAAATTGCCTATTCGCTAAACTTTCCCAACGCTTCTTTTTTCGGCAAATACTTCAAGCGATATGTCGGCATGAGCCCGCAAGAATACAGAAACAGTTAAGGTATCTACAAACAGGAAAAAAGTTTTCCCGTTTATGTACCAAGTTCAAGTAATTAATCCTATATTTGTCGTTAATGTACCAATAGCACATTGATATTTTATTAACAGAAATAATTTATGAGAAAACATTCTTCCATATTACTGATGTTTTTGCTTGCCGCATGCTCGTTATTCTTTTCCTGCAATAACAACTTGAAACCTAATGCAGGAAATTTTGAGTTCGACAGCATTCAAGCTAACCGCACGGAACATCTCTTCGGAGATACGGCCAAACCGGCCTGCAACATCCATATCAACATGACCTGTATCACAAAATCGACCGAAGAGGCGATGAAAGACAGCGTCAACCAATATTTGCTTTCAATGTGCTTGGGAGAAAAGTACACGAAACAAACACCCGAAGATGCCATTCAGAACTACGTAAAAGGATACGTAGCAAACTATCGGAAAGACCTGGAACCCATGTTTCTGCAGGAATCCAAAGAAGATACTGCCAGCATAGGCTCATGGTATTCTTATTATAAAGGTATAGAGGGACACGTGCAACTTTATCAGCAGAACCTGTTCGTTTACCGTATAGACTACAATGAATATACAGGAGGGGCGCACGGTATCTACATGACTACTTATCTGAACCTGGACTTGAGGACATTGACCCCCGTGCATTTGGACGATCTCTTTGTGCCCAACTATAAGGAGGCGCTGACGGACTTGCTATGGAACCAGTTGATGGCTGACAACCAAGTGACAACCCACGAAGAACTGGAAGACATGGGATATACCAGTACCGGCGAACTGACCCCAACGGAAAACTTCTTCATCGGTCCTGAAGGAATCACTTTCCACTATAATATATATGACATTGCTCCATACGTCATGGGAGCTACTCAAATTACGTTGCCCTACGATGCCGTACAGCATCTGTTGAACGACACATCCGGCATCCTGGACAATGTCAACAAATAAACTGCTATCATCATTCAAAAACGACAGATCCATGGACATCATACTGAAATATTTTCCCAACCTCTCTGACAAGCAAAAGCAACAATTTGCTGCTTTGGGAGAGCTGTATACCGACTGGAATTCAAAAATCAACGTCATTTCGCGTAAAGATATCGGCAACCTGTATGAACACCATATACTCCATTCGCTGGGCATCGCACAAATCATCCGTTTCACACCCGGCAGCCGTATCATGGACTTGGGAACCGGCGGCGGATTTCCCGGCATACCACTGGCCATTCTCTTTCCCGAAGTGCAATTCCACCTGGTGGACAGTATCGGCAAGAAAATACGAGTGGCCACTGAAGTGGCCCAAAGCATCGGTCTTACCAACACGACCTTCAGCCATACGCGTGCCGAAGAAGTGAAAGATTCCTATGATTTTGTTGTGAGCCGTGCTGTGATGCCTTTGGCCGACCTGATGAAAATCATCCGCAAAAACATAGCGGCCCATCAGCAGAATGCCCTGCCTAACGGTCTCATCTGCCTCAAGGGAGGTGAACTGGAAAACGAAACCATGCCTTTCCGACACAAAACCACGATATGGGATCTGAGTGATTATTTTGAAGAAGAATTTTTCCAAACCAAGAAAGTGGTGTATGTAGCGGGGTGAAAAGGCTATAAATCAAGATATAACAACAGAACCATGAAAATAAAAAGATTTGAATTCAATATGTTTCCCGTAAACTGCTATGTTTTATGGGACGAAACCAATGAAGCAGTCGTCATCGACCCCGGTTGTTTCTATGAAGAGGAAAAGCTGGACTTGAAAGGATTCATCATACACAACGGCCTCCAAGTGAAACACCTGCTGAACACCCATCTTCATTTGGACCACATCTTCGGCAACCCCTTTATGCTGAAAGAATTCGGACTGAAAGCCGAAGCCAATCAGGCAGATGAATTCTGGATAGAGAATGCTCCGAAACAGAGCCGGATGTTCGGATTCCAACTGCAAGAGGAACCCGTTCCGCTGGGACATTATCTGCATGACGGCGATATGATCCACTTCGGACATACAACATTGGAATGTATCCACGTGCCGGGACATTCGCCTGGCAGCCTGGTCTATTATTGTGCGGCCGAACATTGCATGTTTTCGGGAGATGTACTCTTCCAAGGCAGCATAGGACGAGCTGATCTGACCGGAGGCAACTTTGACGACCTCATCGAACACATCTGCAGCCGTCTGTTTGTACTGCCCAATGAAACAATTGTCTATCCCGGACATGGGGCGCCGACTACCATCGGAATCGAAAAAGCCGAGAACCCTTTTTTCAGATAAATGACTATTTTCACTAATTTACTTAATATTACCACCATGATAAACGATTCATTATCCTGTCGCCACAACGGCATCAGTCCGGAGGACGAGAAAATCATGCTCCGTAAAATAGGCGTCGACAGCCTCGACGAACTGATTGACAAAACCATTCCTTCGGATATCCGACTGAAAAAGCCGCTCGATCTGCCCGAACCCATGACTGAATACGAGTTTGCGCAACACATAGCCCGACTCGCTTCCAAAAACAAACTGTTTACGACTTATATAGGTATGGGATGGTATGGCAGCATTACACCGGCTGTCATCCAACGTAATGTGTTTGAAAATCCGGTTTGGTACACATCATACACTCCTTACCAGACTGAAGTTTCGCAAGGACGTCTTGAAGCCTTGATGAACTTCCAGACTGCCGTATCCGACCTCACCGGTATGCCATTGGCCAATTGTTCTCTGCTGGACGAAGCTACAGCAGCAGCCGAAGCTGTAACAATGATGTATGCTCTGCGTTCGCGCCAACAACAGAAGGAAGGTGCCAATGTAGTCTTTGTAGATGAAGCCATTTTCCCGCAAACACTGGCTGTCATGACAACCCGTGCCGTTCCGCAAGGCATTATTCTCCGTACTGGGAAATATACAGAGGTACAATTCACCCCAGATGTCTTTGCCTGTGTGCTCCAGTATCCCAACGCCAACGGATGTATAGAAGACTACCGTACTTTTGTAGAACAAGCTCATGCTGCCGGATGCAAAGTTGCTGTAGCAGCCGACATCCTGAGCCTTGCCTTACTGACTCCTCCGGGAGAATGGGGAGCTGACATTGTTTTCGGTTCTACCCAAAGACTGGGTACTCCCATGTTCTATGGAGGTCCTTCTGCCGCCTACTTTGCAACCCGCGACGAATACAAGCGCAACATGCCTGGACGTATCATCGGATGGTCCAAAGACAAGTACGGCAAACTGTGTTATCGCATGGCTCTACAGACCAGAGAACAGCATATCAAACGTGAAAAGGCTACATCCAATATCTGTACGGCCCAGGCCTTGCTGGCCACTATGGCTGGTTTCTATGCCGTTTATCACGGCCAGGAGGGCATCCGTACCATAGCCAGCCGCATTCATAGCATTGCCGCTTATTTGGAAAAAACAATTGAGTCACTCGGCTATGTACAGATAAATGCTTCCTATTTTGACACCTTGCGTTTTGCCTTGCCGGCAACAATTTCTGCCCAACAAATACGTACCATAGCCCTCAGTAAGGAAGTGAATCTGCGCTACTTCGACAACGGCGATGTAGGTATGAGTATCGATGAAACCACCGATATCGCTGCTATCAATACCTTGCTCAGCATATTTGCCATCGCAGCCGAAACCGAAGTTCCTCAGACAACCGACATTCCTGATGCCAACACACTTCCTGAAGCGCTCCGGCGACAAAGTCCCTACCTGACGCATGAGGTCTTCTGCCGCTATCACACTGAAACGGAAATGATGCGTTACATCAAACGGCTCGACCGCAAGGACATCTCACTGGCCCATTCCATGATTTCGCTGGGTTCATGCACCATGAAACTCAATGCGGCAGCCGAAATGCTACCCCTGAGCCGTCCTGAATTCATGAACCTGCATCCCCTTGTGCCCGAAGACCAGGCTGAAGGTTATCGGGAACTGATTCACAATCTCAGCGAAGAGTTGAAAATCATCACGGGATTTGCAGGTGTCAGCCTCCAGCCAAACTCTGGCGCAGCAGGTGAATATACTGGACTTCGTGTGATTCGTGCTTATCTTGAAAGTATAGGGCAAGGTCATCGCAACAAGATTTTGATTCCAGCATCCGCTCACGGAACAAACCCGGCTAGTGCCGTACAGGCAGGATTTACAACCGTCACGTGCGCTTGTGATGAACATGGTAATGTCAACATGAATGATTTGCGCCTCAAGGCCGAAGAAAATAAGGACTCACTGGCAGCCCTGATGATAACCTATCCGTCGACCCATGGCATCTTCGAGACGGAAATCGTAGAAATATGCAAGATTATCCATGCTTGTGGAGCACAAGTCTATATGGATGGTGCCAACATGAACGCACAAGTCGGTTTGACAAACCCCGGCTATATCGGAGCCGATGTATGTCACCTGAACCTGCACAAGACTTTTGCATCGCCTCATGGAGGAGGCGGTCCTGGTGTAGGACCTATCTGCGTAGCCGAACACTTGGTTCCTTTCCTGCCCGGACATGCTCTCTTCGGTAACTCAGTCAATGAAGTGTCTGCCGCACCATTCGGCAGTGCCGGTATTCTGCCCATCACCTATGGCTATATCCGCATGATGGGAACTGAAGGTCTGACGCGTGCTACCCGCACGGCCATCCTCAACGCCAACTATCTGGCGGCCTGCCTGCAAGACACATACGGCATTGTTTATCGGGGTGCACAAGGATTTGTAGGACATGAAATGATTCTAGAATGCCGTAAGATTCACGAAGAGACCGGCATCAGCGAAAACGACATCGCCAAACGTCTGATGGATTATGGCTATCATGCCCCCACTCTCTCGTTCCCTGTACATGGTACGCTGATGATAGAGCCGACTGAAAGTGAAAGTCTGGCCGAACTGGACAACTTTGTGGATGTGATGCTTCATATCTGGCAGGAAATACAGGAAGTAAAAGAAGGACGTGCAGACAAGACAGACAATGTTCTGCTCAATGCACCGCATCCTGAATACGAAGTAGTATCTGACCAGTGGGAACACAGCTATACCCGCCAAAAAGCAGCCTATCCCACAGAAGCTGTCCGAGAAAACAAGTTCTGGATAAATGTAGCCCGCGTAGACAACACCTTGGGAGACCGAAAACTCCTGCCTACACGCTACGGCACATTCGATTGATTTCAAATTCGGTAAATACCATAAAATCAGCCAACTTTTTATACACAAAGTATTACGAACAATTGGCTGATTTTATTCTATTTACTGAATGCCCTTAAAAATGCAATGAAAAATTGCAATGAAAAGAGGCCGTCTCAAAATAGAGAAGTGCTAACATTTTGTCATCGTAGTGAAGAATCCTTAAAACAGCTGTTTGTGTATTAAGATCCTTCACTTCGTTCAGGATGACATTGCGTTTTGATAATACTTTCCTGTTTTGAGACAACCTCTCTTTTTTTGGGGGGAGGGGAAATTTTCTGAATCAAAAAAAATCAGAGACTTACATCACGTAAGCCTCTGATTGTCAAAATGAGCGGCAAGCGGGACTCGAACCCGTGACCCTCAGCTTGGGAAGCTGATGCTCTACCAACTGAGCTACTGCCGCCTATTATTTCTTAGGGTTAGAAATCTTTTTCAAACGCGTTGCAAAGATAGATTTTTTTTTTTAAAAGAACTATCATAAATGGGGTATATTTTTGTCTGTCATAATACATATTTTGTATATTGTTGTAAATTAGCTGTTTATTGATTGACTTCCCAAAGGAGGCAGGAACATTTACTGAATATCCCCAATTAAAGAAGCACTTGAAAACCTGTTTTCTTCTCTTCCAATCTTATTATATATTAGAATTCTTTCCGGATTTTCAGTCCCAAGCCATAATTGTCACCGTAAATATTACCACGATCCAAAGCCAAGGATGCCTCAAACCGCCACCCCTGCAGTCCATGCGGTTTATAGTCTACTTTCAGATAAGCCGACACATTATGTAGAATATCCAATGTAGGCCGGTAAGTACCACCCCATGTACGGCTCCAAGTTAATTTCGCCGTATAGTTCCAGTCGGCAACCAGCTGACCTTTCCATCCTGCATGCAAAGCCTTCACGCGATTGTACAAAAACTGCATCTGACCATTTTCATTGTAAACGGGCGACCTCAACAGTGGATTACCATTAGCCATTCCCCAATGCGACCAACTGTGATACAAGAAATTATTGTAATAATTATCTCCACCTCCAGTTTTCTGAACCGGTCCTTCACCCGGATTATGCAAACCATGCAATGGACCACTGGTATTTGTCGTCTGCAGGTATTCCAATACTACATTTTCTATTACCCGGAATCGTGGGAAATGCAATTCCAACCCCCATAAACCATCCCATCCGTTCTGTTTTCCCATACCGGAAAAATCATCGAAAAAGTTATCCAGATACAGACTTGCCTCTACCCGGTTTCCTCTATACGTACCCCGTATTTGTTCAGAGCCCACGGTATTCCCCTGGTAAAAAATAGCATCACCCATGTTTACCTCCTCGTCTCCCCCGCTGGGAATGAATGCCCTCCAATAGTTTTTCAATCCGTTACCCAAATTCTGCTCTCCACTCGTCGTCACCCTTGTTCCTCCAAACTGATTGTTCATTGTCATGCCAAAATCCAACTGCCATTTTCCTCCTGGTATGCCGATTCGCACGAATCCTTCCTTATGATGATATTTGATACCCTTCACATAGTGATATCCCTGCACGGACGCATGCCTGTCCAACCAATCACCATCCGTAAACCATCCGTAACTTATCTCTCCCCGAATGGCCAGTCTTTTCAACAAATACACATAATCCGGCAATCCTACCATAATTTGCGGAATAGGTTTCGCATTACCACTCCAAGTCATCTCTCCACTGCTTAACTCGGCATTCATCAAGGGAGCATTCATTTCTTTGGCTCCTACCAATATGCCCAACCATTTGTATCGAAAATCTCCATAAGCCTGCTGTATGCCTGAAGCAGTTCCCTTAGCACCAATCAAATCCAGTCCGGCTTCTACATTCCATCGTCCCCATTGGTCACAATACACAACTCCGCTACGCAAATATGCACTGTTTTCCAAACTTCCCAACCCCTGCCGATTGCTCACCTGCCATAACGGCGTATAGTCGCCCGTATAGACCGTAGAGCCAAATTCCACAAAACTTTGCAAATTAACCTGCTGTTCCCTCTGGGCGAATCCACTTATCGGTATCAATCCCAAACAAGCTCCCCAAAGTCCATATTTCAAACTTTTTTTCATATATCCGCTATCATTTTTCCGGCGCAAAAGTACAAAATAGAAATCAGAACTCAAATTCCTAATTCCATATTTCATATTTGATTAAGAGTTCATAAATGCCAAATACACCTCTTCCACTTAAAAAATCTTTTTTCTTTACCTCTGTTTTTATTTTTTTCGTACCTTTGTGCCCGATTATACATAATAAAGTAAATTATGATTATAGCCATAGACTTTGACGGAACTATTGTAGAGCACCGCTACCCCAGCATCGGACGCGAATTACCATTTGCAATTGAAACGCTCAAAAAATTGAGTGCCGAACGTCATAAACTAATTCTTTGGACTGTCCGCGAAGGTCGTCTGCTTGACGAAGCACTTGAGTTCTGCCGTGAACGCGGACTTGAATTCTATGCCGTCAACCGTGATTATCCAGAAGAAGAGCAAGAACGTAACAATCATTTTTCACGTAAGCTCAAAGCCGATATTTTTATAGATGACCGAAATTTGGGCGGATTGCCTGACTGGGGGACAATCTACGAAATGATTCACCATCGGCTCAGCTACGAAGACCTCCTTCGCCATTACGAGACTCAGGAAAATGAATTCCCCAACAAGAAAGGGTGGTTTTCTCGTCTTTTCCGACGTTAAGCAAACAGCCTTCTTATATTTATATATATAATTGATGAATAGATTAAACAAAACAATGATATGAACAAACATCTGCACTTCTTTCTATTATTGGGGGCAATAACCCTCGGATGGTTGACGTCCTGTACGTCCTATAAGAATGTACCCTATTTACAGAATCCTGATGTTGTCAACCAGTATCTTGATTCTCTTCCACTCTATGACGCCCGTATTCAACCCAAAGATTTGCTCAGTATCACAGTTAACACCACCGATCCACAAGCTGCCGCTCCGTTTAATCTTACGGTACAGACACCATACAATGCTGCTCAGGCTAACAGTTACACCACATCCCAACCTGCTCTCCAACAGTATCTGGTGAGCAATACTGGTGAGATAGATTTCCCCGTAATAGGCAGACTCAAAGTTGGTGGGCTTACCAAGAATCAGGCTGAGGACCTTATCCGCCAACAGCTGAAACCTTATCTCAAAGAAATACCTATTGTTACTGTCCGCATGGCAAATTATAAGATTTCCGTTTTAGGAGAAGTAGCCCGTCCCGGAACCTTTACTGTATCCAATGAAAAAGTCAACATCCTCGAAGCTCTTGCCATGGCAGGTGATATGACTGTATACGGTGTCCGCGACAACGTCAAACTTATCCGAGAAGATGCCAATGGCAAGCGTGAAATCGTTACACTGAATCTCAACCAGGCTGATCTCGTACTCTCGCCATACTATTACTTACGCCAAAACGATGTTCTCTATATCACCCCCAATGAGACCAAAGCACGTACATCGGCCATCAGTTCCAGTACGACAATTTGGTTCTCAGTGGTCAGCTCCATCGTATCGCTTGCTACTTTAGTTATAGCTATTGCCCGCTAACCGTTACCATTATTCATTAACCATTCAAGAATAAATTATGATAAAAGAAGATAAGACTAACACCATTGATGATACGTTCCTGCTGGACAACGACTCCTCCGGAGAGGATTCTTTTAATCTCCAGGCATTGGTACTTAAATACCTACCTTATTGGCCTTGGTTTGTAGCCAGCGTAATGGCCTGCCTTATCGGTTGTTACCTATACTTACGCTTTCAAGCTCCGGTATACAACGTTTCCGCCGCCATGCTCATTAAAGAAGACGAAAAGAAAAGTAATATGGGAGGGAACAATGCCTTGGCGGCTATGACCGATTTTGGCATGTTTTCCATGACCAACAATTTCGATAACGAAGTTGAAATCTTGCAGTCGCGTACGCTCGTCAAAAAAGTGGTCAGCCACTTAGGACTTTACATTAATACTGCACAGGCACGTACCTTTGGTTACGACATTCCCCTCTACCGCGAGGCTCCTGTCCGCCTCTACATGACAGCAGAAGAAGCTGACAAACTTCCTTCACCGGTACAAGTCGACATGCGTTACACGCCCGAAGGTTCACTGGCAGTACGTGCGCTCTACCGTCCTACACCCGAAGCCGATGAAATCAAACTAGAACAGACATTTTCTTCACTGCCCGCCGTGTTGCCTACTCCAGTGGGAGTCCTCAGTTTTATGGCCAACGATTCCTTACTAGCAGACAGCCTTCATCCGGTTACCGAAGAAATCCATCTTCGTAGTACCATCATCAGTCCTACGGCTGCAGCAAACAGTTATTGCGGTAGCCTGACTATCGAACCGGCTTCCAAAACCACAACTATCGCCAACATTTCTGTGCAAAACACCCATACTCTCCGTGCAGCCGATTTCATCAATTGTCTGGTGGCATTTTACAATCGTGACACCAATGATGAGAAAAACGAAGTCGCCCGGAAGAGCGCTGAATTCATAGATGAACGTATCGCCATCATCAATGCCGAATTAGGTACTACCGAAAATGAATTGGCTGCTTTCAAGCAAAGGGCTGGCCTTACTGACCTCACCAGTGATGCTCAACAAGCCTTACAGGAGAGTTCGCGGTATGAACAGCAACGAGTGGCCAACGAAAATCAAATCAGTTTGGTTACCTATCTCAAACAATATATCGACAGCCCTGACAATCGGAATGAAGTATTGCCTGCCAACGTCGGTTACACAGATGCCAACCTTACTTCGGTCATTGAACAATATAATACCCTTATTATCGAACGTCAGCGCCTGTTACGTACATCCAGCGAGACCAACCCAGCTGTAGTCAACATGAATACCGGCATTGATGCCATGCGCCGTACGGTACTAACCACTGTCAATAGTGTGCTCGAAGGTCTACGTATCACTCGTGCCGACCTGGCCCGTCAAGCGTCCAAATTTGAAGGTCGTATCAGTAATGCTCCTTTACAGGAGAAAGAATTCATGACCATTTCCAGACAGCAGGAAATCAAGGCTACCCTCTACATCATGCTGCTGCAAAAACGTGAAGAGAATGCCATCACGTTAGCAGCCACTGCCAACAATGGTCGCCTCATTGAAGACGCCCAGGCAGACCCTGCTCCCGTGTCGCCTAAAAAGAAGATGTTCATGCTTGTAGCACTTGTATTAGGCATGGGTATCCCCGTTTCTGCTATCTACCTCATTGACCTGTTGAAATACAAGATTGAGAAGCGTAGTGATGTAGAACGTATTACCAGCGTCTCCATCATTGGTGAAATTCCGATTTCCCAGTCCAAAAAAGTCGAAAGTGAAGGAGCCATTGTAGTTCGAGAAAACAAAAACGACATTATGGAAGAAACATTCCGTGGTCTACGTACGAATCTGCTCTTCATGCTTGAGAAAGGACAACAAGTTATTCTCTTTACTTCAAGTCAACCTGCCGAAGGTAAATCCTTTATTGCAGGAAACACAGCAGTCAGTTTGGCCTATCTCGGTAAAAAAGTTATCATTATTGGTATGGATATCCGTAAGCCAGGTCTGAACAAAGTTTTCAATCTGAGCCGCCACATGGAAGGAATAACCAGCTATTTAAGTGACCCTGATCATGTAGACCTTTTCAGCCTTATCCAGCAGAGTCATGTCAGTACCAACCTTGATATTTTGCATGGTGGTGCCATTCCCCCTAATCCAACAGAATTGGTAGCCCGCGATGGACTTGATAGAGCCATTGCCAAACTTAAAGAGCGTTATGACTATATCATACTTGATACAGCTCCTATCGGTATGGTAACCGATACAGCTATCATTGGTCGTGTAGCTGACCTTTGCGTATATGTCTGCCGTGCTGATGTCACACCGAAAATAGCTTATGGTTATATTAACGTTCTTCGTGACCAAAAACTATTCCCCAAACTAGCAACCGTCATTAACGGTATTGATATGTCCAAACGTAAAAATAGTTACGGCCGTAAATATGGATATGGTTACGGTTATGGCTATGGTTATGGCTATGGTTATGGTTTCGAAGCTGAAAATAAAAAAAAGAAATGATGCAATAACCTAGATTTTATTCAATCGTAGAAGGAAACCATTTCTAAATTAAATTAAGTTTTCTCTACGTAATTATGGGCAATACTCTTCAGTTCTTTATGTCTTAGAATGTGACAAAGACTATGAACCGAATCGAAAGAACATCTTCATGGTCAATATAATATTCTATCCGGACATATTAATTTCTGAAGGGTATTGTCTTTATTTATATATAAATCACGTAATTATTTCCCTGAATAAATTAATATAGGATGTAATTATAAGTACCCGTGATAATGTACAATTAAAAAATATATTCATGACGACTATCTACAAAGCTCTTTTTCTTTTTCCCACTATAACTAAAATGACAAATATCAAGAAAATGGAACTGTGCTGAAAACAGACTTAAAAAGTTCATTTGAAATCACTGTTTCTTTATTAACTTTGCAACATAAAAATATAATAATGACAATAAAAGAAACATATTCTTCAAAAAAACAGAATATTCAGCACAGATAGAAATTAATTCTATAACGTAAAAATATGGGAAATAAGAGGGCAGCCCTGATAACAGGCATCACGGGCCAGGACGGATCGTTTCTGGCAGAATTCTTAATGGAAAAAGGGTATGACGTGCACGGTACCATCCGCCGCTCGTCGGTAGACTATCGCGAACGCATCGCGCATCTGGAGGGGAAAACGAACTTCCACCTGCACTATGCGGACCTGACGGACTCGATGAGCATGTTGCAGGTGGTGAGCAAGGTGCGTCCGACGGAGATATACAACCTGGCGGCACAGAGCCATGTGCAAGTGAGCTTCGACTCGCCGGAGTTTACGGCGAACGTGGACGCAACGGGTGTGCTGCGTGTATTGGAGGCTGTGCGCCTCTGCGGACTGACAGACACGTGCCGCATCTACCAGGCTTCGACCTCGGAGCTGTATGGCAAAGTGGAAGAGGTGCCGCAGAACGAGAATACGCCGTTCCACCCCTACTCGCCCTATGCGGTGGCGAAGCTGTACGGGTTCTGGATTGTGAAGGAGTATCGCGAGGCGTATAACATGTACTGCTGCTCGGGCATCCTGTTCAACCACGAGAGTGAGCGACGCGGTGAGACGTTT
>UMJL01013803.1_pt1 | contig 24952 bp, 16 predicted proteins | sample 1966071 | NCBI WGS metagenome assembly UMJL01 (sample SAMEA4836148, study PRJEB28245) | human gut metagenome | biome: gut microbiome; material: fecal sample | place: Denmark | collected 2008
TAAATAATGTTAAACTATAGTGTTGCGGAATTAAGGATGAATATATACTCCAAGCAGATGGCGTAATGGAAAGCGCAGATTGTCACGGAGCTAAAATGCTTTTGTGCTAATCTGCGCTTATTTTTTGTTATTTTCTTTGGAGCAGTTTTTTCTTCTTTGAGGAAGTTCTTAGGCAAAAAGGGTGGATGCTTTGTTATGTTGGCTCCTCTCTTGTCAACAGATAGTCAGTATGTAGAGGTAGACGACACTGGCCGGTATTGCCATCAGCGCACTGTCGAAACGGTCGAGCATACCACCATGTCCGGGCAAAATGTTGCCCGAATCCTTTACGCCCAGTTGGCGTTTCATCAGCGACTCTGTTAAGTCACCCCACGTGCCGAATACAACGACCACCAATGCAAGTCCGATCCATTGCCATACCGACATGAAGGAGAAATAGTGGGCAAAAACCAGCGATGAGGCTATGGAGAAAACTCCGCCGCCGATGCTGCCTTCCCAGGACTTTTTAGGCGAGATGCGCTCGAAAAGCCGATGCTTTCCTATTAGCGAACCGACACAATAAGCTCCTGTGTCGCTTAGCCAGATGAATACAAAGATAGAAAGTGGCAGGATGGGGTTATAGCTGACGCTACTTGTTGTAGGCGAATTATGATAGGCCAGCACACTAAGCAAGGCGAAAGGCAAAGCTATGTAAAGTTGGCTCAGCATGGAACAGGCCCAATTGCCGATGGGGTTCTCCTTTTTCAGATACAACTCGGTTATCATCAGATACAGCAACAGTCCCAAGTAGGGGAGGAACACGTAGGTACCGGCCGCCTGTGTGCAAAAGCTCATCAAGGCCAGAACCAGATAGGCGGCGCCCAGCGAGGTAATGGTGCGGTTGATGCTGACTTTACCGCTTTGGTTAAGCAGGTATCCGAACTCGTGCACGCTAAGTGCGGCAATCAATGTAAACAACAAGCCAAACGTAAGAGGGCTGTAAAGGATACAGCCCACTAATACGATGACGAATAACGCGCCTGTGACAGCACGTTGGATGAAATTGCTTTTCACAACGTTTTTCGTTTAAGTGATTAGATTCTTTTAGTTATTTGTCCGAAGAAGAGTTGTTTTCCGAAGCATTGTTGTCTTTCTCTTCCTTATTTTTGTTTTCTTCGGCTTCTTTCTCTACTTCTTTTTTAGCTTCCAAGGCTTTTTGTGCTTCTTCTTCCTCGGCTTTCTTCAGCTCGTCGGCACGCTTGGCGTTGATGATTTCTTCCGAGCGCGAAGCCCACGGGCGTTTTCCGAAGATGGCTTCTACGTCCTCGGCAAAGATAACTTCTTTGTCGATCAGTATTTGCGCCAGGCGGTTGTGTCCTTCCTTGTGCTCGGAGAGGATGCGTTTGGCACGTTCATACTGTTCGTTCACCATGTTCTTCACTTCTTCGTCGATCAGTTCGGCGGTCTTCTCACTATAGGGACGATTGAAGGAATATTCTTCGTTGTTGTAGTAGCACAAGTTGGGCAGTTTTTCGCTCATACCCAAGTAAGCTATCATGCCATAGGCCTGCTTGGTTACACGCTCCAGGTCGTTCATGGCGCCTGTCGAAATTCTTCCGAGGAAAAGGTCTTCGGCAGCACGGCCGCCCAGTGTGGCACACATCTCGTCGAGCATTTGCTCTTTAGTCGTGATCTGTCGTTCTTCGGGCAGATACCAGGCGGCGCCCAAAGCGCGTCCGCGAGGCACGATGGTAACTTTAATCAGCGGGTTGGCATACTCCAACAGCCATGAGATACTGGCGTGTCCGGCTTCGTGGATAGCGATAGAACGACGTTCGGCTTCGGTAGTAATCTTGGTCTTTTTCTCCAATCCACCTACAATACGGTCGACAGCATCGAGGAAATCTTGCTTGCCTACAAACTTCTTACCGTGGCGGGCTGCTATCAGGGCAGCTTCGTTGCATACGTTGGCAATGTCGGCTCCAGAAAAGCCTGGTGTCTGACGAGCCAGCAGATCAACGTCAACCGTATCGTCTATCTTGATGGGGCGCAGGTGTACGCCAAATACTTCTTTGCGTTCGTTCAAGTCGGGCAGGTCGACGTGTATCTGACGGTCGAAACGTCCTGCACGCAACAAGGCTTTGTCGAGCACATCAACACGGTTGGTAGCTGCCAGAATGATGACACCACTGTTCGAACCAAATCCGTCCATTTCGGTGAGGAGCTGATTCAGGGTGTTCTCGCGTTCGTCGTTGCCTCCCATGGCGGCGGCTTTGGCGCGTGCGCGTCCTACAGCGTCAATCTCATCGATGAATACGATGCAAGGGGCTTTCTCTTTGGCCTGGCGGAAAAGGTCACGTACGCGCGATGCTCCCACGCCGACAAACATTTCGACGAAGTCGGAACCTGCCAGTGAGAAGAAAGGCACGTTAGCTTCACCAGCCACAGCCTTGGCCAGCAGGGTTTTACCTGTGCCCGGAGGGCCTACAAGAAGAGCTCCCTTGGGGATTTTTCCTCCCAGGTCGGTATATTTCTGAGGTTGTTTCAGGAATTCAACAATTTCTTCTACTTCCTGTTTGGCTTCGGCCAGTCCTGCTACATCCTTGAAGGTGACCCGTGTAGACGAACCTTTTTCGAAAAGCTGTGCTTTCGACTTGCCCACGCTGAAGATGCCTCCTCCGCCTGCACCTCCGCCACCGCTCAGACGGCGAGACATGAAAATCCAGAAGCCGATGAGGAATGCAAACGGCAATACCTGCCAGAAGAAAGCCAGCAAGAAGTTGCCTTTCTTTTCTTCGTACTTGACAGTGCCGTCGAAGTGTAGTTCGTCCTTCTCTTTTTGCAGGAAGGCGTCCATGCTTTCGAGCGAAGGCACTTTGGTGGTGATGACGGGAGTCTTGCCTACGCTATTTGAGTCTTCCTTAAAGACGTCTGCTACGTGTTGAGGCTTGATGTAGACTTCGATGGAGTTGTCGTCGTAGCCTACTACTTTGCTGACGTAGCCGTTGCGTACGTATTGCTGAAATTCGTCGTAGCTCAGGTCCTTGGTTGGGGTTGTGCTCTCGTTGGTGAGGTACAGTCCCAGCAAAGCCATGGCAATAAGCATGTACAGCCAGTTCAGGTTGAACTTGGGTACATTCATTTTTGGTTTTTTATCAGTATTATTGTTATTGTCCATACGTTTGTTTGCTTGTTAATCGAGGTCGGGGATTTGGGTTAGTTTGGCATCGGCCCACAAATGCTCCAAGTTGTAGAATTCTCGGGCTTCGGGCAAGAATACATGTACCAGTACGTCGGCATAGTCCATGGCTACCCATTCGGCGTTGCGCAGTCCGTCTACAGCAAAGGGGCGTGCGTTGGCTCCCTTGCGTGCGAATTCTCTGACAGATTCTACGATGGCTGTCACTTGACTGGGTGAATTGCCCTGGCAGATGACGAAATAGTTGCATATTGTATCGTCTATCTGGGTGAGGTCGGCGATGACGATTTTCTTTCCTTTCTTATCTTGGATACCTTCTGTAATTTGCTGAATTAGATTTTTTGCTTCGTTCATTATACATTATTATATTAAAACTGTTGACAAATATACGGTGATTTCTTCTATCAAACACGCAAAAGGGGAAAAAGTCTTTCATTTTTGATGTTTTTTAGGTATATAATTGGGGTGAAATGGGGATTTTACCATTTTTTCGAAAAAAAATATTCGTTTTTTGTTTGCGATTAAAAAAAAGTCCGTATCTTTGCAACCGCAAAAAGGAAATAAAGTTCCACTGGGCTATGGTGTAATGGTAACACTACAGATTCTGGTCCTGTCATTCCTGGTTCGAATCCAGGTAGCCCAACCAAAGAAAATGAGATCCTGTCAGACGATGATGTCCGGCAGGATTTTTTTATGCTTTCTTTTTTTCTGTAGGGGCGCGGGGCTGGCTCAGATTGCTGTTAATAAGGCTGCTTCATCTCCTCATTTTTCCCTAACTAGGAAAAAATTTTTTGTTAACTGGGAAAAACTTTTTTCCTAACTGGGGAAAAATTATTCTCTAACTGGAGAAAAACAGAAGAGGTTGTATCTGGAAGTATGCTCCTGTCTGTGTAATGACGGGAGGCTTCCGGATACAACCTCTTTCAGTTTGTCTTTATCGGTCGGTTGGTGAGAGGGTTAATCGCCGTTCTTGATGTTTTCGTCGATCACTTTGATTTTTTGCTTCACCAGTTCGATGTCGTTTTTCAGTTTTTCTACCTTGCGGTTCAGTTCAGTCAGCAGGCTGTTTCCTTTCTTCGACGATGCGTTCAGGAAGCCCAAATTGTTCTCGTAGGTTTGCAGTTCGGCCTTCATGTTGTCGCAGGTGCGTACAAGTTTCTCGCGTTCGCGGTAGAGGGCTTGTGAATTGCCTTCGGAGATGCTGCTGATGCTCGTCTTGAAGTTGCTCAACTTCTTGTTGGAGGCGCTGATGTCGAAGCGGTCGAACAGCTTGTCTATCTGGGCATGATATTGCTTGTATATCTTGTCTTTATCTTTGAAGGGCACAAAGCCGATGGCGTTCCATTCCTTCATCAGGTCTTTGACGAGCTGAGAAGCTTTGTCTGTATCCATATCTTCGCCGATGGCGTCCAGTTTGGCGATGATTTCTTTCTTCTTTTCGAGGTTTTCCAGCTCGACGGTGCGTTGCGAGGAAGTTGCCTTGTTCTTTTGCTCGAAGAAGTAGTCGCATGCGCCGATGAAGCGTTTCCATACGGCGTCGGAGTATTTCTTGGCCACGGGACCGATGGTTTTCCATTCTTTTTGCAGTTTGGTCAGCTCGTCGGCTGTTTTCTTCCAGTCGGTACTGTCCTTCAGGGCTTCGGCTTTCTCGCAAAGGGCACGTTTCTTTTCGAGGTTCTCGCTCATGCCTTCTTTCAGCGACTTGAAGAATTCGGCTTTTTTCTTGAAGAATTCGTCGCATGCCTTGCGGAAGCGTTCGAAGATTTTCACGTTCATCTTCTGGGGAGCGAAGCCGATGGTTTTCCACTTGCTTTGCAGGGCAAGGATTTCCTGTGTCTTGTTGTCCCATGCGGCAAAGCTGGTAAGTTCGTTGAAGTCGATGGCTTCGACGATCTCGCAGATGACGGTCTTTTGGTCAAGGTTGTTCTGCTCGGTTTCTTTCAGAGCTTCGAAGTGCTGCTGATGGCGTCGGTTGACAGCTGTCGAGGCGGTCTTGAAGCGTGTCCAGATCTCTTCGCGCAGTTCTTTGGCTACGGGGCCTGTATCGCGGAATTCCTGATGCAGTTTTTGCAGTTGGTGGAAGGCCGATACAACGTCTGGTTCGTCGGCCAGCTTTTCGGCGGCCTCGCACAGGTGTGTCTTGATTTCGAGGTTTTTCTTGAAATCGTATTCACGGAACTCGTTGTTCAGCTTGAGCAGGTCGTAGAATTTTTCGACGTAGAGCTGGTAGTTCTTCCAGAGTTCGTTGATTTTGCCCTGCGGCACGAGTTTCACTTCGTTCCATTGCTGTTGCAGGCGTTTGAATTCGGCGTACGATTTGTTGGCGTCGTCGGGCGAGTCGATGAGGTCTTTCAGTTCTTCGATGATAGATAGTTTGACCTGCAGGTTCATTTCCTTCTGCTTTTCGAGCTCGGCGTTGGCGGCGCTTCTTTTTTCTTTGATGACGGACATGGCGTTTTTGAATTCTTCTTCCACGGTGTCGGTTTGCGGCACAAAGTCCTCTGCGGCTCCACCATTTTCGATGAATTGCTTTTTAGCGGCTTCCTGCTCGGCGTTGTGCAGCTTGTAGAATGCCTGCTTTAATCCGTCGATTTCTGTTTTGGCTACGTTTTCCACATCCGTGGCAAGTTCTTTCAGTCGGGCCAGTATTTCTTCCTTGGTCAGTAGTTTCGGGGTTGTTTCTGCCGGCTTTTCCGAAACGTTTTCTTCAGCGGGAGTTTCTGTTGTCGCCGGTTCAAAAACCTCTGCTGCTTTTTTTTCTTCTTCTAATTCCACGGTTTTTTCGGGGAGATTAGTGTCATGAGTGTCCGTCATTGTATTTACTTTTTTAGAAACGGGTTGTTCCCGTCGGTTTTACACATTAGGCTACAAATAAATGAAATAAAAAGGTTATTTCATACTTTTTTGCTGATTTTTTTTTGTTTTTATGGCATTTTTTTACCGATTGTACGGTTAGTTTGTTTCTGTTGTCAGGCCAGCAGCACGGTTATTCCCATGTAGAGCATCATGCCGATGATGTCGTTGGTGATGGAGATAAAGGGGCCTGTGGCGATGGCGGGGTCTACTTTCAGCTTTTCGAGCGTCATGGGCACCAGGGTGCCGAAGATGGAGGCGAACATCACGACGGCAAACAGGCTGATGGACACCGAGTAGGTGACGGTGGCGGCGCTGCCGAAGCGGATGAAGTTGTACAGGTAGACCAGCAGCGAGATGATAGTGGCGTTGATGCTGGCCACGACGGCTTCTTTGGCTACTTGCTTCAGGGTGTCTTTGGCGTCGAGCGAGCTGTTGGCCAGGCCTTGTACGATGATGGCGGACGACTGTGTACCGACGTTTCCGCCCGTACCACCGATCAGGGGGATGTAGAGGGCCATTTCGGGGTGTGCGGCAAAGGTGGCGTCGAAGTTGCCCAATATCATGGAGTTGCCGATACCGCCCAGCATGCCGATGAGCAGCCAGGGCAGGCGGGCGCTGGTTTGGCGCACAAGGTTGTCGTCGGTTTCGACGTCTTGCGAAAGACCCGAAGCCAACTGGTAGTCGCGTTCGGACTGCTCGCGCACTTCGTCCATGACGTCGTCGACGGTGATCTGGCCGACAAGTCGTCCGATGCTGTCGACTACGGGGACGGCCACGAGGTCGTACTTCTCGATGATCTGTACCACTTCGTCGATGGGTGTGTCGACATGTACCGAGATGGGGTCTTTCTTCATCACGTGCTTCACTTTCGATACCGAAGGCGAGGTAATCATCTTCTTCAGCGGGAAGACGCCTTGCAGACGCTCGTCGTCGTCGATGACGTAGACGTAGTAGATTTCGTCGAGCTGTTCGGCTTGCAGGCGCATCTCCTTCAGACACTCGGGCATACTCCAGTTTTCGTTGACGGTTACCATTTCAGTACCCATCAAACCACCGGCGGTGTCTTCGTCGTACTTCAGCAGGTCGACGATGTCGCCCGCCTGTTCGATGTCTTCGATGTGCGACAGGACTTCTTCCTGCTTGTCTTCGTCGAGGTCGCGCATCAGGTCGACGGCATCGTCGGTATCCATGTAGTCGACGAACTTCTTGGCGATGGTTTCCGAGGGGAGCAGTTCGAGGAACTCTTTACGGACGTCCTCGTCCATTTCTACGAGCACGTCGGCCGCCGTTTCGTTGTCGAGCAGGCGGTAGACGAAGCGTGCCTTTTCGGGTTCAAGGTCGTTGCACAGCTCGGCTATGTCGGCGGGGTGCAGGTCGGCCAGCAGGACTTTGACGTTGTCGGCGTCTTTCTGTTCGATCAGACTTTTGACTTTGTCGATATATTCTTCGTCTATTTCCATCTTTTCTTTGATTAAATTGAAGTTGAAACTTTCAGTTTTTCAGATAAGGGCTGCACGCGGATGATGAGGATTTAATTATTTCATTCTTCCCTGTGCCTGATGTTTAGGATATATCCTTCAATTTTTCATTCTTCATTTTTAATTATTAATTATTAATTGAACCCGGTTTGTCAGCTCTACGAACTCCTGAACGGAGAGCTGTTCGGGTCGGCGGTCGAAGAGAGGATCGGCCGTCAGGGGACAGTCTTTTCCGACGAGGGGTTTGATGGAGTTACGCAGGGTCTTCCGCCGCTGGTTGAAGGTGGTTTTCACCACTTGCTTGAACAGGTGTTCGTCGCATCCCAGATCCCGGGTATCGTTGCGGGTCATGCGGATGACGGCGCTTTTCACCTTGGGTGGCGGGTTGAATACGTGTTCGTGGACGGTGAAAAGGTATTCAATGTCGTACCACGCCTGTATCAGCACACTCAGTATGCCGTAAGTCTTGCTGCCGGGACCGGCGGCGATGCGTTCGGCCACTTCTTTCTGTATCATGCCCGTACAGCAGGGGATGAGGTCTTTGTTGTCGAGCATCTTGAAGAAGATCTGGCTCGATATGTTGTAGGGATAGTTGCCGGTCAGCACGAAGGGGTTTCCGTCGAACACGCGCCGCAGGTTCATCTTCAGGAAGTCGTCTTCGATGATGTCGTCTTCCAGTTGCGGGTAGGCTTCGCGCAGGTAGGCCACGGATTCGTAGTCTACTTCGACCACCTTCACCGGCCTCTCCTTGGGTAGCAGGAATTGGGTGAGTACTCCCATGCCGGGTCCTACTTCGAGTATGGGCAGGGCGGGGCAGGCGTCGACGGTGTCGGCGATGTCCTGTGCTACTTTCAAGTCTTTCAGGAAGTGCTGTCCCAGAAACTTTTTAGGCTTTACTAATCTCATGTATCAAGTTTATTGTTACTTTTGTGCTCCACAAAGGTAGTTCTTTTTAATGAAGAATGAAGAAGGAAGAATGAAGAATTTTAGCTCTCGATTGATAAGAATCCTGTTGCCCCTGCTGTTGGGGGCTTTTATCCTATATTGGGTCTATCGCGATTTCGACTTCGAACGTGCTTTCCAGGTGCTTCGTCACGGCTTGCGCTGGGATTGGATGGCGTTGTCGCTCTTTTTCGGTGTGTGGAGCCATGTGGAGCGCGGTTTGCGCTGGCGTCAGACGCTCGACCCGCTGGGTGTGTATCCGCGTAAAAGCCATCTGGTCGATGCCATCTACCTGTCCTACGCCACCAGTCTGGTGGTGCCCCGGCTGGGCGAGGTGTCGCGTTGCGGGGTGCTGTCGCGCTACGACGGGGTGTCGTTTTCGAAGTCGTTGGGTACGGTCGTTACCGAGCGCATGGTCGACGCACTGTGCATGCTGCTCATTGCGGGTGTGACGTTGCTGCTTGAACTGCCTGTCTTTCTCACCTTTTTCCATCAGACGGGGACGAAGGTGCCTTCGCTGGTGCATCTGTTTTCCTCGCCGTGGTTCTACGTGGCGCTGTTCAGCGTGGTAGGCGTCGTGGTGGTGCTGGTGTGGATGGTGCGTGCGCTGTCCGTGTTCGAGCGGGTGCGTGGGGTGGTGCTCGACGTGTGGCAGGGCATCATGTCGCTGCGTCGGGTTCGCAATGTGCCGCTTTTCGTGCTTCACACGGTGCTGATGTGGCTTTGCTATTTTCTTCACTTCTACCTGACTTTCTTCTGTTTCCCCTTTACGGACGGGCTGAGCATTGAGGCTGGCCTGGTGATGTTCGTGGCGGGTACGTTTGCCGTCATTGTGCCTACGCCCAACGGGGCGGGTCCGTGGCATTTCGCGGTCATTACGATGATGATGCTCTACGGGGTCGACGCGGTCGATGCCAGTACGTTTGCCCTCCTGGTGCATGGGGTGCAGACGCTGCTTGTCGTGGTGCTGGGCTTGTGGGGCTGGGGGCATCTGGCGATTGGCGGTAGGAGTGGCAGGACGGCCGCCTGACGTCGGCAGGCAGGTGCTTCTCTTCCTCCTGAGTGTGGCCTGTGCATGAATGAATCAGTATTTCAAATATCGCTTTCCCTGTTTTTCGTTTTTTCTGCTGTCTATTTGCTGCTCGTGTTTTGCGCATCTCGCGTGCTATGTTAGCAAAGGTAGGATATCGCTTCGAGGCGGCCAAAAACGGGGTATGTTGAAATAGTGAAAATCTGTTAATTAAACACGAATTATGTGTTAATAAACCTAGCTTGTTGTTGCTCAGGCGGAAATAGCGCATTTTCAGAAGTCAGTGTAGTTCCTTCTTTAGGGCGTTTATGTGGCTAGTGTCCGACGAGTCTCTATCTTGTGTCTGTAATGTAACGCCATAATTGCCGAAAAACGCCCTGTCCGTACGATTGTCCGACATGTGAAAACAGCGTTTGTTGCAGAGCCGAAAAACCGTGCAAGGGGGTATTGTTTTTCAGGAAGTTTTTTATTATCTTTGCAGAAACCAATTTTCGTTTTATACTGCTATGAGTGATATCTTACAACTTGCTCCACAGAACGTGTGGAAGCATTTTTATTCGCTGACTCAAATCCCCCGTCCTTCCGGACATATAGAAAAGGTAACCGAATTTCTGGTCAATTTCGGTAAGGGGCTGGGGCTGGAGTCCTTTGTCGATGAAATAGGCAACGTCATCATCCGCAAGCCGGCCACGCCGGGCATGGAGAACCGCAGGGGCGTCATCCTGCAAGCCCACATGGACATGGTACCCCAGAAAAACAATGATACGGTACACGATTTTACGAAAGACCCTATTGAAACCCGCGTCGACGGCGACTGGGTGAAGGCTAAGGGAACAACCCTTGGTGCCGACAACGGTTTGGGCGTGGCAGCCGCCATGGCTGTGCTCGAAGCCACCGATCTGAAGCACGGACCGCTGGAAGTGCTCATCACCAAAGACGAGGAAACGGGCATGGTAGGTGCTTTCGGGCTGAAACCCGGAACCTTGCAGGGCGACATCCTGCTGAACCTCGACTCCGAAGAAGAAGGCGAACTGTACATCGGTTGCGCCGGCGGTATCGACTTCACCGCTACGCTGGAATATAAGGAAGAAGCACCCGCTGAAGGCTTCGTAGCACGCAAGCTGACGCTGAAAGGACTGCGCGGCGGACACTCGGGCCTCGAAATAAACGAAGGCCGCGGCAATGCCAACAAGCTGCTGGTGCGCGTCGTTCACGACCTGCTGCTTGAGTTCGATTGCCAGTTGGCTTCGTTCGAAGGCGGCAACATGCGCAACGCCATCCCGCGCGAGGCTCATGCCGTGATGCTGTTCAACCCCGAAGATATGGACGGTCTGGACGACTACATCCGCGAGTATGAAGCACAGATCGCTGCCGAATACGCCCCCATCGAGCAGGGTATCAGCCTGAAGATGGAAGAAGTTGACGTGCCCGCTACCGTTGTGCCCGAAGAGATTCAGGACAGCATGGTCAACGTGCTGATGGCCTGTCAGGACGGCGTGATGCGAATGATTCCCACCGTGCCCGATACGGTCGAGACTTCGTCCAATCTGGCCATCGTCCTCATCGGAGGCGGAAAGGCCGACGTACGCATCCTGGCGCGCAGCTCGTGCGACACGATGAAAGATTTCCTGGCCGACAGCCTGACCGCTTGCTTCTCGATGGCAGGTATGAAGGTCGAACTGAGCGGCAATTATTCTGGCTGGCAGCCCAATGTCGACTCGCCCATTCTGCATGCCATGAAGCTGTCCTACAAGGAACAGTTTGGTACGGAACCAGCTGTCAAGGTGATACACGCCGGCTTGGAGTGCGGCATCATCGGAGCCATCTACAAGAATCTCGACATGATTTCCTTTGGCCCCACTTTGCGCTCGCCCCATTCGCCCGACGAACGTGCCTACATTCCTTCGGTCGGCAAGTTCTACGACTTCCTGGTGGCTACGCTTGAGAAGACGCCCGAAAAGTAAAAAAGACGGCAATAGAAAAGAAAGACTAATACTTCAAGACAACGGGGACAGGCTACGGTCTGCCCCGTTTTTTTGTGCCCGTACTTCTGCCATTTTGTCCGTACGGGCATTCTCGTAACGCGCTTGTCAGTACAATATGGCAGTCTTTTAATGTCCGAACTTACGAAAAATTGACCCATATCAAGAAATATGTTATATAACATGTTTTTCTGCCTTTAATCGCTTGCAATCTCAAATAATGGCTCTATTTTTGTGCTGTAAAACATGAATTCAATGAGAATTCAACAGGATAACACATTATTTATAGGAGGATAACAAAATGAAAATGTTAAAGAAAATCATGAATCGACTCGGCCAGAACAATGCCGATGTTTGGGGCTACGTGATGCTGGGTGCACACAAGTTCTAAGATTCGAAAAAGTAAAGAGAGAAGAGAAACAAATTAGGTTTTCAGGTATTAGTTTTTATTTGATTTTTCAAGTTTCGCGGAGGCGGAATTTTTCGGAAGTCCGTTCTCGGACGGAACTTGAACTAAACTTTTAAAGCAATGAAACAGAAATTTGTTAGTACACTGAAGCACATTCTTGCCGAGATGGGAAGAAGCGAGATGCAGAAAAGAGGGGTTTATCTTTCTTGAAAAAGAAAGGATCACCCTCTCACCACAGAGAGAGAAAACTGAAGACGGAAACACCGCGTATACTTCCGTACGTTTTTAGGATAACGTTTTAATTTTTAAGGTTATGAAAAAGAAGATTGTTAATTCATTTAAGCGCGCCATGCTGTTGGCTGGCAAAAACTGGATGGAGGCAATGCGATATTATAGCCTTCAGATGTAAAGCACAGTAATTATTAGTTAATCATACACACCAGGGGGATATCTCTTTTCATTGAGGGATATCCCTCTTTTTTTGTCCGTGCAATATTTTTTTAGTTAAAAGATACGCCCGTTAACATTTTATTCTCTTATTTTGTTATAAAGGAAGAATCGAACCTTCGATTCGGCATAATGAAACCTACAAATAGAGAGAAGAATATGAAGACAATCCGAAGAATTTGCACCGTTATGTTGCTCGTGCTGATGGCTTTTCCAGCCCTCCACGCGCAATCGTACGACAACCTCTGGAAGCAGCTCGAAGAAGCACGCGAGAAGAGTTTGCCGCAAACCGTGATTCGACTGGCCGACCAGATCTGGCAGAAGGCTCAAACCGAGAAAAACGCTCCGCAGATGCTGAAAGCCTACGTCTGTCGGCAGGCCTGCCAGAAACGTATTACGCCCGACAGCCTTTACACCAGTCTGGCTGCAATGGAGCGCTGGGCGCAGGAAGAGGCAGACGAGACGAATCGCGCCATTCTGCACTCGCTCTTGGCGCGTCAGTATGCCGACTTGCTCAGCACCAACCGCCGCACGCTGCTCAACTCTCCTTCGCTCCTTGTCGACGAGGCTCCTGCCGACGTGCGCGAGTGGAGCCTTAACCTCTTCATCGACCGCATCGACGCCCACCTGCAAGCCTCCTTGCAACCTGTCGAAACCCTGCTGCGTACTACCGCTGCCGACTACGACCCCTTTGTCATCCAGCAGGATGGCAGCCGATTCTATGCCCACGACCTCTACCATCTGCTGGCTCGCCGTGCCGTTGATACGTATCAAGGGTGGAGGGGATTCAACGTCGATTCGCTGATGGATCGCCGCATCAAAGATGTCTATCAGACGATGATTGCCACCTATCGCCAACGCCCCGATGCGGAAGATGCTGTCGTAATGGCCACCCTCGACTACGAGCAATGGCGTGCCGATATGCAGTCGCCCGACGGCTATCTGCAAACCCTCGACAGCTTGATTGCTGCTTATGGCACACGTGACGTCTGTGGTGAAGTCTACATCCGCAAGGCTCAGTGGCTGAACGACAAGCGGCACTACGCCCAAGCCCTGCGCGTATGCGACGAAGGTTTAAAGCGCTATGCTGCCTACAAGCGCATCGGTGAACTAAAGAACATCCGTGCGCAGATTCTGCAACCGGCTCTCAATATCTATACAGCCGAAGGCTATCCGTCCGATTCGGTCAGCATGCGGGTCAACTATCGTAACCTCAGTGGCTTCACCCTCAACGTCTATGCCACCGACTACGACGAACGCCCCTGGCTGGACGATGGCCTCACGTCCGCCGTCTGCCGCCGCCACGGTCGTCTGCTGGCTTCGCACCGCTTTGCCCTCCGTCCGCTGCCGGGTAAGGATAAGGCCGCTGAAGACGTGCCCTACCATTCCTGTGATACTACGTTGCACTTCCGCCTGCCCGATGACGTAGGCGTATATATTCTTCAGGCAGTGCCCGAAGGCGAAAAGACGCTTCACCAGTCATACAATTTTCTATGTGTCAGCCGCTTTAAGGTACTTTCGCTGAACGTCGACGAACAGACTACCGAATTCATCACCCTCGACGCCCTTACCGGCCATCCGATAGCAGGCGTACAGCTCAGCTTCTATTCCGACGATAGCAAAAATCGCCGTCTGCTGACTCAGCTGACCACCGACTCCGAAGGCAAAGCTCTGCTCACTGGCCAGCCCAATGCACGCTATTACGTGGCGCGCAAGGGTGACGATCGCGCCATGACGCCTCAGTATTTTCGTCAGGGAATCTCCAGAATCGTTGATTCTGATACAGCACAGAAAATGTTGACCCTGCTCATCGACCGCGCCATCTATCGCCCGGGGCAGACAGTCTATGTGAAAGGCATTGCCTACGAACAGACAACCGATGCCGCCCGTGTGCTCGAAGGTGCCGACTACGAACTGCTTCTGCTCGACGCCAACCGCAAGGAGCTGGCCTCCCGCAAGGTCCGCACCAACGACTTCGGCTCCTTCTCAGCCGAGTTCGTGCTACCTTCGGCATGTCTCAACGGAGCTTTCTCCATCACCACCCGCAAACACGAGGACTCAGCTTCGTTCCGGGTCGAAGAGTATAAGCGGCCGACGTTCGAAATCAGTTTCACCCCCGTGGCCGAAGCCTATCGCCTGGGCGACCGTGTGATGCTGCGTGGTAACGTCAAGTCCTTCAACGGCATGTCCGTGCAAGACGTTCCTCTGGCATTTACCGTGACGCGCCACGATCTGCTGAGAAGCTATTTCGTTCCTTCGACGAAACCTTTGCTGGCCGATACCGTCCGGCTCGATGCCGAGGGTAATTTCTGCATTCCTCTGACGTTAGAGGCTCCTGCCGATACTTCAATGGGAGGCTATCGTTATTATCATTATCAGGTCGAAGCCTCCGTAACCGATGATGCGGGCGAGACGCAGACAGCTTCCTATGGCATTCAGGCAACGACAAAGGCTTATTCTTTCATGGCCGACATGCCGCAGGTGATTTGCAAGGAAGACAGTTTGCTCTTCACCATTAGCGTCGCCAACGGCGTACAGCAGCCTCAGGCAGTGAAAGGTCGCTACCTGCTTCGCCCAGCCGATGCCGATCGCATTGTCCTCGAAGGCGATTTCGTGGCCAACCAACGTCAGGACTTCTCCTCCTTGAGGTCAATCCCCTCGGGCAAGTACCGCATGACCTTTGTCGTGACCGATAGCCTTGGGCGTGAAGAGAATAGCGATATACAGACTCATTCGATCGTGAACTTCACCCTCTTCTCAGAGCACGACACACGCCTGTCTCAATTCACCGAGCTGTTCGTACATCAACCCCTCGATGAGTTCGACGAAACGCAACCCGCCGACTTCTTCTTCGGCACCTCCTTCAAGGATGCTTATGTGCTGATGGACGTTTTCACTGGTCGCCGCCGCATCGAGGCCCGTGTACTTCAGCTCAGCGATAGCCTGATGCACTTCACTTTGCCCTACCGCCCCGAGTATGGCGAAGGGGTGACGCTGACTTTCAACTTCGTGAAACAGGGCTTACACTACTCTCACCAGCTATTCTTTAAGAAGCGCCAACCCAACCGCACCCTCGACCAGAAGTGGGAAGTCTTCCGCGACCGCTTGCGCCCGGGGCAGGAAGAAGAGTGGAAGCTCGTTATCAAGACACCTCAGGGTTTGCCTGCTTCGGCCGAAATGCTGGCTACGATGTACGATGCCTCGCTCGATAAGCTTTTCCGCCACAATCAGTCATTGAATGTATATTTCAGCAGTCGTCTGTATAGTAGCTATCGCAATGCCAGTCGCTATGCCGATGCCTACTTCAATCTTCGCTTTCCGCTCGATAGCAAGTGGGTACCTGCGTGGGCATACGACTACTTCTATACTTATTTCTCCGCTGTTGGCGAAGTCTTGTCCATTAGCGAAAATAGCCTGGTACTGAGACAGAAAACTGCTGATGCCCCCATGGCTCGTGGAGTGGAAGAGAGTGCTGATGCGGTCGAAGTGAAATATGTACCGGCAGCTGTGTTCGAAGAAGATCGTGAAGAATCGTTCATTACAGGTGCTTTGCCGGAGGCTCAGTCCGAGCTTCGCACCAATTTTGCAGAAACAGCCTTCTTCTATCCGCACTTGCGCACTAACGAGCAGGGCGAAGTAACCATTGCTTTCACCATGCCTCAAAGTCTGACTCGCTGGCGTTTCCGTGGTTATGCCCACACCAAAGATATGCTGACTGGCCAGTTGGAAGCATCGGCCGTTACATCTAAGGAGTTTATGCTGACGCCTAATCTGCCGCGTTTTGTGCGGGTGGGCGACCATACTCAGATAGCTGCTACCATCGCCAATCAGACAGACAAGGCTGTGAAAGGCACTGTTCGTTTCGTCTTGTTCGATCCCCTGACGGAGAAGGTCATCGACAGTCAGAAGCAGAAGTTTACAGCCGATGCCCGTCGGGCCACTTCCGTATCGTTCGCTTTCGACGTGGACGAGCGCTACAACCTGCTGGGTGTGCGTATCGTAGCCGATGGCGATTCGTTCAGCGATGGTGAGCAACACCTTGTTCCTGTGCTCAGCAACAAGCAGTACATTACCGAAACGTTGGCTATGCCTATCCGTGGTGGAGAGAGTCGCACCTTCGACCTTAGCCACCTGTTCAACGGTGACAGCTCCACGGCTACCGACCGCCGTCTGACGGTTGAGTTTACCTCTAACCCAGCCTGGTATGCTGTTCAGGCGTTGCCGGTGCTGGCTCAACCGACTACCGACAATGCTATCGACTGGGCTTCTGCTTTCTATGCCAATTCGCTGGCTAGCTTCATCGCAGGTAGTCAGCCGCGTATCAAGGCTGTGTTCGACGCCTGGATGGCAGATGGTGGTAACAAGGAAACTTTCCTCAGCCAACTGGAGAAGAATCAGGAAGTGAAGAACATTCTCTTGTCTGAGTCGCCTTGGGTACTCGAAGCCGCTACCGAAAGCGAGCAACGCAGGCGTATAGCCACACTGTTCGACCTCAATCAGCTGAACAACCGCAACCTTTCTGCTTTGACCAAACTGAAAGAGCTGCAAGGCACCGATGGTTCGTGGAGCTGGTACAAAGGCATGTCGGGTAGTTCCTACATCACCAGCTATGTGACCGAATTACTTGTCCGCCTGCCACAGTTGACTGGCCAGCCCCTCGCAGCCGACGCACAGACCATGAAGCAAGCTGCTTTCGGCTATCTGAACAACCGTGCGCTGGAGGCTTACCGCTCGATGCTGAAGGCCGAAAAGAAGGGTAGCAAGGTATCTTCCTTGTCCGACGACCTTGTACAGTACCTCTACCTCGTAGCTTTATCCGGTGAAAAACTGCCCGATGCGAACCGCAAGGCGCAGGCTTACTTCCTGACGAAGATAGGCGGTAATCTGACGACTGCCTCCGTCTCGTGCAAGGCGCGTGCGGCCATCATCCTTCTGTCCGCAGGCAAGAAGACCGAAGCCGACCGCTTCATAGCCTCGTTGAAGGAGCACCTGGTACAAGAAGACGAGATGGGTGCCCACTTTGCTTTCCTCGACGCTCCCTACAGTTGGTCGATGATGCCCGTGCCCGCCCATGTCAAGGCGATGGAAGCCTTGCGTAAGGCTGGCGGTAACGATGCTTTGGTCGAGGAGATGAAACTCTGGCTGTTGAAACAGAAGCAAACCACTTGTTGGAAATCGTCGGTCGAGACAGCCGATGCCATCTATGCCTTGTTGTGTCAGGGCAATGATTTGCTTGCTACAGCAGGCGATGTGCGTATCACTCTGGGACGTGAAGTCATCGAAACCACTTCGCCCGCTGCCGCTGCTACACCTGCTTTGGGCTATGTGAAGGAAACCTTTGCCGAAGATCATCAGGCGCTGAAAGCCCGTCAGGTAACCGTTGAGAAGCTTGATACAGGCATCGCCTGGGGAGCCGTGTATGCCCAATATCTGTCGCCCATCGCCGATGTGAAGCAGCAGGGCGGCGAACTGAATGTGGAGAAACGCCTTTACGTAGAGCGCCTGTCAGCCGATGGCCGACGCTCGTTGCAGCCCCTTGGTCAGGGAGAAGCCCTGAAGGTGGGCGATAAGGTTGTATCGCGTCTCACCATCCGTTTGGATCGAGCCATGGATTTTGTTCAGCTGAAAGACCAGCGTGGCGCTTGTTTCGAGCCGCTCAGTGCCTTCTCAGGCTATCGTTGGAGCAATGGATTCGGCTATTATGTCGAGGTGGAAGATGCCGCAACCAACTTCTTCTTCGACCACCTGGGCAAAGGCGTCTATGTACTCGAATATAGTTACTGCGTGGCTCGTGGAGGTACCTACGAGGCCGGACTTGCTACGCTGCAATGTGCTTACGCGCCCGAGTATGCTTCGCATTCGGCAGGAAGAAAATTAATAATTAAAAATTAAAAATGAATAGTTGGAGTGGGGTGAGGAGAGTTAGAGGTAATCTTGTTTGATGCTCCCATCTTCCTCCCACACCCTCTAACTATTAATTATTAATTATTAATTTTTAATTCTAAAGAAATCGCCCTACATTTGCCCTTGTAATTTAGAATCCCAACTTTCGCAAGCTCAAGTTGCAGTTGACAAGCAACAAGTTGACGAGTTAACAAGGCGTTTGTAGCGAGCCGTTTCAAACGGCATTTTATCAAACAGGGTGTTCCAGCCTAGTAGACTTGTTAACTGAAGCCTTGTCAACTAATAAGTTGAGCACTTGCGAAACTTAAGTTAGAATTAAAATAAATGAAGCGAATCATAACCACTTTATATGTATGTATGGCGGCTTTGGGAGCTTTGGCTCAGCCGCGTTTTACGTCCAATACCGAGATGCACAGCTTGGGGCAAATCGAGTGGAAACACCCGGCCACCGTGCAATACACCATCACCAACACCGGCGATGAGCCGCTGGTGCTGACTGATGTAGAGCCCGATTGTGCCTGTACGGTAGCCCAGTGGACACAGACGCCGATAGCCCCTGGGGCGAAAGGTATGGTCAACGTCACCTTCGATGCCGAAGCGTTGGGCACCTTTCAGAAGTCGGTAGCTATCTACACCAATGCCGAACCTCATATTGTCTACTTGCGTTTCAACGGTGAAGTGGTGCAGGAAATCAAGGATTATACCAAGACCCATCCCTACTTGATCGGCCAGATACGTATCGACAAGAATACGCTCGACTTCCCCGATGTCCACTTGGGTGAGCATCCGGTGATGCATGTCGGTGTGGTAAACTTGTCCGATCGTCCCTACGAACCCGTGCTGATGCACCTGCCTCCCTATCTGGATATGGAGGTGAAGCCTAATGTGCTTCAGAAAGGTGAAAAGGGTATCATCACCCTGACACTGAACCCTGAAAAACTGACCGACCTTGGTTTGACGCAAGCTTCCGTCTATCTGTCGCGCTTTGCAGGCGATAAGGTGACCGATGAAAGCGAAATACCTGTATCGGCTATTCTCTTGCCCGACTTTTCAGACATGACCGAAGCCCAAATGCAAAACGCACCTGGTATCCAGCTTTCGGCTACCGACATCGATCTGAGCAAGGTGCTGGCCAAACGCAAGAAAGCCAAACAGGATATTGTAGTAACTAATACCGGACGTTCACCCTTGCAGATCAGTAAGTTGCAGGTATTCCATCCGGCTGTGGGCGTCAGCCTGAAGAAGACTGTGTTGCTGCCGGGCGAATCGACCCGCTTACGTGTGACTGTCAATAAGAAAAATATCGGTACCCGTCGGCGTCATTTGCGTCTGCTTATGATCACCAACGACCCGATGAGACCCAAAGTAGAAATTAACATTAAAGCCAAATAATCATGGAACATCCCGAGAATAACGAAGCATACAAAGGATTGGTAGTGAACGCCGGAGTCGAACAACCCTCGACCGTAAGTCCTTATTTGAAGAATCGTCCGAAACGTAAGAAACGCGAACTGACGGTAGCGGAGTATGTGGACGGCATTGTGAAAGGTGACGTGACGATACTCAGTCAGGCCGTGACACTGGTCGAAAGCGTACGCCCCGAACATCAGGTCATCGCTCAGGAGGTCATCGAAAAATGTCTGCCCTATTCGGGAAGCTCCATCCGTGTGGGCATCAGTGGTGTGCCGGGGGCAGGAAAGAGTACTTCGATCGATGTCTTTGGCTTGCACGTGCTCGAACAGTATGGCGGCAAGTTGGCTGTATTGGCTATCGACCCCAGTAGTGAGCGCAGCAAGGGTAGTATATTGGGCGATAAGACACGTATGGAGAAACTGTCCGTACATCCCAAGTCGTTCATCCGTCCCAGCCCGTCGGCCGGTTCGTTAGGAGGTGTGGCACGCAAGACGCGCGAGACCATCATCTTGTGCGAAGCCGCCGGCTATGACAAGATCTTTGTCGAAACGGTCGGAGTAGGGCAGAGCGAGACGGCTGTGCATTCCATGGTCGATTTCTTCCTCCTCATTCAGTTGGCAGGTACGGGCGACGAGCTTCAGGGCATCAAGCGTGGCATTATGGAGATGGCCGACGGCATCGTTATCAACAAGGCCGATGGTGACAATCTGGAGCGTGCCAAGCTGGCAGCAGCCCAGTTCCGCAATGCCTTACACCTGTTTCCTGCGCCCGAAAGCGGCTGGACACCTCAGGTGCTGACCTATTCGGGCTTCTACAACCTGGGTGTGAAGGAAATCTGGGACATGATCTACCAATACATGGACTTTGTGAAGGCGAACGGTTACTTCGAGTATCGCCGCAACGAACAAAGCAAATACTGGATGTACGAAAGCATTAACGAACAGTTGCGCGACAGCTTCTATCACAATCCGAAGATCGAAGCCATGCTGGCCGGCCAGGAACAACAGGTGCTGCAAGGCAATCTGACTTCGTTTGTAGCGGCCAAGTCGCTGCTCGACACTTACTTCGACGATATGAAACGTTGAGGCTGCCCGTTGCGTCAGAAGGAGGCGACAAAGTCGTCGAAGCTGACGTCGGTAATTCCTATCTTTTCTTTCAGACGCATCTTTTTGCGCGATATGCTTCCCTTGGCTATGTGGTAGATTTCTGCCAGTATGGCCAGGGGAAGTTCCATTTTCACCAGACAGCAGAAGTCTATTTCTTCATCGCTCAGCTGGGGATAGGCGGTTTTCAGCCGTCGGGTAAAGTTGTCGAAGCAGGCGTCGGTGTTGTTGCGTAGCGTTTGCCAGTCCTCGGGCGAGAGGTGCAGGGCGCCTGCCTGATTGCGGCTTCGCATCAGTAGGGGGATGGTGATTTCGTTCAGCTGCTTGAAGTATTCCAGACGCTGGTTGAGTTGGGCGTTTTCAAGCTGTTCTTTGGCTTCCTGCTCGCGCAGGTAGCGTATCTCCATCTCCTGTTTCGAAAGCTGGGCTTGCATCAGGTTACGGTTGAGCAGCGCCTGGCGACGGCGTGTGTAGATGTAGTAAGCGCCCCACAGAATGATGAGTGCGCATACTACTGCCGCGAGTCTGTACACCTGAAGCATCCGGTGGGTCAGCTGACGTTCGCTGTCTTCGATCTGTTGCTGTTGCTTGCGATATTCGCGTATGGCATGTACTTTCTCCAGCAGTTCAGCTTTCTTGTCTGCATCGAGCGAGTCGCGGTAACGCACGTGTTCGCGCAGGAAGTCAATAGCTTTATCATACTGTCCGCGGCGGTTGAGCACTTCGGCCATGTAGCGGTAAGCATCCGTCTTGCGGGCCAGAGGAAACATCTCGGCTATGCGGCGGAAGTAGGGCAGGGCCGAGTCGTTGCGGGCAATGTGATAGCGCACACCTTGGCGTAGGGCATGGTAGTATTCTTGTCGACCGGCTTGGGTGGCAATGGCACGGTCAAGGTGGAGTAGGGCAGAGTCGGGCTGTTGCAGGTAGAGGTGTACGACAGCCATTTCGGCTTGCAGTTCGGCACGCCGTTCGGGCGTTATGGCGCAGGCATAGCGATAGGCCGTGTGCAGTTCGTCGAGGGCTCGGGCGAAATCCTTTTTGCTTTTCTCCCGCTGGCAGCGGAGGAGGCAGATGCGTATCAGCATCAGGCTGTCCTGCTGTTCGGTGGCCAGTTGCTGGGCATTGTCTAGCAGTTGGTTTTCTCGTTTCTCAAAATGATTGAAGCGACAAAGGTCAGCTTGCGCAATGTCCAGTTCCATGCGGAGTCGTGGAGGTGCCTGGACAGGCAGATAGCGCTGTGCCTTTTCGTAACGCTCTTGTGCACGAAGCAGGAAATACCCCTGATGAAGTTTCTTCCCCTGAAAAAAACAGATCATACTGACATGCAGCGAGTCGTCAGCTTCGATGGCCTGCTGGAGGCCGGTTTGAAGCAAGCTGTCGGACAGGTGAACAGAGTCGTGCAAGGCGATGCTGTCCCAAAAATCATTCGGGATGTCGTCGTGGCGCTGGGTGCACGCGGTGAGCCACGAGGCAAGCAGGAGAAACAAAAGGGCGTATTTCATATGTAAATTGCAAATATAAGCAAAGGAAACCGCCGCAACAAATGAAAATCTTGTTTTCTAATGGGAGGAGGATAAAGAGGGTGGATTTTTTCCTAACTGGGAAAAAATATTTTGGTAACTGGGGAGGAGTTTTTTGGTAACTAGGAAAAAATTAGGGTAGAAATGCAGGGGTATAGTAGCTGTGGAAAATAAAAGAGGCTGCCTCTTTTTGAGACAGCCTCACTTTTGTCTGTTATTTCGGGGGATTAGTATTGAATGATGTTGTTAATGTCAGAATTATCACCACCAAAATAAGTTGTCAAGGTTCTATTATATTTAAACTCACCTCCTAAGTAGAGAGTACCTTTCAGGAATGCTCCCTTAGTCCATAAAATATTACCTTCCTTAATATTAGCCTTTTGTCCTGCAGGAAGAATAAAGCCAATTCTGTTTGCTACTTGGGTTGAAGATTGGATAGCTTGATGGAATGCACTAGTTGACTTACAAGTAATGACTACTTCATTATTACCGTTAATTTCAACATACTTAAGTTCAGGTGCTGCCGCATCAAACTCAATGTTTCTATTAACAATCAGATAGTTGTATTTCACATCTACACTCGGTGTAACATATTTGCCATTATCTTCTGCTTCAGCATCCCAAGTGTATTTAATGAAACCTGTATTAGTAGCATTACTTACAGATACGTTGTCTGTTGCAGTTGTCAGTTGAATCACACCAATCTTGTTATTAGTTTGAGCGAAGGCTGTTGCAAAATCAGCACCTGAGGTTTGGTTAGTTGTTACATAAGTCTTAGCATCCGAATTGTTCATGATGTAACCGTAGTTATTGATTGCAGGTTTTGTAGTACCAGCAACAACACCTAATACACCACTGTTTTCAATCTTACCGTAAGCTGTCAATGACGTTGCATCATTAGTCAGAGTTGTACCATATACTCTCAATTCAGCTTCTTCTGCAATGTTGATAGTACCATAGTTCGTAGTCGGAACTTTCCAGTTTGCAACAGAGTTAACATTGATAATACCATTTGAATTGTTAGTCAAGGCAGCAGAAGGAGATGTTTCAACATTAGCAGCGGTAACTGTAATAGTACCTTCATTGTAGATGGTGTTTACAAAATATCTCATCTTTACATCATTCTTACTCCAAGTCCAGGTTCCTGTCAATGTTACAGGTGTAGATTTTGCAAAACACAAATTCATATCAGGAATTTCGTTATTGTTTCCATTAATAACGATTTTGGGAGTAGTATGTGTGCTGCATGCCTGAATTGCAATTTTTTTAGTACCGTTATCGCTAATGCCTGCATTGATTTCTTGAAGCATTTGAATAGAAGCCAACGACAACTTGAATTCACCGTCTTCATCAGCATCCAAATTCAACACATAACCACTTTCTGTATCACGGTAGCTTCTAAAGAATTTCAGTAATTGTTTCAGATGGTCATCATTCTTTACGTGCATACCGTTCATGTCAGCTGTAGAAAAATCTACGTCTGTTGTGAAATTACCAGTTGCGTACAATTTGTTTACAAACGAGTTTTCCATTGCAACAGCCTTTTCAGTATTTCCGTCGAAGTTTTCCAAATACTTAGGTTCTGTAAGAGAATAATCATAAGTCTTGGCAATTTCATTGAACGGTTTTGTAATGGTAACAGTACCATATGTACATTCAATAGTGATAACAACTTTATCATTCTCAGTTAAACTACCATCATTAGAAGGAAGAGCATTGTAATAGAATTTGCCTTTATTTTCATTAGTAGTGGCAACACCTTCTTTAGACTCAGCAGAAAGAACGACCTCACCTGCTTTTAAATTACTAACAAAACCAAATTTGCTATCAGTTGCAGTTAAATCATCTGATTTAAATGTGTGTCCGAACCAATAGTTTTGTTCCTTTTCTGTCAAATCAGACTTGATTTCTGCTGTCGGGTTATATGTAAATGCATTAACATTTACAGGTGTTGTTTCACTTCCGTTTTTCACATACATAACTTTCACTTTATCAATCATAACATCGCCTATAGGCAATTGTTCTATTACATCTATAGGCTGATTATTTTTATAAGTGAAGTTAAGTGCTGCCTTATTAGTGAATTGACGAGGATACATATTGAAAGTCTTATCTACACCAGCCTGATTGTAGCCAGTTTCATCGTCACCAGTTAAAGTCACATCTGTCCATTTGGGAGAAATCCAAATAGAAGTCTTTGCAGACTTAGCGTATGCTTCAGAATCAGCATATTTATCCAACAAAGGCTGTTCTGCTACAGAAAATTTAATCTTATCAATGTTTACAGTTTCAGCATCGTAAGGATAGTAAGAGAAATATTTTCCTACATAAATAGATGTCTGAGGCTGCAGCATTTGGCTAGCTGTAGCATACAACGGATGATTTTGATAGGCATTACCATTAATAGCTAATTCTGCACCACCATATTTTTCATCATTAGGAACTCCAAGCCATGCCAATCCGACTTTGTCACCTTCTTCAAGATCCCATTTAGTATTCATTCTGGTTTCTGCTCCCCAATTAAAGGTTGCTTCAACCGTAGGGATATTGGCATATTGATCATTTGTTTTATCTGAAAGAATTTCTTCTTCAGAAGTACAGGCTGCTACCACCAAAGGTAGAGCCAGCATTGATAAAATACTTTTTTTCCCTTAATTCCGCAACACTATAGTTTAACATTATTTATAAGT
>UMJL01041971.1_pt1 | contig 24588 bp, 30 predicted proteins | sample 1966071 | NCBI WGS metagenome assembly UMJL01 (sample SAMEA4836148, study PRJEB28245) | human gut metagenome | biome: gut microbiome; material: fecal sample | place: Denmark | collected 2008
GTACGGAAAAACCGAAAAGGAAGTCGAAAAGAAAGTCAGAGAAATCAAAAACCAACTTGACAGAGGAATTAACATTGTCGAAAGCTCAACGCCTTTTGCCGATTGCGTGAAAAAATGGCTGTCAACGATGAAGTTTCAAACATCAGAGTCACAGTACAATCTATATGAATACCGTATATCCGTATTTGTTGAACGCTTGGGCAATTATCCACTACGCCATATTAAGCCTGAGAACCTGCAGGCCGTTTTAAACGATATAGCTGTCAACAATCCTACCACAAAAAATCCCTCGTCATACAAGACCGTGTTGAATTATAAAAACACCGTACAGATGTTTTATAAATATTTGACCGACAACCGATATATTGACTTTGACTCTTCGAAAGCTCTGACAATCCCTAAACAGGCCGTGCCGAAAAAGGACAGACGAGCCTTAACTGCCGAAGAGCAAAACCGAGTTCGTACATTTAAACACCGTGCGCAGCTTCCGGCTATGATTGCTATGCTCTGCGGTTTAAGGCGAGGCGAAATATCCGCTTTAAAATGGTCGGACATAGATTTTAAAGAAAAGACGATAACCGTTTCAAAATCATTTGATTTCAAAAACAATAAGGTTAAGCTTCCCAAAACTGCCGCAGGTATCAGAACGGTACCAATGCCCGAAGAGCTGATACAATTCTTAAAACCGCTGAAAGGTAAAAAGAACAGTCTTGTCGTCACGAATACAAAGGGTGGTACAATGACCGAAACGAATTGGCGGCACCTGTGGGAATCATACTTGTATAATTACAATCACACTTTCGGCGATTTTAGAGGTTGGAAGCCGACGCTGCACAACAAGAAAGAGCCTATGGTTGTTGAGCCGTTCACGATGCACTGTTTACGTCATACATATGCGACGCTGCTTTACGATGCCGAGGTTGATGTTATGACCGCAAGGGACTTGCTCGGGCACTCAGACGTGCAAACCACAATGGGAATTTATACGCATCTTTCGGAAGAAAAGAAAAAATCTTCCATTGAAAAGCTAAACGACTTTTTGAACAGTGCAAGTCAACATGCAAGTCAAAAAGCAGTGTAACCGTTGATATATAAGCGTTTGAGCCTATCGTCGCCGTTTCTTCAAATCCCGCCACTCCGACCACTTACTGAAAGTCTTATTTATCAATGAAAACGTTGATAAATAAGGCTTTTTTCTTGTTTTTAGCTTCTCTAATCCGCTTAATTTTACCGCAAATTACCTCTAAAAATGCAAGTCAAAATGCAAGTATGCAAGTCAAAATGCAAGTCAAAATTAGTCCCATAACCGCAAAAATCCCCTCAGTCTGAGGGGATTCCTGAACGCTCTATGTACTACTCCACTTTATTTTGTAGTGTGGGTTCACCTACAACTATTCTTCCACATTGAAAAATACTATCTTTAAAAGATATCTCTGCTATGACATCTTGCTTGTAACTATTCATTTTCATGTCATCAAATTTAATTGCAAAATTTAATCTATCACATAAATTCTCTTTATCAAAGTCCATATCGTCCTTAATTTTTAATTTGATTTTCAAATCGTTACTTTGATTTTTTTGGATTACATTAGAAATGCAATCAAACGGTTGTGAACAGTAATATTCAATAAAATTAGTTTCACATATGCAGTCTGACAATTCATCATATTCAACACAGCAATGGGTAGCTGTTCCGTTACCGATATTTTTAAATGGTATCGTTAAAGTATCTCCGCTCTCAAGACTAACATTCGGTTCATTTATTAAATATGGCATTATCGAAATTCTATTTATCTCATTCTGAGCATCGATTCGTTTTTGGTTTCCCTCTTTAAGTACTTTTATCTGTTCTTGGTGCATAGTTTTTGTTTCTTCAATATCTTTCAGATGTTTTTTTTGTTGTATTTTCATATTTTTGTTTGCCCGTTTTTTTTCGACTATCAGTGTAATTATCATTATAATAATCGGCACTACTGTTGATAATAACATGGATATAACATCCAAGACTCCGAACTCTTTCCATTTTAAAAGATGTTCTAAAAGATTTAATTTCATTTAAAATCTCCTTTTATAAAACCGTCCCGCCAACCAAAACGGTTTTATTTTAATACTTTACTTTAATTTATTTTGTTTTTATCGACCCAAAATCGGAAAACTTTGAGTCCGTAGGCTGACGCATAAATGCGACGGCCCTTTACTGTGATATACGGTGTATAAACCCACATTAGCATCATCTCCTTTACAAAAAAATGCTTGCAAAAAGAATGATATTGTGGTACAATAAATTTGTGCAAGATATCGTACCGTTGGCGGACAGATATCATTTTTTATGAAAAGAGTTTAATGTTGGTAGCATTAAGCTCTTTTTTATTTGTTTTAACGGCAATAGACGCTGCCTCGTATGAAACTCCGCATTTCTGTGCAATTTGGCTTGCCGTCATACCCTGTGTCAACTTTGGCGATATCAAAAATGCTCCGGCAAAAACATTTGCCTGCCATTCCGGGTTAACGTAAGCAGGTATTTTGTATGTATCAGAACACCTTGAAAAACTTGCTGTATCCCCGTGCAGAAAATAATGTCCAAGTTCATGGGCAATAGTAAATCTATGTCGCGGATTTCCTTGACAGGCGTCACAATAAACCGACTCCTTAATCAAAAGCTCATTGCTTTCAGGAATGTATTTTGCATATTCGTTATTTTCAAGTTCACAGTCAAATACTGGTACAAAGCTATAACCTGAATCAAATTGCGGAATGATTAGCTCTGCAATTTTTAATACCGGAATATACATCGATTTGTCAAGTCCGAACAAGTCTTTAATTGTTTCAACATACTTTTCAATTTCTTTTCTCCCATGTGCAGGAACCATAATTGATGACATTAACAGTCTCCTTCCCCTAATGCCTTTTTTATTTTATTTATCTGATCTTCAGACAGATTATTGAATTTTCTTGCAAAGGCAACGCCTAAACTTCTTTGCTCATCATTTGCATCTTTCATATCAATGTGCATTTCTTCAACGCTAAGCATATACGCTTCTTCGATATTTTCTTTTTCCTTTTCATCAAGCTCATATACCCTTATGATTGTGTCAATCAATTTTTTTGTTGGCGTTCTCTTACCGTTTTCAATACTTGACAAATACGCCGGTGCAAGTGTAAGCTTCTCTGCCATATCCTTCAGAAGCTCATTTTTTTGAATTCTAAGCGTTCTCAAATATTTACCTAAACTTGATAACATATCGCATTCTCCTTTCAGTGTTAATGATTATAACATAAAAAGTTGCATTTGTCAAGTACTTTATTTAAAATTTATTAACTTTTTTGTTAATAAACGTAAAATTCCCAGATTGTCACCATAATAGTGGTAATCTGGGAATCAGTTTATTTTGATTATAATTTTAAAACTTACTTCGCAGCCAACACATAGCAAACTCTTATTGTCTGCGGCCCGGCGAGACCGTCAACGGTTATGCCTGCGGCGAGCTGCACCTGCTTTGTGGCTGTCTTTGTGCCTGCGCCGAAGATGTTGTTATTGTCAACGCCCTGCGAGATTATACCCTTTTTCTTGAGGAGCATAAGCTGCTGTTTGTATGCGTAAACACCCTCGTTGCGGTCGCCTACCCGAAAATATCCTCTTGTCATATCATTACCTCCTACGTCTGACGGTGCGTCAATTTTGATTGTGGTTGTCGGTTTGGCTGTCGGCTTTGTTGTGCCTGCGGAAAGTCTCTTGTTGACCTGAGCCGCAGTATCTGCCATACGGCTGTAAAGATATGCACCGGGACAAGCAGTCGAAGCAAAATCCCTGTGTACGGTCATATTGCAGCCGTTGCGGTGGTTAACTCGGTTACTCTTGTTATCGGACCACACAAGCCTTTTGATGTCGTTACGCTTGCAGATGTCGGTTACAAGTGTTATGAGTGCACTATATGCCTTATCTGTGACCGCATACGGTGGCTTTGTGTCCGAGGCAACTTCAATTGTGATTGCCCTGTGGTCGTTTGATGGAGAGTACGACGTCCACGCTCTGTGATTCTCTGCAACCGAAAGACCGATCGAACCGTCACGACCGACAACATAGTTTGAGGAAACCTCTCTGTCGGTGTTGTAAAAATAATCGCAACCCTGCTTTGCCGTGACCTGTCCAACGTAACAATGAATTGTAATCGTGTCGATCTTGTTTCTGCGAGGGTCGTAATTATCGGTCAGTCGCTGATATGTAGCGAGTGAGCTGTTACTCATATTCACTCACCTCTTCCGTTTGTCAGTTCGGGGCTGTTCTTGACATCATCGGCAACCTGTGCGTTCTTGGTGAAGCTGTTGTTCTTCCACCAGGCGACGATTGATGCGCCGACGGTGAATATGTAGGTCACATACTCCTGCCATTGATCAATGTCGATTGCTTCGCTTCTCTTGCCGAGGATAACGGCAAGCTGACTGATGAGCGCGAGGACAAGCACGAGAGTTCTCGCCCATGTTTGTGCTGTTACGCCCTTAAGATTGATTTTTTTCATTTGAGATTCCTCCTTAGTCTTTCTGATTGATATGCTCTAAATCGCTGATACGGTGATCTGCGACCTTCGCCTTTTCTTCGAGCACCGGGACACGCTTCGCAAAATTATTGTGCTCCCGTACTTCTCGTGTTAATTCTTCGATTTTGGTATCCGTTACCGCCTGTGCTTTTTCAAGCTCTTTTGACATCTTGGCATTTGCCGCAAGGTTGCTTATCACAACTCCGACAAGTGACAAGACTCCTGTGATGATTGCTGCGATGATTCCCTCCATGCCGCACCTCACATCAGCCCGAGGGCCTTAAGAATTACGGCACAGATCGGCAGGATCACATTAAATGCGATTGCCGAGCCTGCAACATATATGATTGTGTCAATAAGTCTGTTTCCTGTTGGTGTCATTTTGACTCCTCCTTAAAATTCAACGAGATATTCTGCTGTGATCGTTTCGGGTGAGCCCTCCGCAACCGCAACATATCTCTTGCCGTTGTATGTGTAATAGCCGTTCGGGATAAGCCGCATGCCGGGCGACCATGTAAACGGATTGTCCTGTGTGCCGACGGGATTATCCTGTTCGACATACTCGGACTTTACAAGCTTATCGCCGACATAATAATTATGCCAATCATATCCAATCTTATCTGATTGCTCTATTTTTTCGGTTATGCCGCCGAGCTTTTCGACCTGCTCACCCTGCACGACCTTATTTCTGTAAGCTTTAGCTTCCGCTCTCGTCATTGTCATTACCTCCCGAAATTATTATAGACAGCGCCTCGCTGTCGCTGATTTCTTCGTCCTCTGTCGGCGTTATCGGAGGATTTTCGACCGTCTCATCCGGTTCGTCGAGCGGTACGGCAATGTACTTTTCAATATCAGCCTTGTTGCCGAGCGGCATATCAATTTCTGTAAAGCTCTGCGTATTATCTCCGTTCAAACGAATTTTGTGTCCTTCGGGCGGAAGCACCTGAATAAATCCCTGTTCTGTCTTAACAATTAACTCCATGCCAATGTCACTCCTTTTCCCTTGTACCAAACCTCAGTCTGAGTCGTTGAGTCACATACCGTACCTTGGTGAGTAAACGCCGCTATATAACCAACTTCTGCGCCGTATTTTTTCTGCTCCTCCTCAGAAGATTGTAGATAGGTGTTGTGGCTGATATACTCTCCTGTTTCCTTGTTGCAATGACATTTCTGATTTTTTAGATCATCTTTACATACGCTGTTCAACGTGAGTGTGCAAGACGCCGTTCCGGCATTTACCCAATCACGACAGCCGTTTAAAAGATTAACGATTGCCTCCATGTTTGACCTTGTGAGCTGAGAACAAGCGCCCATATCAAATGTTCCGGTGATTGTTTTTGGCTTGAACCCGACATAGCGCAAGTTTGTGCATTTAGCAAACATATTAAATCCGCTTGAACCGTTGCTTCGGGTTATGTCAAGGGGTGTTCCCAAAATATATTTGAGGTTTGAACAGCCGTTGAATGTCCATTCCCAGCCGTTCCTGTACGTGATGTCCTCTCTTTTCTCCCCGGTTTCAAGGAACGTGAGTTCTTCCAAAGGAGCGTTACAAAACAGGAACGCCATGTTTGATATGTTTTGAGAACCCACAAGCACCATCTTTTTGACATTCGTACCACTGAGCCAAAAGACTGAGCTTGTATTGCCGTTTGATTTATTAAATCCCGAATTGTCAACCCCTGACACGTTTATTTCGACGTTGCTAATCTTGCTGCTAAAACGAGTACCCGCGGAATATAATGCATTAGGCGTATCCAAATAAGGCGTAACGACAAGACCGTCGGAGTCAACATAGTCCGAAGCTTCATCGTCAGCAACCGCATAATTGCCGTAAAGAATTGAGGGCGGTTGCGTAGAGCGTTCAAACAGAAAGCTGATGTGTTTGTTGTTTTCAAGGGCGCTCTTATTCTCGTCAGTTAAGACAATAAGTGCCCCGACATTTTCAATCAAATTTTCCCAATTGTCAGCTTCATAGTCCTCACCCGTTGCTTCTTTCAGAGCCTTTCCAAGCTCCGTCCTGTCGGTCTCTCTCTGCTCCGTTTTCGCTTTTTCAATGACGTTTTCGCCGCTGTTGTCAAGGGTCGGATTTAATGTGAATGTGTACGGAATTGACTTCCATATGACTTTGTCACCGTCCTTGAGAACAAGCTGTAATTTCAGCGTGCTGTCCGTCAGAACCTCACTCGGAAGGTCGAAGGTATCGTTTGATAACGTATAGTTAAAACTGCCCTGTGCGGTCTCACAGACGATATTTTCGCTGTATCCCTGCAACGCAACAGGGAGAAGAAACAACAGTGTCGTTGCGTTCTTCTCCCCTATAGTGCCGAGACTTGAATATTCGGGAAACAATCCCCTTTTTTCGCTGACTGTAATTCGGTTAATCATCGGTGATCACCTCAATAAAAGGCTCAATATTGATGATATCCTGCGCCGAAAGCTCAAGGTCGCTGATGTCAATCAGCTTGATATCAAGCTCGACCTCTTGGCTCTGCAAGACGTTAATATCAGTCTCAAAGCTCTTGTACGCCTCATCCTCAAACTCGTAGATATGCTTTTCCTTGTTCAGCGTGCCGTACTTCTCGCAGAGCTTGATACGTTCGCCGTCGTACACATTGATTTCGCCGTCAATGGCTTTAATGAGCTTTGCCAGTCTGTAGCTCTGCTTTACGGGCAATGTCTGCCCTGCAAGCCGTGAAAGTGTCTCACGGGCGTTTAATATTTGCTTAATTGATGTTTTCATGTGTGCCTCCTTAGGTGGATATGATCCCAGTATTTGTATCAACATATAATGGCTTTTTGGTGCCTTTTGTGTCGGAAATAAAATAATCAGTGAGCCGAACGGTGCCGCATAGCCAAACGCCCGAATTTCCTTGTAAACAGAGCTTATCTTGAGAACCAATAACCATACCACAATCAGAAAAAAGCAGCATTTGTTCTGCCGAAGATATATTACCGTAATCCCACTCTTGCATACCGACACCAAAAGTGTTACCTTTATGCACAATTCCAAAGCCCGTATCATCCAACAAAGTAAGACTTGCCGACGTATCGCCTTTTGTTACCGTAAATCCAGAATCATATATCGCCGCTCTATAACCATTTCCGCCATTTGATTCCAGCATTACCCCACACGCATCACCAGCAGTTATTGCTTCGTAATACGTTCCTATTAAATCAAGCTTTACACCGATTTGCCCAATCTGTCTCGAATTGAATGTATGCGAGATTGTCGCATTTGTAATTTTCATACTTGTGATGTCTTCTGTTCCTACTTCCTCATCACGAAATATGCGCACACAGGTTAAATCGTTACAAATCACCGCGCCCTCATTTGTCAACTCAAATTTATTCGACTTAATAGAAATCATATTACCCTCAATCGCAATAGCAGATGTAAGCTTATTATTCTTGTCCTTCTGCACACACATAGATATCTGCGCCTTGACGGATTGATCTATATCTTCCGCCGACGGCGTCCAATCGGTAGCAATGTTGCCTTCTTCAAGCTTAAATGAGGAAATGTCAATCCAATATTGTACATCCGCCTCACTCGGTTTTTGCGTACCATCCTTGCAGTTCTCGAAGAACATCCTTATATAGAAATGACTTATTGTGCCCGTAATTTTGAACGTCAGAACATATTTCTGCCACGATTCTGTGGGCGTCGGTGTAATGCTGCGGCTTGTATCAAGAGTGACCTTTGCATTATCTCCGGCATAAATAACAGCATATTTCGTGAGCTCATCTACTTGTGCACCGCTCCTTGTTCTGAGCCAAAATGACAAGGTATATGTTGTATTTGGCTTGATTTTATCAATTGTGCTTTGACCGAGAATATCGGTTCCAACAAAGCTTACGCCTCTTGTTGTGCTTTCGCCGTCCAACACGGAATCGAAGCCAACAACAGAATACTTACCCGAAGGTACATAGGTATCGGAAATTGAAGGGACCATTGGCGCTCTGCTGACCTTATATTTCGTCGGTGTGAACCCTGCGAAACACTCGGAATTCAGCAGAATATTTCTTGTGCCGATTTTGATATTTTGCTCGACCGATAGCGTAATCTTGTCCGAATGCGCTTCAATGAGTGAGTTACATCGCTCCTCGGTGATATACCCTGCATCCCGAATGTTCTTAATTGACTCTGCCTGTGTTGAAAACTTTTCGGCGGTCTGATTTACAAACGTATTGTATGTGCTGTTCGCCACATAGTTTTTCTCAACCTCCGTTTTCAGCGCCGTATATTGGCTTGTTGCCGCCGAAGCAGTTGCCGTGATTTTTGCTTCAAGATCATTCTTGGTATCAACTATTTCGACCTTAATACCGTTTACGGTTTGAGTAAATTCGGAATACTTGTCGTCAGATTCCTTGACAAGTGCCGTGATCCTCTGCTCCTGCTTGTCAACCTTGATCATGGTTTTCTTCAGCAACTTATCAGATGCCGACTCTGCCGCCGAATAGTCCGTTGATGTAGCCTGCGGAGCTTCGAGCTTCGACTTTTCTTTTACTCCTTGGCTGACAGTCATATCGGTACGCATAAAGATTGTTTTGTACTCTTTTTCGTCACCGATCATACCGCCTGTGCGTTCACAAACCTTGAGAGTGAATATATCACCGAAATTAAGGAAGCCGATGCCGAACGAATCAAGGTCATAAAGGTAATACTCCGTACCTGTAACGTTATCATAAATACCTTTTGCAAACTGCTTTCGGTATTCGTCGTTGCTTGAGTCCTCAATAAGCTCGACGTTCGATATTTTAACCGCGGTCTGAGAATCCGAAAGGTTTGACGGATAATAGACATTATCCTCCTGCGGCTCTCGGGAAAGCACAACGCCCTTGACGGGTCCGTACTTTGTACCGATTGTCACACTGCGGAGGTTGCTCTCGTCAATCACATAGCCGCTCTCGGTCGGCTTGATTGCATAGAGCTTAGCAGGATTGCCGCCGAGTGAATTCTTAAACGCAAACGTCACGCCCGAAGCCTTTGCGATTTCGTCAAGAATATCACGGTATGTATAAGCCGCTTCGGTGCTGTCGTTCTCAATGTCAAGATATTTCTCGCTTGTGATCACCTTATCGGCATTTGCCATAAGCGATAAGCTGTCGGCATCATAAGGAATTTCGCATTGTTTAAGAATTGCTACGAGAAATTCCTTGAGCGTTATGCCCTGCTTCCAAAGCGAGATATCGTACGGTTGCATGGACGGATAGAGCCCGTCATATGCAATTATGCTTGTGAGGTTCTGCGCCGCATCGTATTCGGGCTCTTCGGCGATGCAAAAGCTGCCATATTTAATTTTAATGCTGTCGCCCTCGGGGTGGGTCAAGGTCAATCCGATTTCGCCGAGAAAATAGCCCTTGCGAGCCTTTTCGGTCTGATTGCCGATAAGCTTGACCTCAAGGCAGCGCATGACCGAACGATAAAGCGCACCGTCAAAGTAATAACGCATTTCGTTAATGCTCGTCGGCGCAAGGTCGGCAACAAGAGAGTAGTTGCCGCCACTTTTTTTAATTATCGCCATAACGACCTCAGCCGTCTTGCCCATTACCTCCATTATTTCCTGTACGGTTTTGCTCATGATTTCGACCTCCTGTTATTGGCAACGATACTAAATTGCATTGAGTCAAATGTGCTTTTACATTGGTACGACTGTACGCCGTTGCTCAATGTTCCGAGCGTACCGTATTTATCCCAATGCTTTATCTTGTTGGTAACATCGCCAAAATAAAAGCTTGCGGTTTCAAAGCGCTTGCGTTCGGTGCAGTACGCTCTGACGGTAGCTTCGGTCTGATTAAGACATTTACACAAAATGGCACGCTCGTCGGCATTTTGTTTTCCGATTGTCACCTGCAACTTCGGAAATATACCGATAAGCGTACCTTTTGATGAGCCCGTCATACTGCGCCCCGTATCATCTCCCCACAGCTTATAGTCGCTGAGCGACGCATCTTTAATTGTACTCGGGAAAGCATACCACGTTGCACCGCATTTGATTGCAAAAGGCTGCGTGCAGTTTTTTATAGTGGTATCTGTATATGTTTTTATCATCACAAAACACCTCCGTTTGTGGCAAAGGCAAATCGTGAATCGTACTTCTTGTTTGATGAATTTACATCCTTGCCGTCAATCGTAATGCGGTTGACAACGTTCATTGATACCCTATCGGCAACCTTGTCAACGAGCATATCCATCCACTCGGTGTTGTTCTGCAACGGGAGGATAGCCTCCGCTCCGGCTTCACCGGCAATAACCGCCTGACCTCTGCCCGGGTTATTTACAATACCGCCTTTTGCAAGACGGGGAAGATGAGCGTAAGGAATATTAAATCCCAAAGAGCTGCCGCCATAGGTCGGTACCCAGTTTGGAATTTTAATGCTGAATGAATTCAGCTTTGAAACGATATTGTTTATCGTACGCTCGACAATACCGATAACACCGTTCAGAGCGTCTTTCATTCCCTGTTTTATACAGTCAAATTTTCTGCTCCACCATTCTTTTTTGAACACATAACCGATATGTGCATTCCAAAAAGCTTTAATTCTTGCCCATGTATCTTTTACGGTGTTCAAAATCAAATCGGAGTTAATTGTTTCACCTGTTTTAAATGCTTTGATTCCGGAAAGTATAAGGGCTAATCCGAGCGGTAAGCTTACACCAGTCGCGCAAAGCAATACGCCAACGACTATTGCTCCTGCGTTTAGCAAGTACATTTTGACTTTGTCCATGGTGTTTTCAATGGAAGTTTTCATTTTTTCCCAATCAAGAGCTTCGTCGGATTTGATTGCACGAACTCCCTCTATAATCAGACCGACACCGAGAGGTATGCCAACACCTGAACAGCAGAGTAATACACCAACAACCATCATCAAGACGCCTGTAATTATATTTTTTACTTTCGTTAATGCGGTTTCGATATGAGTTTTAATTGCTTCCCAATCAAGTGTTTCTTCCGATCTGATCGCCTTAATCCCTTCAACGATTAAGGCAATGCCAAGAGGCATGCCTACGCCCGTCGTAAGTAACATTATTCCGAGAACAATAAGAAAGGACTTCAAAATTACTTGCTTGATTTTATCCAGTACGACCTCAATTTTTGCTTTTATACCGTCCCAATTCAAGGCTATTGCGGTTGCTATCATTGCAACACCTAAAACAATTAAAGCGATTCCCAACGGATATTGCTGAGCAATGCACAGGATAATTCCCAGCGCCAAAAAAGCAGTACCTGCAATTCCCATTATGGCAGAAATCATTTTTTGCGCTTCTTCGGATAATTGACTCCAATTTCCCAAGGCTTTCGCTTCAAGGACTATACCCGCAATAAGGCAGGCAATGCCCATAGGATATTGCCCCAGTGCAAGTAATATCAAGCCTATTGCAATCATCGCCCAACCTGCAATAATCATAAGTTCGTTAAGGTGTGCCTTGATATTTTCACATATCTGTTCAAACTTTCCGCCGCTGACATCGGGAAGATCAAGCAATGCGGCAGGGCTTTCTGACTCAGTATCTGCTGCATTCAGATTATTTGCTGACTGAACATTCTTTTCATCAAACGACGCAAGCTGTAAATTTGCTTCTTTCGTCGCCTTTGCATTTTTCTTTGTAGCTTCAGTTTGCTTGTTAATCGCCTTTGCATTGTACTGTGCCGCCATATCAACGCCTGTAAGCACCTTGACGAACAGATTTAAGTATGCAAAGGCATATTTCAGCCAATATACCACCCGTTCTATTACGGGAGCTAAAGCGTTTGCAAATGCACCTTTCATAGCGGTTACGGTATTGTTAAGCTCCTCATTGTCGGAAAGGACCTGACGAATAGCATTCTTTACGGCATAGAATCCCGCTTGTGCGCCGAAAATTGCAAGCGTATATTTTGCCATGCTTTTTACTGCGCTTTTCATGCTTGCACCGAGCTTTTTGGCACCGGAATTCGCCGTATCAAAACCGCCTTTTGACGAGCGTTTAAATTTGCCTGCACTGGCTATGAGTGCGTCATGCTGCTTTTTAAGCTTCTGATATTCCCTGTTTGCGCTCAATGCATCCGAGCCGTCAATGCCTTTCTTCGCTGCCAATTTCGCCGTTTTCTGCTCAATCGTCTGCATTTTTGCTTTGACCTTTTCAAGTGTCGCTTCGTACTGCTCGGCATTCTTGATTTTCGAAACAAAATCATCACCTGCGACCGTGCCGGAAACATCGGAATTGATTGATTTAATATCGTCTTTCTGCTGTTTTTCGGCAGCCTTGATCTCTGCTTGTCTTTGTCTTTCAAGCTCCTTTTGCTGCTTTTCGGCAGCTATTTTTTCTTGTTTGGCTTCATATTCGGAAATAGCCTTGTTGAGATTGTTTTGCTCTGCCACAAGATTTTTTGTTTGTTCCTCCTCCAGCTTGAGAAGGTTAACAACCTGTTCCTCCGTTTCTGCCTTTGGAAGCAGTTCGTCTGTCTGAGCTTGTATTTTTTCAACCTCTGCGTTGATTTCTTCAAGTTTTTTCTTTGCTTTTGCAAGCTGAGAATTATTTATAATCTCAATCGGATTTGTTTTTATATTCAGGCTTTCTGCAATGCTTTCAAGATGCTTTTTAGTGCCGTTACACATCTTATCGACATCTTCCAAGCCTTTTTCAAAGCCCTTGGTATCGAGTTTCGTTTCAACTCTTATTGAACCGTCCGCCGCCATTTAACCACCTCCAAACAGAGCGTCAAACTCATCAATTTTTTCCTGTTCCTCCGTTGATATTCTCTCCGGAAGCTTCAACCGTTCCTGCGCCTCAGCCATTTTTGACCGCTGTATAGGGTCTTTGATTTCGTTCAAATCATAATTCCTGATTTCACGCACTCTCGACAGTATGCAATGCTTGTCAAGCCCCTGTACAAGATCGTTAAACTTCCACCAGTGCATATTGACCTCATCAAGATCAACCCCGTAGCAGCTTTTAAATGAAGCTTCAATAAAGCCCTCGTCCTCGTTTACGTCAAAATCGGGCGGCTCATCTGACTTATTTTCCTGCTTCTGTCCGCAAGTCAAGAAAAGCGAAGCCTTATCAAGGAACGCCTCACCGTTTTCAAGCGGAACAAAGCCGAACAGCTTATAAATAACCGCTAAAGCTCTTTCCTGATCAGATATGGTATCATCATTGATGATCTCGTAGCATTCCTTTGCGACACGGTAATCGGTGTTTATCGGATAAATATCACCGTTGATTTCTGCGTGTGTAGGGTACACGTTAAATCACCTGCTTGTTCTTTGCGCTCTTATACTTGTCCTCAATTCTCTTAACAATGGCCTCGTCGGAAAGCCTCATCTTCTCAAGGTGAGATTTTCCGTCAGCCTGCGGACGGTCAAGCTCATCAAACAAATCATCGAACATTTCAAGATAATTGCTGTCGCCGAAAATTTTCTGACAGCCGCCTTCGCCGAGGAAACCGTCCATCGCCGTGCGCATCTTGCTGTATGCGTTCTTCCATGCGTTCATTCTGTCACGCTGATTTCTGCTCATAAGGTCATTTTTGCCCTTGCTGTCCTTCTGCTTATCAATGATGATAAGACGGGTTTTCAGGTCATTCTGTATCTTGTTGACGTCGTTAAACGCTTTGTCAAGCTTAAACGGCAGTTCAAGGTCACCCAACTGAAAAATAATCGTATCTCCGTTGTCATTGACCTGAATTTCATAAAGATCTTTACGCTGAATCCTTAACTGTTCCATAATATCCTCCTATAAAAAGAAGAGGGAGCATATAGCCCCCTCCCGATTATGCTGTTGCTCCGACAGTGATAACGCCGCCTGCGACGGTTACATCAACCTCTGTCGGGTCGCCGTTAAATCCGATTTTATACTTGATTTTAGCGATTTCGCCGCCTGAAAGATCAAAATCGGAAACTGTTACTGTTGCATTGAACTTCTGACCCTTGCCGGTGCCCGAACCGTCTGTAATGTTCATGTTGTAAATATCAACCAAAACTGCGGTTGTTTCACAATCCGAACCCGTTTTCAATCCTCGTCTTATTCCGTCGACATAATCAAAAATCGGATCGTCCTTGATTGCAGTCTGTTCGATATCCGAAGAAATCTCATAGCTGTCAACCGAGGTTGTCGCATTGTCCTCGTCAACGTATGTTTCCGTTGTGGTTTTCGGATTATAGCTTATCGGCAATGACGTTACACCCTTACCGATACGCTTGTAGTCCGGTGATGCCGCCGTGCCGATATTAAGCAGCACCGCCGACTTACTGGATTTTACTTTTTCCATTAAAGTCACTCCTTATCATAAATTAAGCGGCACTGTATTTGATAGCGGGAATTTTTCAAATCACCCGATATATCAAACAGGTAGCCGCTTGAAATTGCTTCAATTTTCAAGGGCGTCAAGCCCTCTCTTAATTCAGGGAGATTGTCGGTCTCCGTGCATTTTTCCAACCATTCCTCAAAGTCCTCAAAAAATCCGCTGTTGTCAATGTTGTTGCGAACCTCATCGCTGTAGCTGAGACGTGCCGCAAAGGTGAACATAAACTGCCTTTCCGACGAACCGTCGAGATATTTTTTGCGAATCGTTTCCGACGGCACTTCTTCGACCGAGTATGTGTCGGGGTCAGCCGGGAGGAAATCAACATTGACACGTGCCAGCTCGTTTAAGAACGGGCAACTCATAATAAACCTTGTTACGCTTTCGATTATTGTCATTTTCTCATAAACGCCTCCGTTGATTTGATTATGTTTTCCTTTTCGTTAATCCAGCACCGCTCGACCCACCGAGGACCTCTTAACGGCGCACCGTTGTAATTAAGGTCCCGGTCGGTTTTCTCTTTGTTTACGTCGGGTCTGCTCCAAAATCCGTAAGACGGGCTGTAAAATGCACCTTTTCCCGTCACGGGGTCAACCATCAGCTTACCGAACCAATGGTATCTTGCGTACGGCGCATCATAGATAATAGCACATTTATCCTCAGATATACGAGCCGAATTTTTTAATGCTTCCGACAAAACTGGCACATATGGATCAGCTTTTTTCATTACTTCGCTTGTAAAAAATGCCTGCACTCTTCCGCCCGGATTTAATCCGTGGTTCTTCAAAATTGTTGCAGCGTCGCTTACATCAATCTTAACCGTAAACATCTTACTTGCCCCCGATCGTGATATTATCAACCTCTGAGCCGCAGATATGCTCCGCAACCGACGTTACCGTTATGACCTGCTCACCGTTTAAATCCTTAAAGGAAGCAATATCGCCATGCTCACCCTTTACAATGCGGTCACCGTTGTGTACCGTCCACGATTTACCGTATTCGGCTGTAGTCTCGGGCGACGTGATGATTTTTACATCGGAAACATTTTCAACGCCTTTATTCGCCGAGGACATACCCACCGAGCCGTACCAGTAAACACCCGATACGACTTGACGGGTATATATATCTTTGAGGTTTTGGGAGGAATGGGAATAGATTGTTATTGTGTTCGGAAACACATTATCACCTCAAAGCCGAATAGCAAAGCCCGGTGCCCGACAGGTAAAGCATCACCTTTCGCCTGAGCTCCGAGCTGTATTCATCGGATGTTTTTCTTGTATCACGGTACGATACCGAATGGTCGCCGACACTTTCGCTCGCTTTTATACTCTGTTCCGCCGTTTCCCTCTCCGCATATAAGCAGTCAACAGCGGCGCAAACGGCAAGCCTGCGCTTTCTGTCAATCTGTTCATATTTAAGGTTATCGGGGTTCGTGATCAGAGCGTCAACATAAGCTTCTGCTTCCACGCATAAGCGGTCAAACGTAGTTTTGTCGATATTATTTCCGTGATACTCTTCAACATAGAACTGATACATTATGTATTACTCGCGGTCGGTGCGGTACCGTTAACGCTTGCATATACGCCTGCGAGCTTATTTGCATAAACATCGGCGATAGAAACAAGACGGTAGCCGTACTTCCATGCATCGGCGTTCTGGTTTGCTTCGGGGCTGATGATCTTCGGCTTTACAAGCTTGTTGAACTGAATAAGAGCCGACGGGTGAATGATCATAAAGTTAAGCGGATTTGCGTCCTCGGGAACACTGTATCCGCCCTCTTTATAATCACCTGTGCCGCTGAGCTGAGTGATCTTATTGTTAAATCTCTTCTTGGGCATCTTGATTATACCTGAGAAAGATCTGAGAAGCTCTCTCGACTTGGTCGTATCCATATCCTGGATAGAGCCGATAATACCGGGTGTAGCGAGAAGGATTCTTCCCTCATAAGGTACTTCGTCGTTATCCATGGCGTCATTGGCTGTTCTGATAGCTTCGATAGCCTTTGCGCCCGTGGTGATTGAGGTCGTATAGTCCTTTGAGATGCCCTCCTTGCTCGCATACTTGGAAATTCTGAAAGCGTCAAGCTCGGGAACGACCTTTGTTCTCACAAATTCGCCGCCCAATCTGCCGAAGGCAATGCCGCCTGTTTCAATGTTGTCAAGCTCGTCAACTTGGAACATTCTGCCTCTGTCGAAGTTACATTTTACAGTCTCATATCTGAGCTGTGCATCGCCGTTTACATAGCCGTCGTTACGTGAATAATCGGCAAGACCGTTCATGTCGAGGATAGGAATTACCATTTCGTTGGCATTATAGCCCTCCCTGACAAGCTCCTGCGCTCCGTCAAGAACGCTTGTTAATGATGCCTGCTTATACACAAGGTCAAGCATCGTTGAATATTTCTTTGCAAGTGCAATTGAATTTGCCATGTTTCATTACTCCTTTTTCGTTATTCCGAAAGCCGCTTCGAGCCTTGCGGTGTCATAATCCTTGTCGTCATGCTCCAATCCGCTCTTATTTCGCTGCGGTTCGTTGCCGAAAAGATACGCCTTACTTTCCGTAAGAGGCGTTATCTGCTCGGTCAGACCGACAATACTATCATTTTCGACGCTGATTTTTTCCATGTCAATGTGTGGGATTATGTCGTTAACGTCTTTCGGGTGATATTTGTTCTGAATTTCATTGATAACGGTTGAACGCTTCAACTGCTTTTCGTAATCGGCCTTAAGGCTGTTTACTGTGTTTGTGTTTTCCGCTTTCAATCGTTCGATTTCTGCCTTCAATTCTGCGTTGTCGCCCGCTTTTTCCTTGAGGGTATCGTATTCGGTTGTTTTCTCGGTCAATGCGCTGTTGACCTTACCCAACTGCTTCTCAAGGTCCTTGTACTTGTCGGCGCTGACATATTTGTCGGTGGACAAGTCACCAAGTCTGATTTTCGAGTCCTTCGTTTCGGCTTCAAGCGCCGCATAGGTCTCATCGGATACGATGCCTTTCAAGATTTCAAGATTTTCCATATAAATACTCCTTGTTTTTATGTCCGGTGTCTCCGGCAGTATTAAGCCTTTTATGTCCCGTGCTCAGGGGTGATCGAGCCTTTTATGTCCGACTGCTCAGCGGTGTATATGAAAAAAGACACCCTTTCGGATGTCTTGAATCATTATTTTGTTGCATGAAAAAAGCACCTTGATTTCTCAGGGTGCGAAATTAGCTATACAAGGAAAGTCGCCTGATTGCTCAAGCGACTTCCGGATTTATGGCTATTTGGCAGGCGTGGCGTTCTCCTGCATCTCTCGGGTTCCCCCTGTCGTTACCATCGGCGTATGGATGCCACGAAATTGTCCACCTCAAATAGCCTTCTTATCCTATGTATATTTTAGCACAATTATTCTGCTTTGTAAAGGATTTTTTTAGTTCTTAAATATCTATTATATCGTTTTTCTTCAACTTTCAAAAACGTAATCACTGAATTTTTGTATTCTGAAGGGTCTTCCGAAGTACATAGTCTAAGAATCAACTCATAATTCTTACCATTATCCTCTATATGTTTCAACACAAAAGCTGTGTTTGGTTTATTAGCTTCAAGGATGTAGTCCGGGTATTGAATTATTTGTTCAATATATCCGCAATATCTTTCATAATCGTTTGGATGTCTTTCCATGATATGAGCGATCTGTTTATCCGTAATTATCACATCGTCCGATTGAATGTCCGATGTTACGCAAGAATACAATTCCTTGTCTATTTTACAAACATTATGCACACTATTACCCACCGTTTCTACGTCCTTGATATTGATTATACCACTATTTTCTGATTTTGCAACGCTTTTCTTTGGCGTAATCTGCTCCTTGACCAGCTCTCGGCTGTGATCTCGCCTCAAGCCGTTTTTCTTGCAGAATTCATCAATCTTTGTGCTTTGCTCGGAAATTTTCTTATTGAGCTTCTTCACCGTCTCCTTATCGCCTATTTCCTTTGACGCCGCCTGTTCTTTCTTGAGCTGTCTCATCCTGCGCTCCATAGCACGCTGCTTCTGCGTAAGCTCATAAACGCGGCGGTTTTCTTCCTCGTTAAACCTAATCGGGTTCGGTGTGCTTATACCCGGGAAGAACGGAAACATACGGTGTCGGCAATTCACGCCGCCCAAGCCTAAGATGTCATCGGGATAGCCTGTACTCTCTTTAAGGTTCGGGTATTTCTTGTCGCTTCCGTCGATTTTGAACACCTTGCCCTGCCAGCCTGCATGGTTTGCAATAGGATTTGTGGGGTGCGTTCTTGCCCCCAAGTGCGAAGAAATTTCAACATATTCCGCACCGAGCTCTTTGCAAAGCGTCTCCGAGGACTTGTTGGCAAGCTTATTGACCGCCGTCAGAGTATCACGTCTTACTGTTCCCTCAAGTGAGTATTGAACGAGCTTTCCGTTTCTCTTGTATGTTGCGCCGCTTATGCCGTTCTTTGCCATATCCTTTATGGCTCGCTTGATCGCCGTCTGATAGTCGTATGTTCCCGTCGCGACTTCGATATATGAGCGGTTGATAACGTTCATATACGCCTGCTTTGCGCTTTCAAGCGCCTTTGTCTGAATAAGTCTGTATGTATTGCTCAGCTCCTTATAGCTCAGCTCCATGGCCTCGGCAAATGCCGAATTGGTTTTTATATTCCTCGGGTCAACCGTGATACTGCCCTGCCTGTATGCTTCTTCAAGCTCGGTCATATTGATGTTTGCAAGCTGTGCCTTTTTGAGCATATTGAGTATTTCCTGCTCGCTCTTTTCCGAATATGAGGCAATAACCTTTACCGTGTCGGCATTGAGAACGCCCAATTCATCAAGCTTTTTCAATTGCCATTCCATTGTACCGCCGATTTTATCGTTCAAGTCAAATCTTCTCGCTATTTCCTTTATGAGATCAAGCTCAATTTGACTGTAAATATTGATTATCGGCTGTGATAAACTGTCAATGTCCTTAATCATTATGTGCCCTCGGGTTCTTCCTCAACTTCCGGCTTTCTCTGCAGCATTTCGTTATAAAAGCTTTTTGCCTGCTCTTCGTCGAGCTTGTAAATCTGCTTGTAATACTCAATCGCATCAATTAGACCTGCGTTGAATTCAAGCATTGCCTGTCTTTTTATCTCCGCCGTATCTTCGATGATAGAATCGTCAAAATCAACCGTTATCGTTGCGTTTAAATCAATGCTTTTATCTCCGTTATATATCGCTTCAAAGTTCAAAAGGCTGTGTGCCATGTCAATTATTGCGGTTCTCAGAACCGATTCGTGCTTATGCAGAGTGCGGAACATTTTGCTGTTTTCCGATATGACCTGTGTAGCCGTTGACACATTGCCGCTGTCCCATTTGTAACCGTTTGCTCCGAAGCCGCACGCCTGCGACAGCAAATTCAACTGCGTTTGCATCGCCGCATCAAGCTCGGTAACTCTCAACTGCATATTGCTCTCAATAATCGGCGGTGCAGACGGGTCGTCCTTGTTCTCGGGCAGCAGATAAAAGACCTCGTCCGACGGGTCGAACACCTTGACCGTTTGTCCGTTCTCCATAATGTGAACGTTGGTAACTGAATCCCTCGCAAATATTCTCTTTCGACCGAGAAGGATTTCCTTAACATAAGCGTCATATACAATGTCAACGCCCTCAAGGACATCCGTTGCACCGGCAAATATGCTTGTTCCGTAAGGTGAATCGAATTTATCCTTGTTTGCAATGTTCGGGCGTATCTGCTGAAATGTCGGCGTTTTGGAAAGCGTGTAAATATACTGATCCAAGCCCAATTCCCCGTACATCTCGGGCATTTCGGAAATGCTTTGACTTTCCGACTTTAAAATATTATTTTCAACAACATAAAAGCCGTTTTCGTCTTTTGTATGCGTCTCAAGATATGTATAGGTCTGACCCTTGATTGTTATTTCCGAAGCAAAAGCCGCTTCCGTTACCTTGCCGGAATCAAAGGAAATCGGATAGAATTTATCTTGCGTAATGTACTTTTGATTTACCTTCATTCCATCCCAATATTGGATAAGAAAGCCGCCGCCCTTTGCGAAAGCCGCTTCAATAAGGTTGTTTCCTCTGACATAGAAATTGACCTGTTCAAGAAGCCTGTGCAAAACTTCCTCGGTATATTTATCCGATGCCGAAAGCTCAACCTTTTCGTTAAGCAGCAGGTCCGCCCAATCCTGGCATACACGAGCAGCCATATTGAGCGTGCGCCTTTTCTGATTGAGGTTCTTCTGACCCTCGTATATCTTGTATGAATGGAAGCGGTCGACGTGTCCTCTGTACCACTGCTCCCATGTTTCAAGCTTGTCATCAATGTTTTCGTCAATGACCGTATTTCCTTTGCTCTTTAAATAATTTACAATCTGCGGATTCATGCTATCCTCTTTTCTTCGTTAAGTCTATCATTGTTTTCATGTAGGGCTCCTGGCTGTATTCCGAGCTGTCAAGGTTATCTATGTTTGTTGTCCCGTCGTCAAGCCTTACGTCCTCTTTCTTATCGTCCCATACCGCATCGGTGTACGCCTGTATGGTTTCCGTACAATTTGAGACAATAAAAAAACGATGTTGTGCAAACATCGTCAATCCAAACCGTATTCTGTCTATTATTTCACCCTTACGGGCGTTATTTATTGCAATAGGTATGTGCTCGTTCATGACCGCCTTTCTCAGCCCTCGTATAAGCACCTGCTCGGCTGAGTCGCAATAAGCGGCAAGCACCGTATATTCCGCTCTGCACTCTCGGCAGAAGTCAACAAACTCCTTTTCAAGCTGTGTCGGGTCGATCTCATTTTTAATGCGCCGCTCCTTGACCGTCACGCACTCGGCAAAGCCCTTTGTAAATGCCGTGCATGTAAACGCTGTGCTTGATTTATTTCCGCCGAAATCAACGCCTATGGTGCATATTGATATATTCTTTCTCAGCGGGTTAATATAATTACCGTTTCCGTCTTTTGCATACCAATCGGCAGAAGCAATTACATTGTCCTTCGTAAACGAAAAATATATCTTGCCTTCCGCCGTTACCCATAAGCCTAAAATATTTCGGTCATAGAAAACGCCCGTAAACATTCGGCGGTATCTTTCTTTAACGGCTTCAGACAGCGTAAGATTATCGTCCATTGTGAAATGGAGATAAAGAAGATTTTTGTCCTTTATCGCATCAACATATTTTGTCTTGAAATAGTGCGTCGGTCCTTTCGGATTGCAGTTGTACCATAGCTTTGAGCCCTCAACGCTGCATCGTGCCTCAGCCTGTGAAACGAACGATTCGGGCATCAATGCAACCTCATCAAAAAGAACGCCGGCGAGCGTCATGCCCTGTATCAAGTCCTGTGAGCTTTCGTCCTTGCCGCCGAACACATAGAAATAATTTGTTACATTCCCCTTTGAAATGATTATGAGATTATCCGTACGTTTTTCCTCGTACTCGTAGTTAAGGCTCAGAAGCTGTTGTTTAAGCGTAATAACAACGTTACGGCGCAAGCTTCCGACCGTCTTTCCGCATAAGGCAAAATCCGTTTCATTAAATCGTGCCATAGCCCAATTCACAAACGAAATAGCCATTGATACGGTTTTACCCGATCTGACCGCTCCGTCGGCTATAATGCCGTCATAGTCCTTGACGGGTGAATTATCGCACCACCAAGTCATAACCTTTAACTGCTTATTGCTGAACGGCTCCCATTTGAATTTATTCCTTTTCTGCATCGTTCCACGCCTCCGCAGCCTTGCCGTTCAGTGCTTCAATAAATGCGTTGTCAGTATCCTGTGCTTTCGGCTGCTCGCCTGTCTTGTTATGAGATTCGGACAGTGCGATTATGCTTTCAAAAGCCCTCAGATCGCCCTTCATAGCGTTTTGTATCTGCTTTAATACCATAGCTTCCTCAACCGTGATATTTTTATCCTTAATTGATTTTAAATCCGTCAGCCTGTCGAGCCGTCCCTCCTGCATCGGCAAAGCCAAAAGCATATTGACCGTATCTTTTAACAGCTTTTTCCTGCGCCGTGCCCTTCCGCTCGCAACGCCGCCTTTTTGTGCATTTTTCACGGCTTCCTCACGGCTTTGATTACTTGTAAACGGTTTTAAGTTTTCTTCATTCGCCACATTACCACCTTATTTACTCTTTGAGCGTTTTCTCCAATCTTTCGGTTCTTCAAATTTTGATTTAAAAGTACCCGACATATCTTTATTGCTTAAAGAGTTGTACATTGAACTGGGTCGGTCTCCGTATGTAGAACCGTCCCAGTATCTTTTAAAAGTCTTTCCTGTCACATCCGTATACTCGACAATAGCCGCTTTGTTCTCCTTGCCGTTCTGCAAAGCCCTTTTGAATTGATTTGCGCTTTCTTTAAATACCTCAAGGGCTGACGGTTTATTTGAAGTATTAGCACCCGAGCTTGCTCCTCTGCCACCAAAGCGCTGTATATTTATTTTTATCATATAATCGCCTCTTTCTGTTTTTGGGTATAAAAATACCGCTGACTATAAAATAGCCAACGGTAATAAACAAGCGCCCGGATTTGCACACGGGCCAGCGGCAACCACCGCTTGCTCCTCCTACATTACTACTTGTTTATTTTATTATACCATATCTTTTTAACATTATCAACCATTTTACGTTCTTTTACCGTTAATCCGGTTGCCCCTTTTGAATTATCTCTTTCATTATGTTCATATCCATGATGCACATGAGGACTTATACCATTGTGTGGTTTATCTAAATCAATAGTCTTACTCCTTTTGTTTGATGCGTCATAATATGAAATAAATTTAGGTTTGTTATCATTATTTAAAGTAACATATACACGTCCCTTTGTCATTGTCTCAAGGGGTGCGGTTACATTGCCATCATTCTTCTTTATGAACTTAATGTTTCCAACAGTCAGCAATGATCTGTATTCTGTTCCATATAATTTACCTTTAACCGACATTCCGCTTGATGCGCCCCTCCCGCCCATTATTTCACATCCTTTTTAAACTTATCCGTCACATGATTACCGTAATAAACAGCCTTTATTCCCTTGTAATCGTATTCGACCTCGCCGCCGTAAACGAGAATAGCAGCCGGCTCAAGCACACGTATCATTTCGTCCATACCTGTTTTCCAGACGTGAAAAGAAGCTTCTTCGCGCTTCACTCCGATAGTCGATACCGCAACGACCGAACCTTTCTCTATGCCGGCAAAGCAGAAAGAAAACGTTTCGGGCTCCGCCCATGATATCGTCGGAATAACACATACTCCGCAGTCCTGCAAAAACTGACCTATCAGTCGGCTTCGATAGATATTCCATATCTTCATCGCCATAGGCATGTCCATATAAAGACTGAAATCGGGAGATAAAAAGCAATCGTATTCGGCTATCTTCTCAACATATTCCTGCGGCGAAGTCCAAAGCCTTTCAAATTGATAATCGTCAACAAAGCAATGAATACCGACATTCTTATCCTTTGAAGTAAGCATATAGTTAAACCCGATTAAATCCTCGGGGATAAAATCTTCCTTATGAATAATCGGCATCTGATAAAAGCCGTCAAGCCTTGTGCCGTCCACCAATTCGAGATTATATTTCTTGTAGGTTGCCTCACGGTGGTTTTCTTTCGGCTCGTCGGGCGTCTCCTGCTCCTCTGGCAAGTCAAAATCAAAATCCTCCATATCAATATCAAATATGCCGTCAAGCTCCTCATAAAGCAAATCGAAATCCCATTCGGATTTTTCCGAGACCTTGTTATCCGCCAGTCTGAATGCCTTTATCTGCTCGT
>UMJL01051638.1_pt1 | contig 24512 bp, 17 predicted proteins | sample 1966071 | NCBI WGS metagenome assembly UMJL01 (sample SAMEA4836148, study PRJEB28245) | human gut metagenome | biome: gut microbiome; material: fecal sample | place: Denmark | collected 2008
AATCTGGCTAAAAGGAGTCAACCTAATTCAGGAAAACACAAATTTTTTCATTGAATGGGCGTGAATCTTCATCTTTCACCACATTCCATTGTATATCAATCTCTTCCGGTGAAAGGTGAAGGGTGAAAGGAGGTTTCCGGAAAGTCAATTTATAGCAAATGAAAGGTCATTTTAGAGGCTTCACAAGCCACACAAGTATCGCTTGCGAGAGACACAAGTGTCGCTCACGAGCCACACTTGCACGGCTCGCGAGCCGTACAAGTGTCCCACAAACGGATGACAAGTGTACATCAAAAAGGAAAATAAATCTTACATCGGATCTACGTCGTAGTAAACGATGAGCGACTTGAAGCGATCCTCGGCTACCATCTCGCGCTGCACCTGTACGAGCAGCTGACGGGCACGAGCCATCGAAGCATTCATCTCGATTTTCACCACAATCTTACGGATGAACAACGTCTGGATGCGGGCCACAGGAGGCTTGTCGGGTCCCAACACCCGTGCGCCGAACACAGCACGGAGTTTGGAAGCCATCGTCTGCGCCATCAGGTCGAGCAACTGTTCGTTGCGGTTCTTCAGGTAGACGTACACCAAACGATAATAAGGTGGATAGCGGAACATCTGACGTTCGGCCAACTGCCCGCCAACCATTCCCTCGAAATCGTTATGCATCACTTGCGGAATGATGGGATGGTCGATGCTCTTGGTCTGTAGTACCACCCTGCCCCGTCCGTTCTTCCGACCGGCACGGCCAGCCACCTGCGCCATCAGCTGAAAAGCACGTTCGTAAGCACGGAAGTCGGGATAGTTGAGCATCGTGTCGGCATTGAGGATGCCCACCACACTGACATGATCGAAATCCAATCCCTTGGAAACCATCTGTGTACCGATAAGAATGTCTGTACGCCCCTGCTGAAAATCGTGGATGATGCGTTCGTAAGCCGAACGGGTACGGGTCGTATCCAAGTCCATACGCGCCACGCGTGCTTCGGGGAAAATGGCCTTCACATCGTCCTCGATCTTCTCCGTACCGAAACCGCGGTTGCGTAAATCTACCCCTTCGCAAGCCGGGCACTGCCGCGGGACAGGTTGCGTATATCCGCAATAATGGCAAGTCAGCTGGTTCAGCCCCTTATGATAGGTCAGGCTGACATCGCAGTTCTTGCATTTCGGCACCCAACCGCACGTATGACATTCTATCATAGGCGCAAATCCCCGCCGATTCTGGAAAAGTATCACCTGTTCCTTCCGTTCGAGTGCCTCGCGCATGTACTGAAGCAGCAAAGGCGAAAAGGGTCCGCTCATGCGCTTCTTCCGCTGCAACTCCTTGATGTCAACTGGAATGATTTCGGGCAGTTGCAGTTCCTTGTATCTTTCTTTCAGCTCAACCAACGCATATTTATCGCCCTCGGTGGCATTGTACCAACTCTCCACACTGGGCGTAGCAGTACCCAGCAACGTCTTTGCTCCATACATCGACGCCAGCACAATAGCCGCGTTGCGGGCATGGTAGCGGGGAGCCGGATCTTGCTGCTTATAAGTATTCTCGTGCTCCTCGTCGACGATAACCAGCCCCAACCGCTGGAAAGGCAGGAAGAGAGATGAGCGTACACCGAGAATAATATCGTAAGGATGTTCGGACAGCTGTTTTTGCCATACTTCCACCCGTTCGGCATCGGGGAACTTGGAGTGATAGATGCCCAATCGTGAACCGAACACCCGTTTCAGCCGTTCGGTAATCTGAGTGGTAAGAGCGATTTCGGGAAGCAGATAGAGCACTTGCCTACCCTGCCGGATGACCTGTTCGATCAGGTGGATATAAATCTCGGTCTTACCGCTGGAGGTAACTCCGTGCAGCAGACAGACATTCTTCTGCCGGAACGAAGCCAAAATCTCGTCGTAAGCCCGCTGTTGATGCACGTTCAGTGCGTTCAGCGGTTCCTCTCCCCCACTGGACACCGTATCGAGACGACCTACTTCGTAATGGTACACCTCGAACACACCTTTTTCCACCAACGCATTGAAGACAGCAGGCGTAGCCCCTGAACGTTGCAACAGTTCAGCCTTCGGCACCTCCTTCACCGTCCTGCCACCCAGGCAACCCGACAGTTCGATGTACTTCATCAGCAAGTCCAGCTGCTTCGGCGCCCGCCGTTGCAGTTCGTCGAAAAAGAAATGTAACCGACGTTCGTTGCGGGCAGCCTCGGTCAGACGTACCCGAGTCTCGGTCTTGGGCTTATAGGTGCGCTTCAGTTCTTCTTTTACAAATAGCGCATCTTTCTCCAGCAACGACTTCACTACCGACAGGATATTCTTCAGCCCGCTGTCTTTCTCCAACCGGGTCACAGTCTGTTCGGGCTCGGCAGTAAGCAAGTCGAAGACTTTCTGTTCGCGTTCGGTCAAAGGTTCGGTCGCCTCAAAATCCGGATTAAGCTCCACCACGGTCTCGCTCTCCAGCTTCAGGCCCGAAGGCAAGGCAGCCTTGTACACATCGCCCTGCGTACAGAGATAATAATCGGCCAACCACTCCCAGAACTTGAACTGAAGCGGAAGCAGCACAGGCTGCGTATCGAGCACGGCCGAAACTTCTTTCACTTCGTAATCCTGCGGTTTCAGGAAGTGCACATTGCGCACAATGCCCGTATAGAACTTCTTCTTGCCAAAGGAGACAACCACCCGACAGCCTATCTGCACCTCCCCGTCCATATCCGGCGGCAAGGCATACGTGAAACAGGCATTCAGGGGCAAAGGCAATATGACATCGACAAACTTTTCCATCGTGCCGGCAAAGATACGATAAAAAGACAGAAAGAGGGTGTATCAAATTAGGAAACTGCTTTCTTCAGTCATCCTAAATTTAATACACCCTCCTCAACTAAAAGAAAATATATTTCTTAGAAAAGATAAGCTAATGAAATCTGCCAGGTCTTCGTTTTTCCGTTACCACCTATTTCATCACCAAGAGCCTCACCAACTCCCTTCCATGAGAAGCTGTCGCCCAAAGGAATCTGGTAGTTTACACCGATCTGCAGATGTTGAATGAGCTTCACACCAGCACCAATATTCAGACCTACTTGTGTAGCTTTCGTGTCAAAACCTTCCCATTTAGTATCTTTGAAATTAAAGAAAAAGTCCGGTCCGGCAGCTACATATACACCCAACATACTACCCAAGCCAATCGTATACTTCAGATTAACGGGAATTTCAATACCCTGTTGTTTCCATTCGTCCTCACCACGTTGCGAGTACATCAAGGCACCGTCGATGCCCAAACCAATTACCGGAACAGTAAACTCGGCCATCGGGCCAATGAAGAAGCCGGTAGTATTGTCACTTGTCGGTCCGTTTTTTAAGTCCAGTTTTGACATACTCAAACCGCCTTTAAGACCCCACTTCAACAGTTGCGCTTGCGCAGGCGTAGCCATAGCCAGACAGCAGATAGCCACTAAAAATACACCAAAAAACTTTTTCATAACTCTAAATGTTTAAGAATTTGCAACAAATATATAGATTATCTTAAAAAAAGAACAACATTTTTGCCAAAAAGTTCATTCCGGTCTTTTACAAGCCTTAAGTCTGCCCTTCTTCACCAAAGATTCGATTTAGCGCTCGTAAGACAGAAAGTGAAAAGAAAATCGTAAAAAAACAGCTGGAAAAGTATAACGAATAAAAGAAAATCTTACCTTTGCACCGTCAAAAGGAAGGAAAGATGCCAGAGTGATCGAATGGACCGGACTCGAAATCCGGCGAACGGCTTTTGCTGTTCCGTGGGTTTGAATCCCACTCTTTCCGCTAAAGATATAATAATCAGCCCCTTTTAATGACATCTCAAAAAGCTGTTCATTTTAAGCACAGAATACACACTACTTATCAAATGGTTTGTTATTTCCTACGATGAATAAGTGTGTAATCTGTGCTTAACTATTTTATAGATATTGCATGAGACCGCCTCAACGATGAAGTAAGTCTGTGATTCAGCTTTCTTAACCTTAAAAACTATTGTAGCTATGAGCAAAAATACACTTACCCCCCGACGTCATTTATCGAAATCTATTCTAGCTTCTTGCCTATTGAGCATTTTTACTTTGACTGGACATGCTCAACAAGATACTACATTGTATATAAAACATGTAAGTTTCCCCCCTAATGCAACCCTAGAACAGAAAGTATCAATAGCTGCCCGCCTCGTCCCTTCCCCCCAACAACTGGAATGGCAAAAAATGGAACTGACCGCGTTCCTTCACTTCGGTATAAACACATTTACCGGACGCGAATGGGGAAACGGGACAGAGGATCCGGCTTTATTCAATCCTACAGAATTAGATGCCGAACAATGGGTACAAAATCTGAAAGAAGCCGGATTCAAAATGGTATTACTTACAGCCAAACATCACGACGGCTTTTGCCTATGGCCTACCCAAACGACCCAGCATTCGGTAGCATCCTCTCCTTGGAAAAACGGCAAGGGTGATGTCGTAAAAGAATTACGTGATGCCTGTAGCAAATACGATATGAAGTTTGGTATTTATCTTTCGCCTTGGGACCGAAATGCCGACTGTTATGGCGACTCACCGCGCTATAACCAATTCTTTATAGAGCAACTGACTGAATTACTGACCAACTACGGTGAAGTGCATGAAGTCTGGTTTGATGGAGCCAACGGAGAAGGGCCCAACGGGAAAAAACAAATATACGACTGGGATGCCTTCTACAAAACCATCCAGCGTCTGCAACCCAAGGCCGTAATGGCTATTATGGGAGACGATGTCCGTTGGGTAGGTAACGAAAAAGGAATCGGACGAGAAACAGAATGGAGTGCAACCGTCCTGACACCAGGCATCTATGAACGTTCGAAAGCCAACAACAAACGTTTAGGAATATACAACCAAGCTACAGACTTGGGTAGTAGAAACATGTTGGACAATGCAACCGAACTTTTCTGGTATCCTTCTGAAGTAGATGTATCAATCCGCCCAGGATGGTTTTGGCACGAAAACGAGAATGAAAAGGTGAAAAGTCTGAAACATCTGACTGATATATATTTCCAATCGGTCGGCTATAATTCTGTATTACTACTCAACATTCCTCCCGATAAACGTGGATTGATACACAAAGCAGACATCGCCCGTTTAAAAGAATTTGCAGCCTACCGCCAACAAGTTTTCTCAAACAATGCAGTATTAAATGGACAAGCCTTATGGAAAACGGGAAATGACTCAACATGCATATATAAATTAAAACCCGAATCAAAAATAAACATAGTCCTGCTACAAGAAGACATAACACATGGTCAACGAGTAGAAGAATTTGAAGTAGAAGCTTTAGTAAACGGAATATGGCAACCGATAGGAAAAGGCACTACTGTCGGCTATAAACGGATGATCCGCTTCTCTGCCATAGAAGCAATTGCTTTAAAAATCAGTATAAAAAGTTCGCGCTTGGAAGCACGCATTAACAATGTGGCAGCCTATTATGCCCCAGCTATCGGCGAGCAACAAACAACTGTTTCTTGGAATAATCTGCCCCGAACATCTTGGAAAAGCCTCTCTGAACAACCATTAGTGATTGATTTAGGAAAGACTGTGTCACTAAAAGGATTCACATACGCCCCCCTAAATGAACAGGCTAAACCAACAATGGCTTATCGGTACAATTTTTCCACCAGTTTAGATGGGAAGAACTGGAAAAGAATTCTCCAACATGGAGAATTCAGTAATATTATGCACAATCCTCTACCTCAAACAGTACAGTTCGAACAAGAGGAAACAGCCCGTTTCATTAAACTGGAAGCTACCACTCCCGACGATAAACCCGCTATTGTAGAAATGGAAGAGATTGGAATAACATTAGTCGGACATGAAGCTACATGTCAGTAACCTTTTACTACTTATAATCAAACGATCATTATCAAAACAATATATTATGAATCATTCTCTCTACCCGCTTTTCGGAATAGCCACTGTAGCCTCCATGTTTTCAGCATGCCAACAATCCGACAAGGCATCTAAACCCTACAACATCGTCTACATCATGACCGATGACCACACAGCTCAGATGATGAGTTGCTACGATACACGCAACATCGAAACTCCCAACCTCGATCGCATTGCTCGCGACGGTGTTCGTTTCACTAACAGTTTTGTTGCCAACTCACTCAGTGGCCCCAGCCGTGCTTGTATGCTCACAGGCAAACATTCTTGTGCCAACAAGTTCTATGATAATACGACTTGTGTTTTCGACAGTGCTCAGCAAACTTTCCCCAAGCTACTCCAGAAAGCCGGCTATCAGACGGCCGTCGTAGGCAAATGGCATTTGGAAAGCCTTCCTTCTGGATTTGACTATTGGGAAGTAGTACCCGGACAAGGCGATTACTACAATCCCAATTTTATCACTCAAAATAATGATACTATCCAAAAGGAAGGTTACATCACCAACATCATCACAGATGATGCCATCGACTGGATGGAGAACAAACGCGATAAAGAAAAGCCTTTCTGTCTTCTGATTCACCACAAAGCTATCCACCGCAACTGGATGGCCGATACCTGTAATCTACATCTTTACGAAGACAAAGAATTCCCACTGCCCAATAACTTCTACGACGATTATGAAAATCGTCTTGCGGCAGCATCTCAGGAGATGAGTATTGTTAAAGACATGGATCTAATATACGATCTTAAAATGTTGAAAGAGGAAAAAGACAGCCGACTTAAAACTCTTTACGAAAGTTTTCTTGGTCGTATGAATCCCGCACAACGGAAAGCTTGGGACGACTTCTACAACCCAATTATTGAAGACTTTTACCGCAAGAATCCCCAAGGCAAGGAATTGGCAGAGTGGAAATTTCAACGCTACATGCGCGACTATGCCAAAGTCGTAAAATCGCTTGATGATAATGTTGGCCGTGTGCTTGATTATCTGGAAGCAAATGGCCTGCTCGATAATACACTGGTAGTCTATACTTCTGACCAAGGCTTCTACATGGGCGAACACGGATGGTTCGACAAACGTTTTATGTACGAAGAATCCATGCGCACACCGCTTATCATGCACCTACCTGCCGATTTCAAAACACGTGGTGACATTCCACAACTGGTACAAAATATCGACTATGCCCCCACCTTCCTCGAACTGGCAGGTGCTCCTATTCCCAACGACATTCAGGGTGTATCCCTACTCCCTCTGCTTAAAGGTGAAAAGCCTGCTGACTGGCGTAAAGCACTTTACTATCACTTCTACGAATATCCGGCTGAACATATGGTAAAGCGGCATTATGGCATCCGTACCGAACGCTACAAACTGATACACTTCTATAACGACATCAACGCTTGGGAACTCTATGACATACAAAACGACCCAACCGAAATGAACAACCTGTACGGGCAAAGCGAATACGACTCTATTGTAACCGAACTAAAAGCAAATATGCTCGAACTTCAGGAACAATACAATGACCCTGTTCGTTTTTCCACTGAAAAAGACCGCTAAGATATCCAATAATATAGATGGCAGTTGTTTTCCTCCAAAACAGAAATTATGTTTCTGAAGGGAACAACTGCCACATTTTTTCATTGACACTGCTAAAAAGTAAATACAAAAGTTTCTTATGAGCGTCAATCGAACGACGGCAACGTAATCTTGAAGTCGGCGCTAGGTCTATGCTCGGTACGAATGATGTCTTTCATCCGACGGACAATGTCAGGGTGCTGTGCCGCCACATCGTTGTCCTCGTGAATGTCGGTAGCGAGGTTATATAAATGAGGAATTCCTTTTTTCACTACCAGCTTCCAGTCATCCATACGTACGCCTATCTGGTCGGTTTCATGGAATTCCCAATACAGGAAATCGTGCTTCTGTTGCGCCTCATCGTTTCCCGTCAGCACAGGGGCAAACGAAATGCCGTCGAAACAATCACTTTCCAACTTCTTGTTCAAATACTTTTTGGGGAATTTCTTGTCACCAATCAGTTCACAGAAGGTTGGAATCACATCGTAAAAAGCCAGTTGATGGTCGCACACAGCACCAGCTTCCACCTTCCCCGGCCAACGTACTATAAAAGGAATACGAATACCACCTTCGTAGCACTGACGTTTCAATCCACGCAACTTACCGTCTCGGCCGAAAAACACAGGATCGGCACCTCCTTCTTCGTGAGGACCGTTATCGCTGGTAAACACCACAATGGTATTCTCGTCAAGTCCTTTTTCCTTCAGCTTGTCCATTATTTCGCCTACATAAGCATCCAGCCGTGTAATCATAGCTGCAAACTGGGCATGCGTATGTATCGTGGCATTGTAACGGCTTCCTTCTTGCCCACCCCAAGTTTTGTCCACAAAGAACTTCTTTTTATATCCTTGCAGAATAGAGTCGTCGGGCTGCACCAATTCGGCATGGGGCAGTGTATAGGTGAAAATTCCCATGAAAGGTTGCTTGCCGTCCTGTCTGTCGAGCCACTCCAAAGCTTTACGATGAATAATGTCGGCAGAGTATTGCGGACGTTTGTAATAATCACGTCCGAACATCGGATATTGGATGTTCTCTTCCATCACTTCGCGTACCACTGCCGTGTCTCCCAAAGCCTTACTGTAACGGTTCAGGAAGTTAGGATAGTACAAGTGAGCTTGGAACTGACAAATATAACCGTAGTATTCGTCAATGCCTCGCTTGTCGGGTGTAGATACCGACCCTTCGTAACCGCCTGCCCATTTTCCGAACATGCCAGTCGTATAACCGTTCTTCTTCATAATCTCAGGCAAAATAATATGCTGCGGATCATAAGGCATCTGTCCTACTACACTGTAGTCTTTATTTTCACCATACATCACAACCGGACTCTCAGGCCAATACTCCTTATTGCCCCGTACCAGACAATGTCCTGAATGTTGTCCGGTCATCAGCGTTGCCCGCGACGGAGCACTGACCGGACTACCGGCGTAAGCCTGCGTAAACCGCATTCCTTCGGCTGCCATACGATCGATGTGGGGAGTACTGATATAGGGCTGACCATAACAGGCCAAATCGCCGTAACCCATATCATCGCACAAGATGAATACAATGTTCGGGCGCTGCTCTTTTTGCGCAAAAAGACTTGCACTGCACAACAGCAGTGAGCCTAGAAGAAGAGACGATTGACTTTTCATATAAACGGAATAAACTGATTTGAAATTTAAAAATAGCAAATTGTTTGCGAACGACTGGAAAGAGTCTTGTTAAAGAAGCTAAATTATGGCATAAGACATATTTATAAACAGCCAATTACCTACATTTTAATCGTATCTTTGAAAAGTTTCCGCTGACAGCTTATTGTTTAAAGCTAAAATATAAAGAAGAATTCTGAAGCATCTATGGAAAGACTATTCACAGCACCGTGCCTCCTGCTTGCGACATTCGCTTCAACAGCTCAAAACACTACTCAACCCAACATCATCATGTTTCTGGTAGACGACATGGGTTGGCAAGACACCTCCGTGCCTTTCTACAACAACGAACGGAGTAACCTGAATCAACGTTTCCGCACTCCAAACATGGAACGGCTTGCACAACTGGGTGTCCGCTTTACCGAGGCTTACGCATGTGCCATTTCTTCGCCTACACGATGCAGTCTGATGTCAGGCATGAATGCCTCCCGACACAGAGTGACCAACTGGACATTGGAACTGAACCAACAGACCGATGCCAAGAGTAGTGTCATCAGCCTGCCACAATGGAACTACAACGGTATACAGCCGGACAGTACAGCCGGTAAGATCAACAATTCTACCCCTATCACTTCCCTGCCACAAGTTCTGAAAGATAACGGATATTATACCATACACTGCGGGAAAGCCCACTTCGGTGCACGCACTACTCCCGGAGCCGATCCGGCAACCATGGGTTTTGACGTAAACATTGCCGGCGGTCCTAATGGAGCACCCGGCAGTTATCTGGGAACAAAAAACTTCGGTCAAGGCAGCAAATTTGCCGTATACGGTTTAGAAAAATATTACGGCCAAGACATATTCCTGACCGAAGCCCTGACACGAGAAGCCCTGAACGCCATGAAAAAGTCGGTTGAAATGAACAAACCGTTCTACCTTTACATGTCACACTATGCCGTTCATTCGCCCTACGACGAAGACAAGCGCTTTACTCCCAACTACCGGGGTCAGTTCGACGAACAGCTGAACGATACACTCAACGAGAACGAAGTCCGCTATGCTGCGCTTGTAGAAGGCATGGACAAAAGCCTGGGCGACATCCTCGACTATCTGGAACAGAATCCGGAAGTAGGCAAAAACACCATCCTGCTGTTCATGTCCGACAACGGAGGACAAGGACTGAACAACGTGCGCCAAGGACGTGCCAACCGCGACCAGAACTATCCGGCACGTGCCGGCAAAGGTTCGGCCTTCATGGGCGGCGTACGCGAACCGATGATGGTCTATTGGCCCGGAGTAACCCAAGGCAACACACAGAACGACCAGCGCGTCATGATAGAAGACTTCTTCCCTACCATACTGGAAATGGCCGGCGTAAAACAATACCGCACTTTACAGACTATTGACGGAACAAGCTTTGCAGAGGTACTGAAACATCCGGCAAAGCGGTACGAACGTCCCATCGTGTGGCACTTCCCCAACCTGTGGGGCGAAACACAGAACAAAGAAGAGGGCTACGGTGCCTATTCCTCGATCCTGAAAGGTGATTATCACCTGATATATACTTGGGAGAACCGCCAATGCCGCCTTTACAATGTGAAAGAAGATATCGGCGAACAGAATGATCTGGCAGCCAGCATGCCCGAAAAAGTAAAGGAACTGGCCGACGAACTGACCCGTTACCTGAAGGAACGGGATGCCCAACGCCCGGCATACCGTTCGTCCGGTGAACTGATTCCGTATCCGAACGAATGACGCATCATCAACGGAGATGTTTCGTTAATTGCATTTCGGGTTGCAAAATATTCGCCAAAACAAAATAATAGAATAATTTTGCAGCCCGAAAACAATATGTACAATATGATAACCATCAGACAAACCAGCCCCGAAGAAATAAGCAAACTGATGCCTATCTTCGAACAGGCTAAACGCATCATGCGGAAAAGTGGCAACATGAAGCAATGGACCGGCGGATATCCAAACGAAGAACTCGTACGCCGCGACATCGAAAACGGACATAGCTATGTCTGCCTCGACGATGCCCAGGAAATCATCGGTACATTCTCCTTCATCCCGGGCAAAGACCCGACGTATACCCGCATCTACGAAGGAGCCTGGATAGACGACGTACAGCCTTATGCCACCATCCACCGACTGGCAAGCACAGAAGCAAGTCACGGAGTAGCCGCCGCCTGCCTGGACTGGTGCTACCGTCAGATACCGAACCTGCGGGCAGATACCCACCGCGACAACAGTATTCTGCAACACATCCTGACCAAACACGGATTTACCTATTGCGGCATCATCTATCTGATGAACGGCGACGAACGGCTCGCCTTTCAGAAATGCAACATGCCGAAAGAGCAGCATACCAATGTTTAAAGTGCGTACTTCTGCCTTAGCTCCTCAACAGTGGCACCAGTAAAGTAATCTTCAATAAAGTCCCAACGCTGCGCATCGGTCAAGGCTTCCGTACCAAAGAAGAGGGTAAACAATTCTATCTGTTCTTCGAAAATCAGTTCGTTATTATCCAAAATCAGGTTACGGTAGTCGTCCGTCGACACCAGTTGTAACAAGGTTTCAGGGTCGTTAAAACGAATCTGTACGCAAGGAGTTCCACCACCTTCGACACTGAACGACAGACAGTTCAGCATGGAAAGCAAATTCAGCAGCATGTTCAGGTCGGAGAAAGGAGTAGTGTAGAACACTAGCTTATCGCCCTTGCATCCCGTGATACGCTGCACAAACAGCTTCTGATAACGGGACAGCAGCAGGTCGAAACCCTTGGTCACCGTGAACGAAAGTTCGTTGGATTCTTTCTTCTTCACACTGCTGATGTAGCTGACGCTGCGCCCTTCCTCGGTACGCGACTCCAGCAGCGAACCGATAAAGCGTTTGGCCGAGCGGACATCCATATCGTGCTCGGCAAAGACAGCACGGAGTTCTTCTTCATCAAAGCGTCCTTTCGTCTTGCGCAACTTATCGGTCAGCAGTGTCTTCAAGCTGCCAAACAAAGCATCGAGCCGACGACGTATCTCGGCTGCATCTTCCTTCAGCAACACATCGTGCCTGCCTACTGCCACAGCACGCGAACCTTCCCACAACGTACCGTTGCCCAACTGCTGTTTGAACTCTTTATATCCCAACTCCGGGAAACGTTCTTCCCACAAGTCGTTCAGCCGTACCCGATAGACATCGGACTCGCCTTCGACCGGAGTCAGATAATCGTGGAATTCGCGCGCAAAAACATCGCCCATTTTGTCCTGCACATAGCCTTCGGTCAGCAGGTTTTGCGGACTTACGTCCAGCAGATTATGTCCGAAGCGGGCAGAGAGGTCGTCTTCGAGCCACAACAATGCCGTCTTGATGAGCTGTCCCAATTCGGACTCGTACTCCAACTTGTTTTTCGTACGCGGCACCTTCACTACGAACTCAAAATCGGACAAAGAAATCATCACTTCCTGCTTCTCGCCTTTCATGCGATACACCTCCATCAACTTACGCAAGATAAGTACCAGCTGTTCCTGAGCAATGTTCCCCAACTGATGCAGGCGCTTCATGTAGTAGAAGTCGCGTTCATGAAAATCGGTTGCTGCAATGCCTTGCACATCGGCATCGCGCGCGGCACGACCGATCTCCTGAATATAATCGACAAACGTACTGGAGGGGGCAACGTGGTACACACGATCGATATCGCTGATGTCCACTCCCATACCAAAGGCCTTAGTGGCCACAATCAGTTTCTTGGTACCTTCCTTGAACTCCTGCACGATGGTAGCTTTCTGTTCTTTCTCCTTTTTACCGTAGTACGATGCCACCAGGTGCCAGTCGCACGAACGCACCCAACTCTTCAAGCGCATGTCGATGCCGCCGGCAAAAGGATAGTAAAGCAAAGTCTTATGCTCGTCCAAATAATCTTCGATCCGACCGGAAACAACACGTTGTTTAGCCTTGTCGTAAGTTTCGCCTTCTTCGATCGTCATCTGACGGATATCGAAACCTATGTTGCGACGCTTCACCGTACCTACATAAAGCACACAAGGTTCCATCTGCAACGAACGGATGGTCTCGAACACCATGTCGTTTCTTCCTGCCGGATTCCACACGGCAGTAGCCGTCAGCGCAAACAGCGGGAAACCGTATCCGAGGCTCTGCTTCAAACCATTCAGATAACGGCCCAGGAACCAATAGTCCACACGGAACTCCTTGCCCCAGGTAGTCACCGTATGTGCCTCGTCGACCACCACCATGCCTATGCGGCGTCCGCCAATAAAGTGCTTAATGTCGTACGACAACAACAACTCGGGCGAGAGATAGAACAAGTCAATCTCCCCCTCACGCACCAGACGGTAGACCTCGGCTTTCTGTTCGGGCGACAGATCGGACGAAGCATAAGCCACTCGCGTGTAACCTAACTCCTGCAGGCTTTCCACCTGATCGACAATCAATGCCTTCAGCGGTGACACGACAATGGTAAGCAACCCGTACTGACGTCCCAGATAAATGGCAGGTAACTGGAACAGCAACGATTTACCCGAACCCGTAGGTGCTGTCAGCAAAATATTCTCTACAGACGCGTCGCCCTGTTGTGCCTTTTCTGCTTCGAGGATGACATTCTCTATCAGCTGTCCTTGCGAGATTTCCAGTTTCTCTTTCCCACTGAACAAGTCATCGTATATCTCCAGATTGCGGAACTGCTCGTATCCGTAAACTTCCTTCAGCAAAGCCTGAACTTCTTCCCGGCAGGTTGCCGGCAATTGCCGTTGCTTCAACTCGGGCAAACGTCGTGTCGTTACTTCCATTTTCGTCATCGGTTTAAAGAATATACAAATATATGATTTTGTAGCGTAATAACAGGCTTCACACAGGAAAAAGTTCTACTTTCCCACCTGTTGTCTACGGAAGAAGACCATCCAATTCTGAAACACTTGCACGGCTCGCGAGCGACACTTGCATTCCATTTATGGGACACTTGTACGGCTCGCGAGCCGTACAAGTGTCCTACAACGTAGTAATTGAAACACCGTTCTCTTGCTTCACGCCTTATCAAACAGTCAAATTAATAGAAAGCATTCTACTGCCTCTCCTAAAGAAGACTGCGTATTCATGCAAAACGACTCAGAAATTCAAATTTTCAAATATTCGCTGGTGAAGTTTCATCATAATATTCAGGTAATAAGCACGTTGTTATGAAACATACTTTCATGCCTCATCAGGGGCAAAAATCGTACATGTGAACTGCGGGGCATGACGTTTCACAGGATTTCGCTATTATACAAGCAGTTAGCATAAACGTAAAGAATAAAGGCTGGAAAACTGAATCTCTTCTCTTTTCAACAGATTTAGTACATACGGTAGCTTTCACCTATTATCCAAGCGCTCATTATGTAAATTCATTTAACCAATGAGTCTTATTCTAAATATCAAGTTGCTATAAAGACAACACCGGCAACTCCTAAACAAACACCGGCGGGGCAAACAACTCATCGTTGCCTGTCCCGCCGGTATGTAGATGTTTCATTTATGCGACTTAGATCAATACTCCTCTTCGTTGAAAAGCGAGTAGGTCGCTGAGTATGAGGGCATTAAGTGTGTCATGTTTGCATTTAGCAAAACAAACCGCGCCATTTGAGACGGTCTGAGGAGATTGCCGAGCCTTTGGCCAAACATTGGCGAAACATTGGTCAAACATACTGCCAAATCTCTTATTATTCTTCCTTTGGAGGATTTCATTTTGTTTGAGAAGTTTATTTTATATAAATAACGGATAGTGAGGGACTTTTATTCCCCCAAAATCCTCCTTTGGCAAGTTTATAACATTTGTTAACATTGGAATGGATGCCTTTCTTCTCGTTCATCATAGCTGTGAGATAAGTTCTGTTCCGGTCATGACATCCATCTTCGAGAACGCAAACAGTTTCTTGCCGAGGTCTTTAAGCGAATGGCCGATGTGATAGACTTCCTCATCAATTATAAGAAAACGGTCGTGAGCCTTGTTGTAAGCGTGTAAGGTAACTCCCGGATACTGGGCATTGTGCCGCGCAACATCCTGACGAAGCTGCAGTGAAATTTTACCGTCGTAAATATCAACAGTCACACCGGGATTCCGTTTTGACAGTTGGACAAGCACCGAATCGTCAACATAGCTGTCAATGACGACTATCCGTTTTTTTGCCTTTCTGATTAGTTTGGCAATGAAGGCATACGCATCGAAAATCTGACCATTGAAGAATACACCCTGTTCGGGTTCTTTGGGTTCATTAAGGCGATCAAGAATTGCATCGACCTTTTCATCAGTCTTCAGCTGCTTCATCTCAATACGTTCCATCCTTTGGAAAATTGAGGCATTATTCATCAGGAAGTTTCGCATAGCCACGAAAGCATCGATTATACGGATGCTTGTATAGACGGCAGTTTCGCTTTTCAATACAGCAGAAAGCATAGCGACTCCCTGTTCGGTAAAGGCGAAAGGATTAACTGATGAGTGTTTGAGACCATTGAACCGGTCACAATTTGTGACCAGTTCATCTTTCTCCTGATTTGAGAGCTGAAATCTAAAATGCTCCGGGAAACGCTCAACATTACGTTTTACGGCTTGATTAAGCACTTTAGTTTCCACCCCATACAATTCTGCCAGATCCCGGTCAATCATTACCTGTTTGCCTCTCAGGGTAAGGATCCGGTTTTCTATTGGCATTGCCAACCGGTCACAATATGTGACCGGTTCCTTGTTCGGTATATTTTGTATTGATAAATTGTTTTCTTGCGTAGTTTCCATATGCAAAGGTACCTAATATTTCTGAAATATAAGGCTGTATATGAGCAATAACTTCCAATCAGCACTCATATTGTGCTGATTGGAAGTTCATCACATGGGGAGAATACCTGCGGAGGCATAGGGTTCATAATGGAATCGCCTTAGAAAGAGATCCACATCTTCCTGAGTGTACCAATATTTATCGCCCTCTCTTGAATATCCTAAATATCCATTGTCCCGAAGTTTCTTTAGATATTTGTCTTTGATATTAAGAAGGGTCATAATAGCTTTATTGTCATACACTCGTAGCTCCGATTTCTTTTCAGAACAACTATTACCCTTGTGCTTGCCCTCTAAAATGTGGAGAATTCTGGTCAAGAGTTCCCTATCATTCAGTTCTTTTGGATTGCTATCCATTTGTTACAGGTATCTTGTTGCGTGGAAGGAAATAGACAGTTGTCGGGACAATCCAACTGATTGTCTGCGTAGGCGCAGATGATAAGTGTCTAATTTGATGTTTCATCTTTTAACGGGATTAGTGGGTGATTTGACCGAATACAGAGAGGGTGGCCCACATTCCGGACTGCGGGTCGCCGGTATCTATATTTCGGCAGGGATTTTGAGTAAAGCGTATGAGGCACTCGCCTGTCTTACGCTTTGAACGTGTAACCATCTATCTGACGAAAAAGATTGCTGTCTGTCAGCGTGTTCCCCACATTTCAATGAAGTTTCCCAACATTTCCCAACTTGGAAAATTGTCGGAAACAATCAACCATATTCCGGTTGTTTCTATATCGAATCCGATACGGTACCGGGCTTTTCCCATGACAACCGATTGGGTATTTTCAGGATATAAGTCATGACATTTCCTGACAGACCCTTAATCTCGCCTTATTGGATTTATCCCTGAATTTTTAGCGGTTCACACCGTCATGTCAATCCGTTATAACGGACTGGCAGACTGACCTCTGTACTCTTTCAAAAGGAGTATGGATAGCCACAACCAAATCTTAACGTGTCTTAAAAAAGCAGGGAACTACCTTAGGAATACCTCAGCAGGGTTTCGGCTTATGGCGAACTTTGCGGCATAACATTAAATCCGAAAAAGAATATGATAACAAAAATGCTCAATTACATCGCCGAGACAATCCGCGAATATCAGGCCAGACTGATGATGGCTATCGCCTTCCGTATGATGAAGTCCCTTTTTAAGAATCGTGGGCAATGAGGACGGAGGAATACAGGACACTTGTCCAACTTATCCGTGAGCTGGCATCGGAGGTCAGGAATGTCAAGACTGGACTTGACAGCAAGATTGACCATGTGGCGAAGAAAGTTATGGAGGCTTTTCAGGGCTTCGGCATCCTTGACCCGGAGGAAGAAACGTGGACAGAACAGCAGGTCTGCGAAAGATACCACGTTTCAAGACGCACGATGTACGAATATCGCAAATGTGGCATGATTGCCTATATCAAGACCGGCTCCGGCAAGAACTGCAAGGTGAAATACCGCAAAGCCGACGTGATTGAATTATTCTCCGTGCAGAACGCATGACACACCTACAACACACAAATAATTCCGCGTCACTCCGGTGGCGCAAGTATCAAACCCAAAACAATTTTTAATTTATGGCAAAAGACCAGAATTTAGAAGAAGTGCTTATCGCCCGCAACAACGACACCGGGCAGGTAGGCGCGGTGACCGGACTCAACGAGGACGGCACACCAAAGATGACCGATGTCAAATCGGCGAAACTCTCAGACCTCGTGAAATTCTCCAAAGGCCAGAACCCGCTGGAGGCTTTCCTCTCCAACTTCGTCCGCCAGTGCAAGAACCCGACGACCTTCGGATTCTTCCGAGTACCAGCCGACCGCTACGATACGGTAGGCACCGTAATCGGAGACCTCGCAAAAGACCCCGTGGCAAACGCCGAAATGCTGAAGAACAACAAGGTCGAGCTTCCGCAGGCTGCGCAGGACAACAAGCAGGAGGCGGCACAGACGGCTGAACAGCCCAAGCAGTCGCCGGCAGGCTCACCGCAGGAGGAACAGCAGGCACAATCCAACGCTCAGGCGTCCGCAAAGGATACCAGACACTCCGCCATCGACGAGAGCAAAATCGACTGGGCGAATCTCAAGGAGAAATGGGGTATCGACCGCGACGAGCTGGAAAAATCGGGAGACCTACGCGAGATGCTCTACAACCGCAAGTCAAGGATCGTAACTGTCACCCCGACATTCGCCGGAGAGAAATTTCCCATTGACGCGCGACTGTCATTCCGAACCGACGCTGACGGCAATGTAAAGGTGGTACCCCATTTCATCCACAAGGAGCCGAAACTGGATCAGGAGTTCAAAGGCTACAATTTCTCCAAAGATGAGAAAACGGCTCTCCGCGAAACCGGCAATCTCGGCAAGGTAGTGGAACTGACAGACAAAAACGGCGAGAAAGTGCCGTCATACGTCAGCATCGACCGCTACACCAACGAAATAGTTTCCGTCCCGATCAAGGATGTATATATCCGCGACACTGTGGGCCAGACCAAACTGACCGATGCCGAAATAGGTCAGTTAAAGCGCGGTCAGGCACTCCCTCCGAAGGAGATAACCGACAAGAACGGCAAGACCTACAACGTGGTGCTTCAGGTATCAGCCGACCGCAAGGGCGTGGAATTCGTACCCGGCGCGGCCAGAAAACAGGAACAGGCGCAGTCGCAGACACAAGCACAAAGCGGCACCACGAATCAGCAGCAGTCGTCGTGGCTCACTAAAGACGGCAAGATAAAGCCTCTTACCAAATGGGCGAAAATCCCGCTTACCGAACAACAGCAGAAGGATTACTCCGAGGGTCGCGTGGCGGAACTTACCAACCGCATCGACGACAAGGGGCAGCCATGCACCGTCTATCTCTGGTTCAACCCGGAGAAACAGCGTCCCAACACATCACTCAACGACCCCCGCGTGAAGGTCGCCGAGGAATCCAAGACCCAGAAAGCCGTCAACAACGACGGACTGACCAACGAGGCGACAAAGCACGTCGCCGAACCTCTCCAGAAATATCAGACGGCACCCAAGAACGAAAACCAGATGCGCCAGCAGCGCACACCCAAAGGGCCGAAGATGTAACATCTTTCCGTCAGGCATGAAAACCTGATAAAACCGAAACGGCATCCCGGAGAGTCCGGAATCTCCGGTGCTATTTCAAAGAAACCACTACATCCCAAAATATCCACCCCAATTAAAAAAGCAAAAATGAAACAGAAAAATCTCATAACCGTGGTGACAGACCATCAGATCACAGCGGACACAATAGCCAGAGCCATCGGCGCGAATGAAAAACACGACGGCTACTATCTCGGCAACGGCTATGCCGTGACATGGACAAATGGACAGCTCGTGGAGGCAACCTTCTCACCGCAGGAGAGTTTCGTCCTCTCTACCACTATGGAGAGCCGCCTCGCATACGCACATAACTTCAAGTTCGCCATGCGCAACTACGATGAGCTTGTCGGCTACAAGAAATCAGACGAGGACATCCGACAGCTCGGCACAATCAAGGCCCTGTGGAAGATGAGCCTGACGGTCGTGAACGCCATGCGTCCCGACATTACCGGAGACCTTGACTTCCTGAGCATCTACTACTTCATCGCCTCTCCTGTGGACACACGCCGCGCATGGCTCCCCGTGCTGACGAAGAAAGCCATCGTCCATGCCGTGAACCACGGGCCTCAGAACCGCAAGGAATACGAGAAATGGCTGGAGGAATCCATCTACAACGCCATCGTACAGGCTGCCGAGGAAAACGCGGGACTGAAAGGCTCGCCCGCAGTAGAGGAAATATCGGTCAACGAAGCCGCCATAGATGCGGAGTGTGCCGGTGTTCCTACCCCGACTGCCGGAGAACGGCGTGAGGGTGACAAATATATCGGTCTGTTCACTGAACGTGTTCCGCTGTTCAACCTTCCGGCCTTGATGATTCAGGCTGCCTGTGAGCTGGACTATACCCACGAAAAGACAATACTGACGGCATACCGCCTGTATGCCAAGAAACTCATATCCTATCCCGCCGTGTTGCAGAACACCATCCCCGGCGGAGTATGGAAAGCGATGCTCCGCAATATGGAGATGCTGCGTTACAACAGCAGGTGGGGCCGCTCGGTGGGCGAAGGCAAGCCCTCCAAGTGCCACAACTTCCGCAACGGCGAAAGCGTGTATAACGGATTCGGCATCGTAACCACCGGACTGCACCCCACGGATCTCAGCCGCGACGAGGAAAAGCTATACAACCTCATAGTCAAGCGCGTCATCGACGCCTTCGCCCCCGACAGCTACGGCTGCGGTCGCAAGTCCAAAGGCGGCAAGAAGAAAAGCCGCCGTTACCGCAAGGAGAAGAAGGCAAAAACGGTTAAAACCGCTTAAACTCTCTTGAAATCAAGACAGAATAACCATATCTATCCCTCCCGTGTCAGGATAATTTATTATCTTTGCCATTGATTCAGCGTCATTATGTTTTTGTTTCATTTTTGACGCGGATTTAGTGGTTGGACATCGGGAGGGATACCCGGTGTCCTTTTTCATTGTACGCCTCACACACCGGCGCGGAGAAGGATTCCGGTAACCACTATATCCGCATCCCCCGATGAAACATAACATAGAATTGCCGGAGGCAGATTTCTTCCAAGTCTATCTCCGAGGTCATCTCGTTGACCATCATTTTCCCCAGAGAAACAACAAGAGATTTATTGAAACACGCTCGGACGACGCATACGACACATTCGTGTCGGCGCGTATGGAGGGCAAGCCCGTACCAATAGCAAGAGAGCTGGCTATGCGCACGCTCCTTGCCGGGCTGTATGTGTCGCGCTACGACATAATATATAATGTGGTGGAGGAAAACCTCTGGCTGCGCCTGCCGCCGGAGTATATGCCTGACTTCGCCGTGCATCTGCTCGGTCTGCAACCCGTCAGCGAAATACTTGACCGCTACGAGGTCAACGGCGACTTCCTTGACAGGGAGACCCATCAGCCGATGCTGACAGAGCTGCTCGGAACAATCACTGAAATACTGGACGGCTATGGCTTATAACCGCCTTCGTACCATGCACGACAACATCGAGGCGATAAGGCTTGTCCTGCGTCTCGGTGTAGTCGGACGCACTGCGCAAAATGCCGAAGAACGCGAGACCCTGCGGAAATATGCCGGTTTTGGCGGACTGAAATGTATCCTCAATGATGCTAATGATTTAGAAGATGCTGCCAAATGGAGTAAAACGGATATTGAATTATTCGCCCCGACCGTTGAACTGCGCCGATTGATTCACGACTATTCAAAGGACGACAAAGAGTTCGCCCGGTATATGGATTCTCTGAAAGCCTCCGTCCTGACGGCTTTCTATACGCCTGCGCCTGTCATTGACGCCATATCCGGCTCTCTGAAACAGGCTGGTATAGAGGTACGGCGTTTTCTTGAACCGTCAGCCGGTCAGGGTGCGTTTATAGATTCCTTCCTACGTAACGACATATATCCCGGCGCGGAGGTGCTTGCATACGAAAAGGATTTGCTCACGGGCAAAATCCTTTCAGCCCTGCACCCGTCTATACTCACACGGATAGAGGGGTTTGAGAAAATAGAGCGGGACTTCAACGGTTATTTTGATGTCGCCGCCTCCAATATCCCTTTCGGCAACTTTGCAGTGCCTGATCCGGCGTATGCCGTCAGCAAGGATATTCCATACCGTCAGGCATCGAAGGCGATACACAACTATTTCTTTCTCAAAGCCCTTGATTCGGTGCGTGAGGGAGGACTGGTAGCATTTATAGCGTCGCAGGGTGTAATGAACGCCGCATCACCGTTTGTCAGAATGGAGCTGATGAAACGCGCCGACATTGTGGCGGCGTTGCGTCTGCCAAACAACACGTTCAGCGATAACGCCGGAACAGATGCAGGGTCTGACCTTATAATTCTCCAGAAGCATAGCGACAAGAAAAATCTTTCCTTTGACGAGGAACTTTTCACGCAATCCGTTATCGACAACGCCACGAAGGTACCCGGCAACAAGTTCTTTCAGACATTTCCCGACAACGTAATATGTACTGACGCAAAAATGGGTACGGATCAATATGGCAAACCGGCTATTATCTATACCCATAAGGAGGGTGTTGACGGTATCGCCCGTGATATAGGCACGGCTCTCCAATTATCATTCCGGCTGCGTCTTGACATAGACCGCTACAACGGCTACGCCCCCAAACTGACACCTCCGACATCCCCGACAGTCAGACAGGAAACCGTCGACAAGAAAAACGAGGCTGTCAGCAGAACCACTGTTACAAAGGTGGCTCCGCTGTTAGACCAGTACCGGGAGATGAAAAAGAGACATCCCGATGCCATTCTGTTGTTCCGTGTCGGAGATTTCTATGAGATATTCGGAGAGGACGCAGTAAAAGCGTCCGAGATACTCGGCATCACCCTTACGCGCCGCCTTAACGGGCCGACACGCAGTATCGAGCTTGCCGGATTTCCACATCATGCCCTCGACACCTATCTGCCCAAGCTCGTAAGAGCCGGGCAGCGGGTGGCGATATGTGAGCAGTTGGAAGATCCGAAACATAAAGTCGTGGAGGAAATAACTCCTAATAATCCTCCAAATAATCCTGTTCCTGACAATCCTACTCCTAATAATAAAGGAGTGGAGCCTCCGACTGAAACAAAGATTGAACAGGAACCGACACCTCATACGGCTCAACCGCCAACTTCTGAACCGTCTGCAACTGCACCCGCAGATAAACCGCAGGAAATAGAGACCGACGGCGCACCCGATTACAGCGGCGACTATGACCCACGGCTTTTTGCCTATAATCTTTTCGGAGAACTGGAGCCAATCGGCAAACCACAGCGCAGGCATAAGGCAGAACCGAAAAATGACAAGACCGAGGCAAAACCTGTCAGCCGACCGAAGAAGGATGCGCCATTGCCGCCCAAAGCCAAATTCCGTCAGCTCACCGACAAGGAACTGGAGTTTTACGGCTCCCTGAACTGGGATGACAATCCGCCTATCAACGGATTCTACGAGGCTATGATGTCTATCGCCCACCGCCAGCTGGAGGAAAGGGCGAGGCTGGAGGCGGAAGCCATGTCCGCCGAGGCTGCCAGAGCAGCGGGTATCGCCCCCGGAGAGACATACATCGAAAAGACCGAGGGGGATTTCATACCCGGAGGCCGCAACCGTCAGGCGAAAGTCACTGCCATACCGATAGAGAGTGCGGGGCCGGATATGTCTCCGAGAAAATTCTCGGAGGATGTTCAATCCTTCCACAAGAACGGCTCTATGGTGGTGGACAACGGTCAGGTCGGATTTCTCTCCGATGTCAGTAAGAACGGCGCGACATTCACGCCCATGCGCATGAAGCCGGAACAGGCGCAACGCGCCATGCTCTATATAACCATGTCGGAGACATACCAGCAGTTATATGATTATGAGGCGACGACACAGGAACCGTCGGAACATCTGCGCGAACATTTCAACCAGTATTACGATGAGTTCGTGGAGCGATACGGGCATCTCAACGAGAAAGCAAACGCCAGGCTGATTATGATGGACGCCAACGGCATGGATTCCCTTGCTCTGGAACGTGCCGAGGCAGGTCTGTTTGTCAAGGCCGACATCTTCGACCATCCCGTCGCCTTCAATATCCACGAGGTAACTTCGGTGGATACACCGATGGAGGCATTAGCGGCGTCGCTCAACAGGTACGGCGATGTGAGGCTCGGATATATGTCCTCGCTTGTGGATATGGATGAGAACCGCCTCGTTGAAGAACTGAAGGGACATATCTACTATAATCCCCTTGTGTCGGAATACGAGACCTCCGACCGCTTCGTCGCCGGAAACGTGGTGAAGAAAGCGGAGATGATTGAACAGTGGATTAAAGACCACGACGCCCATGACAGCCGGATTGACGAAAGCCTTTCGGCGTTGAAGGAGGCCATTCCCCGCAGGATCACTTTTGAGGAACTTGACTTCAATTTCGGAGAGAGGTGGATACCCACAGGCATCTACTCCGCATACATGACACACTTTTATGATACTGATGTAAAAGTCGTGTATTCTCCCATGCTTGATGAGTATTCGGTAACCAACTCCGGTGGCAATATGAAGATATGGGAGGAATATTGTGTGCGCGGTCAATACCGCTCCTACGATGGCATGAGCCTGTTGAAACACGCCCTGCACAATACCGTGCCGGAGATCAAGAAGTGCATCGGTCAGGACGACCACGGCAACGACATCAAGGTGCCGGATTCAGAGGCGATACAGCTCGCCAATTCCAAGATTGAAGAAATCCGCGACGGCTTTTCCGAATGGCTGGCGGCGCAAAGCCCGGAGTTCAAGGAGAGGCTCGTTGACCTGTATAACCGCAAGTTCAACTGTTTTGTCAGACCGAGGTACGACGGCTCCCACCAGACTTTCCCCGGCCTCAACCTGAAGATGCTTGCTGACCGTTACGGCATACATTCGATTTATTCCTCACAGAAAGACTGCGTTTGGATGCTGAAACAGAACGGCGGCGGAATAGCCGACCATCAGGTACTGCGCCCATAAGGGCATATAGTAAATG
>UMJL01039650.1_pt1 | contig 24217 bp, 26 predicted proteins | sample 1966071 | NCBI WGS metagenome assembly UMJL01 (sample SAMEA4836148, study PRJEB28245) | human gut metagenome | biome: gut microbiome; material: fecal sample | place: Denmark | collected 2008
GCCTTAACTAATTTTTGTTCAAGCTTATCATCGCTAGCTTCATGAGCTTCTTCAGAATAAAGATCCCTTTCATCGATTTCAAGTGATCTGACAGCCTTTTGCATTGCTTCTTCTGCAGTTCTACCGATCGCCATAACCTCACCGGTAGCCTTCATTTGCGTACCTAAAACTCTGTCCGCCTTAGGGAACTTATCGAATGGCCAGCGTGGAAGCTTGCAGACAACGTAGTCAAGAGCTGGTTCAAATTCGGCATAAGTCGTACCAGTTACTGGGTTCTTGATTTCATCCAAAGTCATGCCCACCGCAATCTTAGCGGCCATCTTGGCAATTGGATAACCAGTAGCCTTTGAAGCCAAGGCACTTGATCTAGAAACTCTTGGGTTAACTTCGATAACGTCGTAGTTAAAGCTGGTTGGATCAAGGGCAAGCTGTACGTTACATCCCCCTTCGATCTTAAGTGCTCTAATCAAACGCAGTGAACAGTCACGCAGCATTTGGTATTCCTTGTCTGACAAGGTTTGACTTGGTGAGAAAACGATTGAGTCACCGGTGTGGATACCAACTGGATCGAAGTTTTCCATACAGCAGACGATCATCGCATTATCGTCGTGGTCGCGCATTACTTCGAATTCGATTTCCTTGTAACCAGCAATGGATTTTTCAATCAAACATTCAGTTACGGGTGAAAGTTCCAAACCATTTTTGGCAATTTCAGCTAATTCTTCACGGTTGTGGCAGATACCACCACCGGTACCACCCATTGTGAAGGCAGGACGTACGATGATTGGATAGCCGATTTCATCACCAAAGGCCAAAGCATCTTCAACTGTATTAACCGTCTTGGATGGTGGCACAGGTTCGCCCAACTTTTTACATAATTCCTTGAACTTTTCACGGTCTTCAGCTTGTTCGATTGAATCAAGCTTAGTACCCAAAAGTTCAATGTGCAGTTCATCCAAGATACCAGTCTTTGCAAGAGCCAAAGCCATGTTCAAACCTACTTGGCCACCCAAGGTTGGCAAGATGGCATCTGGATATTCTTGACGAATGATTCTTGAAATTGATTCAACGGTCAAAGGTTCAATGTAGACCTTGTCAGCAATTGTCGTATCGGTCATGATGGTTGCTGGGTTGGAGTTAACCAACACAACTTCGTAACCTTCTTCGCGAAGAGCTAAACAAGCCTGAGTACCAGAATAGTCAAATTCTGCAGCCTGACCAATAATAATTGGACCAGAACCAATCACCATAATCTTATGAATATCTTTTCTCTTAGGCATGACGCTCTTCTTCCTTTCTTTGATCAATCATTGACATAAAGTCATCAAATAGTGAAACCTCATCGTGTGGTCCTGGAGTTGCATCTGGGTGGAACTGGACTGAGAAGGCTGGGTACTTCTTATGACGCAATCCTTCAACAGTGCCATCGTTTACTTCAACGTGGGTAATCATCAAGTTATCTTTATCAACTGAATCTGCATCTACAGCGTAGCCGTGGTTTTGTGAAGTAAAACCGATGTTGCCAGTAGCAATTTCACGGACTGGGTGGTTAAAACCACGGTGGCCGAACTTCATCTTGTGGGTCTTAGCACCGTTGGCTAAAGCAAAGACTTGGTGTCCCATACAAATACCCATCAATGGTACATACTTTTCAACTTCACGAACCATGTCTGTAGCACCATTTGCGGCCATTTCTTCTGGGTCACCAGGGCCGTTTGAAAGAAGGACACCATCTGGATGAAGGTTTAACACTTCTTCAGCGGTTGCGGTATATGGCAAAACAATACAGTTGCAGTCACGCTCGGCGAGTTCACGCAAGATACTGTGCTTGATCCCGAAGTCGATAACCACAATGTTGCGCTTTGAACCGGGAACTGGGTATGGACTCTTAGTTGAGACGCAGCTGATCACGCCTTGAGTTACATTTTCAGTTTGTAAAATCTTGGCAATCTTGTCTGCATCTTCCTTTGAATCTGCGATCTTACCTCTTAAAGTACCGTGGACACGAAGCTTTTTAACTAAGGCACGGGTATCAATTCCTTGAATGCCTGGGATATCCAAATGCTCTAAGAACTTAGGCAAAGTCGTTTGCATTCTCCAGTTGTCCGGATGGCGGGCAACTTGGTGGCAAATCACGCCCTTGATCTTTGGTTCAAGTGATTCATAGTCAGCTAAAGTAATCCCGTAGTTACCAATCAATGGGTTAGTGAAAACCAAGATTTGATCTGCGTAACTTTGATCAGTGATTGCTTCTTGATAACCGGTCATCCCTGTTGTGAAAACAACTTCACCGGTTGTTTCGCGATCGGCGCCGAAGCCTTCACCGGCATAGATACTGCCGTCTTCTAAAATTAAATAGCGCATTGACATTTACTCTGCTCCTTCCTGGTAGACAACTTTACCGTCAACCATTGTCATCACTGTTGAACCATAAACCTTGTGGCCGGTAAATGGTGTATTGACACCCTTAGACTTAAAGTCTGCTTCCTTGATTTCTTTTTCATGCTCAAGATCAAAGATAGCAATATCAGCAGGCCTTCCTGGTTCGAGCACACCGGCGTTTTTAAGGCCGAAGGTCTTAGCTGGCTTATCGCTGAGCCATGATAATAATTGTTCAAGCGTAAAGACTTTTTCGTTTTTTACAAACTTGGTGTACAAGGTACTAAAAGCTGTTTCGCTGCCTGTGATTCCAAATGCGGCACCTTTCATCCCGCCTTGCTTTTCTTTCTTAGCGTGAGGCGCATGGTCAGTGGCAATCAAATCAATTGTGCCATCAAGTAACCCAACTAACAAAGCTGCTTGATCTTCCTTATTTCTCAAAGGTGGATTCATCTTGTAGTAGCCGTTGTCCTTTGGAATATCGTCATCAGTTAACAAAATATGGTGCGGTGCGACTTCACAAGTGACGTTGATGCCGCGGGCCTTTGCCATACGGACCAGTTCAACGCTCGTTTTAGTTGAAACGTGGCAGATGTGGTAGTGCACGCCAGTCTTTTGCGCTAAGAGCAAGTCACGCGCAATCTGCGTAGTTTCCGCAAGCTCAGTAACAGGTGGCAAGTTCAACCTTTCTGCGGTTTTTCCGGCGTTGACGATGCCGTGATCAAACAATGAATCATCTTGAGCATGAGTTGCGACAATCAAGTTGTTTTCCTTAGCTTTTTGCATAGCCAGGTACATAGTTTGGGCGGTTTGCACGCCGTGGCCGTCATTACTTAAGGCAAAAGCACCAGCTTTTTTCAAAGCGGCATAATCAGGAATGACATCAGTTGTTTCATCATTAGTGATTGGACCGTATTGGAAGACGTGAACGATGCCCTTCTTCTTGTTTTCCTCAACCATCTTTTCCATTAATTCTGGTGTGTTAGGTACAGGAGTGACATTTGGCATGGCACCGACTGTGGTAAAACCACCGCGGGCTGCAGCTTCGCTACCTGTCCTAATATCTTCCTTATAAGTTTGACCAGGGTCGCGGTAGTGAACGTGGACATCAACTAAGCCGGGGCTGACTAACTTACCTTTAGCATCAATTACTTTGTCACCTGTTAAATCAGTACCGATTGCTTTAATTTTTTGACCGTCAATTAAAACATCTGCTTTAACTAAGCGACCATTTTGATAAGCGGTACCGTTCTTAATTACTGTTGTCATTATTCGAGACCTCCGAGCTTTCTTCCGCGTAATACTGCTTCAATCATGACCATTCTCATGAAGACGCCGTTTTGCATTTGACGGACAAACATACACTTGTCGCTTTCGACCAAGTCACCGCTAAGTTCAACGTCGTGGTTAATTGGACCTGGGTGCATGATGATTGTATCTGGCTTTAATTCATTGTAACGTTTGTGGTTGATGCCATATTTTTCATGGTATGCTTTTGCATCAAATTTCTTTTCATTAGGATCACCTGCATGACGTTCATGTTGTACTCTAAGCAGCATCATGACATCCATGTCAGGGATCAACTTGTCTAATTCTTCATACTTACCGTATTTATCAAATTCCTTTGAATACCAGTAGCTTGGACCTGAGAAGTAGACTTCTGCGCCTAATCTGGTAAGCAGTTCCATGTCACTTTTTGCGACTCTTGAGTTAGTGATGTCGCCGACGATGGCTACTTTTAAGCCTTTGAAGTGGCCGAAGTGTTCGTGGATGGTCATCATGTCGAGCATACATTGACTAGGGTGTTGACCACTACCATCACCTGCGTTGATCACACCGATGTTTAAGTGTTGGTGATCTTTTAAGTTGATCAAATCGTTGTAGTACTCATTTTGTGAGTGGCGGATCACTTCAAGATCAACACCTAAGGCATTCATGATGAGTGAAGTGTCGTATAAAGTTTCACCTTTATTAACTGATGAGTGAGCTGGATCAAATGGGATAACTGTTAATCCCAACTTTCTTTCAGCCATTTCAAAACTCGTATGTGTTCTGCTTGAGTCTTCAAAGAACATGTTGGTCACGTATACCGGCTTGGTTAAGCGAGGCGTTGCACCGCCTTTTTTGAAGTATTCTGCTCGCTTGATCAAAGCCTCTACTTCATCAACATGCAAATTTTCAACACTAACAAAATGTGGTAAACTGACAAGATTTAAATTTTCCATTTTCGATTCTTTCTATCAAAAAAAGCCTGAAGCATTTAATTGCTCCAGGCTTTTTCTTCGCACTTTTGTATGCGAAAAACTAAGCAACCCTTCTGGCCCTCTCTGGAGTCAATTAAATGGTTGAATTATTTACTTTTTCTATTTTTTATTTTGGCAAAGCCTTCAGTTCAACTGAATCCTTGCCGTCCTTTTCAACTACATTAACAGCGACTTGTTCGTCGGCAGAAGTTGGAATGTTTTTACCAACAAAGTCTGCACGGATTGGCAATTCACGGTGACCACGGTCAACCAAAACTGCCACTCTGATCGAACTTGGTCGACCAACGTGCATCAAGGCATCCATCGCAGCTCTAATTGTTCGACCGGTGTAGATAACATCGTCGATCAAGACAACGTGCTTGTCATCGATGTCGACACTAACTTGATCAGAGTTAACAACTGGATCTTGCTTCAAGGATGCATCATGACGGTCATCACGGTAAAGGGTGATGTCAAGTTCACCGACCGGAACATCAACGCCTTCAAGTTTTTGAATTCTGTCATGGATGCGGTCAGCTAGGTAAACACCACGTGTCTTGATCCCAACTAATACTAGATCATCGGTACCCTTATTTTGTTCGATGATTTCGTAAGTAATACGCGTTAGCGCACGCTTCATTGCAAGCGCATCCTGAATTTCTTTTGCCAATTTAACAGCCTCCTAATTTTTGCCCATGAAAAAAGCTCCCAGTCTTCTCTGAGACTAGGAGCTTTCTGTAAAGTCGAAACTTAATTTAAGCCTGCCTTGCTAGCCTCACGGGACTAATTTTAAAGGACATTCATTGCTTTAAAGTTACTGTAAATGACAGCGTTTGTCAAGGAATTAATTGAATTTAACTTGACCGACTAAATCGTTGATATCGTCAACGCCTAATTTTTTAAGTTCGACTGGCAAACTATCTGCAATATGCTTGGAGGCGATGCTGTCGTGGAAATGAGCAGTCCCTACGGCAACAGCACTGGCACCGGCAAGCATGAATTTGACGACGTCTTCGGCTGAACTAATGCCGCCCATACCGATGATTGGTAAGTTCACACTTTGGTGAACTTGGGCAATCATGCGCAGAGCAACTGGTTTAACAGCTTCACCGGAGAGACCACCCATGTTGTGACCAAGCACTGGCTTTCTCGTTTTCACATCAATGTCCATACCAAGCAAAGTGTTGATCATGGAAAGACCATCAGCACCGCCCTTTTCGGCAGCTTTGGCGATAGTAACTACATCAGTGACGTTTGGTGTTAGTTTAACGTAGATTGGAACGTTGACCACGTTTTTGATTTTCTGGGTTAACTCTTCAACGACGTCAGGATGCACACCAAAGCTCATACCGCCGCGATCAACGTTAGGACAAGAAACGTTGATTTCGAGTGCATTAACTAAACCTGAGTCAGACAACTTCTTAGCGACTTCAACGTAGTCGTCTTCGCTATCGCCACCCACACTAGCCATAATTGGCAGGTCTGGATATTGTTTTCTAAGTGGAACAAGTTTCTCACTAATTACTACGTCAACACCTGGGTTAGTTAAACCAACTGAGTTTAAAACGCCGTCGTCTAAAACAGCGATCTGTGGTTGCGGATTACCGGTTGTCGCATGTGGCGTCGTGGTCTTGATCACCATCGCACCCAATTCGTTTAAATCGAACTTCTTAGCTGCTGGCACATCACCAAAGCCAAAGGTACCACTTGCTGGCATCACTGGGTTCTTCAAATCTAATCCTGGTAAACTTACGCGTGTATTTGTCATAATTTTCCTCCAAAAATGAATGCTCACGGACATTCGCTTATTTTTTAGAACAGATTGTACACGCCTTTTTCATTTTTTCAAAGTCCAAAATTTTATTTGTATTTTATTTTCGATGGTGTTAAACTTCGTTTTGATCAAACTTTAAACGGTACAGAGAGACCGCAAGTTCAAAATATTGACTTAAATTATCTGGGGAAAGTCTATACCTGGTGTCTCTCTGCGCCACGTATAGACTTTTTTTTGTGGAGGAAAAAAATGAGTAGACCTGTAATTGTTGCCCTTGATTTGGACAATGAAGAAAAATTACACGAAATTCTGGCAAAACTTGGCAAACCGGAAAACGTCTTTATCAAAGTCGGCATGGAATTGTTTTACAACGCCGGCATTGGCGTAGTTAAAGAATTAACCGATCAAGGCTACAAGATCTTCTTAGACCTTAAGATGCATGATATTCCAAACACTGTTTATAACGGTGCTAAGGCTTTGGCAAAACTCGGCATTACCTTTACTACGGTGCACGCACTTGGCGGCAGTCAAATGATCAAGGCCGCTAAAGACGGTTTAATCGCTGGCACACCCGCTGGCAAGAGCGTACCTAAGCTTTTGGCTGTCACTGAATTGACTTCAATTTCAGACGATGTTTTAGCCCACGAACAAAACTGTTCTTTACCAATGGACAAACAAGTACTCAGCCTGGCCAAGATGGCAAAAGCTGCTGGTGCAGACGGCGTTATCTGTTCACCACTTGAAGTCAAAGAATTGCACGAAGCAATCGGCGACGATTTCTTATATGTCACTCCTGGCATTCGTCCAAAGGGCAACGCTAAAGATGACCAATCAAGAGTTGCAACACCAGCCGATGCTAAGGAATGGGGTTCAAGTGCCATCGTTGTTGGCCGTCCTATCACTTTAGCCAGTGATCCAGAAGCTGCTTATGAAGCAATCAAGAAGGAGTTTAATTAAAATGCATAAAGATCAAATTATTTCTCAACTTATCCAAGAAAAAATCATCACTATCTCACCTGACAAACCATTTACCTATGCAAGTGGGATGCTTTCACCAATCTACACTGACTTGCGTTTGACTGTTTCTTACCCAGAATTACGCGACATGATTGCCAGTGACTTAGCTAACTTAATTGCAAAAGAATTTCCTGAAGCAACCATTATCGGTGGTGTCGCTACTGCCGGTATCCCTCACGCAGCTTGGGTTGCTGACAAGCTTCATTTGCCAATGATCTACGTTCGTCCAAAACCAAAGGATCATGGCAAGGGTCGTCAAATCGAAGGTTGCTTTTCAAAAGACGACAAGATCGTTTTAATTGACGACTTAATCACTACTGGTGGCTCAGTTTTGAACGCTGTTAAGGCAACTGAAAAAGACGGTGGCAACGTAATCGGCGTATCTTCAATCTTCACCTACTACTTGCCAGACGCCAAGGAAAACTTTGCTAAGAGCGGCGTTAAGTATGCTCCACTTCTTTCCTACCCAGAACTTCTCAAGAAGGAAAACGAATCAGGCCATATCTCAAGCGAACAATACGATGTCTTGAAGACCTGGCACGAGGATCCATGGGCATGGGGCAAGAAATTTGAAAAGTAATAAATAATTACCCGTTGCTAACCAGACATCAATGAAATAACCGTTAAACAGCCAGAGATTTATCCAGCGAGTAATCTCATGATTAAGCTTGCTAGGATTTTTACGCTTAAATTGAACGTAAAAATTTAAACAAATGACTAAGCATAAGAATACTAACTGAAAAATATTACCTGCAGTGTGTCCTCGCTTAGGAATCATTTCTAAAATTGTTACGATTAGTGCAAAAATCATTTGCACGTTAAAGATCTGTTGCCAGCGTTTGCGCGGCAAAATCACCTTATTCATATTTTCCCCTCCAATTCATGATTTTTAATTATATTATTTTTTTATTGCCAAGAACAATGTCGTATGATTTAATTTTAATATACATATAGGGAGTAACCGACAAATAATTGTATTTACGGCGTCATATCACGAAAGCAATTTCCGCTGTAAATTTAAATGGTGAGACTATGCATAAACTTTTTTAAGTTTGGGCATGGTCTCTTTTTTTGTCTAGACACTCCCAATTCTGGAGGATTATATGAAACAGTATTATTTACAGACCAAGGACGAGGTTTTAAAAGAGTTTAAAACCGGCAGCGATGGTTTATCGACTAAGCAGGCTGAAGAAAACTTAGCCAAATACGGTAAAAACGCCTTAGTTGAAGGCAAAAAGAAAACGGCCTTTCAAGTTTTCTTAGAGCAGTTCAAAGATTTGATGGTCATCATCTTGATCATCGCCGCAGTTATTTCTGCCTTTACTGGTGATTTAGAAAGTACGCTGGTTATCATTGCCGTACTGATCTTAAACGCAATTTTAGGAACGGTGCAGCACGTTAAAGCAGAAAAATCGCTTGAATCGCTCAAGTCGCTGTCCTCACCTAGTGCCAAAGTTCTGCGCAATGGTGAAAAGATCGAAATCGATTCAAAAGACGTTGTACCTGGCGACATCATGCTTTTGGAAGCCGGCGACATGGTTACTGCCGATGGACGAATTTTGGATAACTATTCTCTGCAAGTTAACGAAAGTTCTTTAACCGGTGAATCAACCAATATCGATAAGGCCGACGTTGACTTCGATCATGAAATCCCATTGGGTGACCGTCTCAACATGGTTTACTCAAGTTCACTAGTTACTTACGGCCGCGCTAATGTGTTAGTTACCGGCACGGGGATGAACACCGAGATCGGTAAGATCGCTTCCTTGATGAATGAAACTAAGGAACGTCGTACCCCACTTCAAGTCTCACTTGATAAGTTCTCATCCAAACTGGCCACGGCAATTTTGATCATTTGTGCCATCGTACTTGGCTTGCAAATCTGGCGCGGTCAACCGATTATGGATGCACTTCTTTTTGCAGTTGCCTTAGCTGTAGCCGCAATTCCTGAAGCCTTGAGTTCAATCGTAACCATCGTGCAAGCTATGGGCACACAAAAGATGGCCAAAGAAAATGCCATTATCAAGAACTTGGCTGCCGTTGAATCTTTAGGTTCCGTTTCCGTTATTTGTTCCGATAAAACCGGTACTCTAACCCAAAACAAGATGACCGTTGAAGACATCTACATTGGTGGCGAAGTCTTAAAGCCTGATCAACTAGACTTAGGCAATCAATTACACCGCTACCTTTTATACGACGCAGTATTAAACAACGACTCAAGCTTAAAAGACGGCAAGAGCATCGGTGACCCAACCGAATCAGCCTTACTTGAAATGTACCACAAGGTGCCAGGCATTGATTTAGGTAACAATCAACTTGGCTTGTCTGAAAGTGATCTTCGTGGTCTTTTAACTCGTCAGCAAGAAGTGCCATTCGACTCTGACCGTAAGTTGATGAGTACCAAGCACTTGATCCACACCGTACCTACTATCTTCGTTAAAGGTGCCATCGACGTCTTGCTTGACCGCTGTGACAACATCCGTATCGGCGATGAAGTTCGCCCAATAACTGATGAAGATAGAAAGAAGATTTTAGCTCAAAACGAACACTTCTCAGAAAATGGTTTGCGTGTTTTAACCTTTGCCTACAAGGAAAAAGACGAAGATCTTACTCCTGAGACAGAACACGGCTTTACCTTCATTGGTTTGGTTTCCGAAATGGACCCACCTCGTGAAGAAAGTATTGAAGCTGTTGCCCGTGCTAAAAAAGCCGGTATCCGTACTGTCATGATCACTGGTGACCACAAGGTTACTGCCGTTGCCATTGCCAAAAAGATCGGTATCTTTAGCGATGGCGACATTGCTGTTACTGGTCTCGAACTTGATAAGATGAGCGACGAAGAACTTGAACAAAAGATTGAAAAGATCGCCGTTTATGCCCGTGTATCGCCAGAAAACAAGATCCGCATCGTTAACGCATGGCAAAAGAAAGACAAGATTGTTTCTATGACTGGTGATGGTGTCAACGACGCCCCTGCCTTGAAGAAAGCCGACATTGGTGTTGCTATGGGAATCACCGGTACCGAAGTATCAAAAGATGCAGCCAGCATGATCTTGGCCGATGACAACTTCGCTACAATAATCAAGGCTGTTGCCAATGGTCGGACCGTTTTTGAAAATATTAAGAACGCAATTATGTATCTTCTTTCAGGTAACTTATCTGCAATCATCACTGTCCTTTTTGCCTCAATTGGTGGCTTTCCAGTGCCATTTATCGCAGTTCAGCTTTTGTTCATCAACTTGGTAACCGACTCCCTTCCAGCTTTGGCAATCGGAATGGAACCTGGTGCACCAGACATTCTTGATAGAAAGCCACGTGATCCTAAGGTTGGTATTCTTGATAAAAACTTGGTAACAAGAGTTACCCTTCAAGGGGCAATCATTTCAGTTGGCGTTATCGCTGCCTTCATGATTGGTCGTCAAACTAGTGCCGCCGTCGCATGTACCATGGCCTTCTCAACTTTGACTTTTGCTCGTTTGCTTCATGGTTTCAACTGCCGTTCACAGCACAGCATTTTCAAGATTGGCTTTAAGAACAACTGGTACAGCTTGGCTGCCTTTGCAGTTGGTACATTATTATTAGCTTTAATTTTATTTGTACCAGGTCTTCACAGTTTGTTCGCTGTAACTCCATTGACTAACACCCAACTTCTTTGGATTATCGGGTTAGCATTAATGCCTACTATCATCATTCAAATTGTTAAAGTAGTTCAAGAAAATAGATAATTTTTATTCAATATCACATGCAAACAGCCCTGAACAAGGGCTGTTTGCATGTGATAAGATAACGTTGTACTAAACTTCAGCAATAAGGAAATGATTATGATAAAAACTGCAAAACAAATTTTAAGAAAACCGTTTTCCAGTGACATGTCTTATCACCTGTACCGGGCGATTCTTGTAGGCATCATCACCGGTCTAATCGTAAGCGTCTTTCGCTGGGTAATTGACCATACGATGCAGATCCTCAACTTTATTTACCCGAAGATGGCGGCACAACCAATGTGGCTTGTGCCCTATGTTATCTTGATGATCGTTATCTGCCTTGTACTAGGTCACATCACTAAACCATATTTGAATCAATTAGTCGGTTCTGGTGTACCGCAAATTGAAGCTGTTTTCTTAGGTGAAAACAAGATGCCATGGTGGTCAATCTTATGGCGTAAATTTGTTGGTGGTCTGCTGGCAATCTGCCCTGGCCTAATGCTGGGACGTGAAGGTCCATGTATTGAAATGGGTGCCATGGTTGGACAAGGGTTAGCCGAAAGCATCTTTGAATCAGACAAAGATCAAATTAAGGAACTGCAAGAATGTGGTGTTGCGGCAGGACTTGCGGCTGCCTTTAGTGCACCAATTGCCGGCGCAATGTTCTTAGTTGAAGAAATCTCCTTCAGCTTTAAACCCAAAAAGGTGGTCTCAATTTTAGCCGCCAGCTTCTCAGCTGACTTCATGACTATTCTGTTCTTCGGTAACAAGCCATGTTTATACTTGCCAGTTCGCGGCTACTTCCCAATCAATGCCTACTGGACTTTGCCAATTATCGGTATTGTATTAGGACTTTTAGCTTACGGCTACCAATATACATTGCTTAGCTTGAAGCCCATCTTCAGTAAACTTAAGAAGATTCCTGCTTACTACCACAGCATTATTCCTTTGATCTCGATTATTCCAGTTGGTCTTTGGAATTCTCACCTGCTCGGTGGTTCACACGTTTTGATCACTGATTTGTCCAACCATAAGCTCGACACACAATTACTGCTTGGACCATGGAGTTTGGTAATTATCCCTATCATTCTCTTCGTCATTCGTTTTGTCTTCTCAATGCTGTCTTATGGTTCATCAGTGCCTGGCGGTATCTTCATGCCGATCCTGGTTTTGGGTGCGATCTTAGGCATGATCTGTGCCAACGTCATGATTAAATTAGGCATCATTCCGTCAATGTGCTTCGTTCACATCTTGGTTATTTCAATGGCCGCCTACTTTGGCGCGATCGAAAAAGCACCCTTTACTGCGATCATGCTGTTAACCGAAATGGTCGGTACTGTCCAACAAGTCTTGCCATTAATCATCGTTACATTTATTTCTTACTACGTACTCGACTTGCTTGGCGGCAAGCCAATTTACGAGGCCTTACGCTTGCAAATGGGTTACAAATAGTTAGATAATGCAAAAAATTAAATAGAAAGCCGATGTATCAATGAATGCTTGGAACGATACTAAAGCCATCAACTTTAAGCAAGTTACTGATTATCGCAAAGCCAACATCATTGTGAACGCTGGTAACTACAGCAACACTGGTTGGGCTGGTATCACACAACTGCCTGCTGTACCACGTGGCTACCTCTACGGTTCAATCATTTCACTTAACAACTTCTTCTTGGATCAAGTAAATCCAGAAATTGCATTGTCTGTGCTGAACACGAATTGGGTCACGCTATTGGTTTGGAGCACAACGACAGTCAACCATCAGTTATGAATTCTGCAATTACTGATCAACGTGCTTACACCATCCAACAATGTGATATCGATGCTGTTAAAGCTCTTTATAACGAAAAGTAAAAAAGCCGCATAATTGTTACTTCTTGTAGCAATTATGGGCTTTTTATTTTCTACATATTTAATTCGTAAGCCAAGCGGTCTGGATCAACCTCATCATCGACTTGGATAATACCACGATATTCAAAACCGTTGCCGGTTGCCAGCTTTTGCATTGGCTTATTTAAACGATGGGTATCAACACGAAAGTTTCTGATACCGGTCGCATATTCCAAACTGATGATATCTGACATGAAGATCCTACTTAAGCCTTGACCTTGATAATTTGAACTCAAGCAAATGCGGTGAATCGTTGTATAAGGATCATCGTTGTCGCTCCAGCTGCCACCTTCAATTTTCAGATAATGGGGATCTACACCAGTAATTGCGGCAGTGTAGCCAGCCACCTTATCGCCAACTACTAAGACATATCCATCGCCATTCTTAATATCATCTAAAATTGATTCTTCATTTGGATAGCCATTTTGCCATTGCGTGCTGCCTGACTTTTTCAAAAATACCTTGGCATCCCCAATAATAGCCATAATCTCAGCCAAGTCATCTTTAGTTGCTAATCTTGTGTACTTTTGCATTCTGATCCCTTTCCCACAAATAAAAACGAATTTGTCACAATGGCAAATTCGTATTTTTTATGGATTTATTTTTTTATATAAGGCTTAATGATGTCAAGCAGTTCTTTCAAAGCTACCCAATCTGACATCTCTTGCACTGAGAAAGGCTTGCCAGGTTCTGCAGGTGTACCATTGTCCAAGAACAAGTAAGCATATCCTTTAAAGATATCGATGTTTACGCCGAAACTATTTGCACTTGTGTTAGTTTGACGCAACATCAATGCTGGATAACCTAACTTATCCTTTAAGTGGTGATATACACTCCAATTTTCTGATTCTTTGACGCCCTGTTCAATCTTTTGAACAATTTCTTTATCTTCCATCGTTCTCTTCCTTTTCTTTCTACGCCAAAAATATATATTTACTACTATATTAATGATACCATTCTTATCAGCTAATAACCGACTTTAGGGGTTACTTTTTATTAAAATAAGCTAGTCATGTATTCGCTTACCGCACGCTGTTGCATTTCTTGCCAATTATTAAATTTCGTCTCTTTTTTGACAAAATCGTCGATTACTTTGTCATCAATCTTTTCGATCTCTTGGAAGTCCTTCAAGCCAAGTTCTCTCACAAACACATCAATCGTAGCAAAGCTGGTATTCTTTTGCATGAACATTGGACTGAACAAGTCTTGATAAGATACTGCTTGCTGGTCACCGCGTTCTTCAGCAACCTTCTCTAAATTTTGCTTCAATTTGTCTTTTTCGTTAGTCATAATTTATCCTTCTCTAAAAACGATCTTTATTATGCTACTAAATTATACTGAAAATGTATAAGAATAAAAAATTTTTATTTTAGTTAGATTTTAGTAATTATAATTACAGTAATTACGATTACTCTATTTCTCAAAATATTGAAAATCATCGCAATCTTTACTTATCATTTTCCCATTATCCGTTATAATGAGAAACGAAAATTATAATACATTAGGGGATCTTACAATGGAGAATCGTTACAAGAGCGTCTTTGACATCATCGGACCTGTCATGGTCGGACCGTCAAGCTCACACACTGCCGGTGCCGTAGCCATTGGCCGTGAAGGAAACCGCTTGTTCGGCGGCGTACCTAAAAAAGTTACTGTTCATTATTATGGCTCTTTTGCGCAAACGCACCGCGGACATGGTACTGACTATGCCATCGCTGCAGGAATCTTGGGCTTTACTACAGAGGATTTGCGTGTGCCGCGAGCACCTGAGATTGCGCACCAACGCGGAATCGATATTCGCTTTGTTGAAGAAGAAGGCCAAAGCCCCATCGGCCACCCTAACACTGCGATTTTGGACATGTCAGATGGTGAAAAGAAGGCCCAATTATCAGGCTGCTCTATCGGTGGCGGTGCCATCGAAGTGCGCGAGATCGTCTTACACGGCATCAACATCAAGCCAGCTGGTTCTCTACCAATCGTGATCTTAGTTGATTTTGAGAGAAAACTTAATCACGAGAGATCCTTATCTGACTTTTTGAAACTCAAGGCCCCTTTTAAGGAAAAAAGAATCTACAAGTCGCACGCTTGTTACATCTATGAGTACGATATCCAAAATTACTTCAAACCAGCCTTAACTGGTGAATTACGGAAGAAATATCCTCACATCATTTGTTTATAGATAGGAAGAAATCATGTACAACCACATTAAAGAAATTGTCGCCGACTCCGAAAAAACAGGCAAACCTATCTCTGAATTGATCATTGAGCAAGAATGCCAAATGTCAGGCTTACCTCGTGAAAAAGTCTGGAACAAAATGAAATACAATCTGGAAACCATGCGCGATGCGGTGAAAAAAGGTCGCAGCGGCAATGGTGTGTTTTCTAGCACTGGCTTAACTGGCGGTGAGGCCGTGAAGATCAAGAAATATATTGAGAAAGGCCACACTCTTTCTGGCGATACGATCATGACTGCCGTACAGAATGCTGTTGCAACTAACGAAGTTAATGCGGCAATGGGTGTCATTTGTGCTACGCCAACAGCGGGTTCATCCGGCACCTTGCCTGGTGTCTTGTTTTTATTAGAAAAACGACTCAACTTAACTGAGGAGCAAATGATTCACTTCTTGTTCACTGCCGGTGGCTTGGGCATGGTGATCGCCAACAACGCCGAAATCGCTGGTGCTACTGGCGGCTGCCAAGCTGAAGTAGGCTCTGCCTCTGCCATGGGTGCGGCTGCGGCAGTTGAAGCAGCTGGCGGCACCGCCGAACAAAGTGCACAGGCTTTATCGATTGCAATGTCGAATTTGCTTGGCCTTGTTTGTGACCCTATTGCAGGACTGGTTGAAGTGCCTTGCGTGAAAAGAAATGCGATTGGTGCTGGGAACGCCTTGATTGCGGCAGATATGGCGCTGGCGGGATGCACTAGTGTAATTCCGGCTGACGAATGTATCGATGCCATGAAAAAAGTTGGCCACCAAATGCCAGCATCCCTACGCGAAACAGGAATCGGCGGCTTAGCTGGTACGCCAACCGGACAAGCAATCAAAGCAAAGATTTTTGGTGAGGATGCATAATGAGAGACGGCGAAACAATCAAAAACGACATCATTAACCACCTCGCTCAGGTGATCGACCCTGAATTAAACGTCGACGTGGTTAATTTAGGCTTAATCTATGGTATCGACTTGGACGAAGATGGCATCTGCTTAATCAACATGACTTTGACCACTCCAGCCTGTCCCTTGACCGGCTTTTTAATCGATGCAATCACTAAAGAAGTTAAAAAAGTTGAAGAAGTAAAAAACGTGGACGTAGAATTTGTCTGGTATCCGGTTTGGTCGCCGGACCGTATGAGCGACGCCGCAAAGAAGTATTTTGGCTATGAAAAGAAGGATTAATTAAGGGAGTAGTAATGGATATTTGGTATCAAATCGGAATTTTTGTAGGTTTCTTTTTCGTGGGTCTTGCACTTTACATCTTCAGGGGATGTCGCAAAAGCAGCTACCCTGCCAATTTCACTAACTTCATCTTTTCCATTTCGATCTCAACGGCAGGCCTTTTAATCATTATCGCCAGCCTGGTCGCAATTCAGCCGCACAACTGGTACACCAGTAGTCAATTCTGGAGAATGCTCATTATAAGCTAAACAAAAATGCTTAATACCAACTAGGTACTAAGCATTTTTTATATTCTTTTTATTTAATTAGTGAGTTTGCAAATCAACAGCAATACGGTCACCTAAGTAATCAGGATACTTGTTGCCTTGAGTTGCCATACCAGGCTTAGCTTCAAATGCAAAACCAACACCGATAGTCTTGTTAGCCTTGCTCAAAAGTGACTTTCTGTGAGCCCAGTTTGAAGCTTGGTCGTGGTAGATAAATTCGTCAAGAAGTACCTTAGCAGCTTCCTTAGGTGTAGTTGAAACTTGAACGCTGTTCAAACCAATGTTTTCTTCGTATGCAGTTCTCTTGCCGTTTGGACGAATGTGTAAGAACTTGTTAACGACTTCTTGCGCACGAGTTTCAGCATAAGCTTGCAAACTTGGCTTAACAGTAAGCTTTGGCAAACCTTTTCATCAAGCAACTTGTTGTTTTCCTTGGTAGCAAATCTTGAATCATTCATTGGGTTGGTCTCACTGTACATCCCCCTTGGTGAAGGTTCACTTGAAAGTGACCATGAAGCCATAAACATGTCGATGCCTTTATCGTCGTGGTCAAGTTTGTCATAGAGGGATGCATAGTAAAAAGCTGTCGTTGACATTGAGCGATAAATTTTTCATTTATTTAACTATTCTAAATACATTTGGAATAATTTTTTTATTACTTTTCTTCCTTCTCTTTGGCATATAAATTAACGGCCGTACTTCCAATTCAAATTCTTTTCTGCTAATCGGCTTAATCAGATCATCATCAACGTTGAAAAGCTTCAGCTGACCCTTCACATGAATCGGCTTGATCACATCGACAAGCTCGATATTCCAATAGTAGAGATCTTCAAATGGAGAATATTGAATGCTCTTCAAATTCACGACGCAAATTGCGTAACCAGGTGCAGCACCTGCCACCTTTTTAGCAGTCGAACACATCAAAAGTGGTCCACGATAGTTTGTCTTCCACGTTCTATATTCAATTTTCTTCTTGCCGGCAATCATATCCATGATGTAATCGCCACGTACCAATAGTGCCTTCATTACTGCCTCCGTATTTTGCTTAGCTAGCACTAAAATTATTGTTTTATATAAAGCCAACTAAAAAAGAGAACATTGTTCTCTAAATCAAATATTTAATTATCCCTTTTATCAAAGAAATCATTATCAATTTCAAGTAGTTCAAAAGTATGTTGCACTTGAACCCCAACCTTATATTCAATCATCAACTTAGTTAGAGCTTCACCATCGATCAATCTAATATTGAACTTTTTACCAGCCTCTTCTGCACTACGAGTAAAAGATGAAGTCGTGATAAATACGCCTGATCCTGCACCTTGCAAATCTAAATCACCATGAAATTGACTGATAGTTTGGCGACCGACAGTATTATCTTCTGCATAGCGTTTTACTTGAACATATATCTTTCTCAGTCCAAGCGCATCTTGATTTAAGATACCATCAATACCGCCATCGTTGGATTTCTGAGTAACAAATGCTTCACCATCTGCACCTTTATATCCCATTCGAGTCATTAACTCAATCATCATGTGTTCAAATACATAAGGATCGGTCTTTCTCAGTTTTGTTAAAAGTTCATCGGATAGATTTTCCTTTTGTTTATCAAACCAGTTATGAATTTGTCCCTCGGTCAATTCTAGAGATTGAATATCATTATCTGCTTTTTCATCAGATGAATTCTATTTCCGTTGCTTTTGATAGAGGAATGAAAAAATTAGCTGCAAAAGCCGATGAAGAACCAACCTATCTCGCAATCTTCAAAAATTAAAGCTAGACATTCATCAAACCTTTCCGCCTCACTGTGCCGTTTATCGTTTCTGCGGAGAAGAATTCACCATCGTTATCAGACAACAAGATGGTGCCCAACTTGTTCAAGTTCTCAATGATATCAATAAATATTTTGCTAAGCATCCCGTCAGAACAGTCAATGGTAAAAACATTTCCTTCTCTTTCTCAGGCGGTTTAACTAAACACTTGGAAAATGAGGACTTTAATGCGACTCTAGCAAGAGCTGACTCTCTTGTTTACAAGGCAAAAAGTTTAGGTCGAAAGCAAATTATATTTGCCTAATTAATGAAAATATTTCTCATTTTGGTAAAGTATAAGTAGACATTACAAGCAATCGATTTACAGATCAAAGATTTTTTATTATCGAGGAGAATTAAACATGTACAATTGGCACAACGCATTCCAACCTATTTATCAAATAGATCAAAATATGAATCCGAGAATTGATCATTATGAAATGTTATTACACGACGAAAATGCTGAATTCCCTGCTCATGACTTCTTCAGCGCCATCAGTACTGAGGAAGACAATCAAAAGTGGATTCAAACAGAAGCAAAATCTCTTGAAAAACTTTTTTCAGTGTACCCCAACATCAACGTCGGTTTGAATATCGAGCCAATTCAATTCGCTTACCCTAGCGTATGGGACTTTTTACACGATATTTATAATAAGTATGGTCAAAAGGTATCTTTAGAAATTACCGAACGACAACTTCAAGCAGGCCATTTAGGAGCCAACAACTTTGATTGTTCATTCCAGCGCATCCATGACATGGGCTTTAGAATTGCGCTAGACGATGTTGATTCTGGCAGCAATAGCTTCGAGTTTATCAATCATCATGCCGACAAAATCGACGCAATTAAGCTATCGCTCTTAATTTTTGACAATATCCCATTAGAAACCACTGTTGATTTTATTCACGCATGGTCTTCCTTTGCCAAAGAAAAGAACCTTGATCTTATCTTAGAAGCCGTTAGATCAAAATATATCGCTGAAAAATTTGCCGGTGATAAGCATATTTTCCAACAAGGCTACTATTGGTCAAAGCCACTTACATTAGATGAAATTGAATAAATCAATCTAAGGGAAAGATCTATTTACACAAAAAAATTGACAGTTTCGAGTGCTATAGTTTATACCAGTAAAACTTATAATTATAGTTATCTAATTACAATTTATACATGAAATAAGGTCTTAATAATGTTTTTACAAATTTTAAGCTCAAGTATCTTTCTGCCATTAGTGGTCGCCAGCATGATAGTTGCTCAAATTCACTTAGAGAATTATCATACTGACTACAAAAAGATCCATCCAAAAAAATACCATTCTAATTTTTATATCGTATTTATCTACCTAGCTCAGGAAATTTGTATTATCGAATTGACGCTACAAAATATTCATGTGATAGCTTTTACTTTCATTATCCCAATAACTATGATCTTAAGAAACAGAGATAAACTTTGGTGGGGACTGCTAGCAATAACTCCCACTGTTATCGTGATCATGAATACTTTTACTTTCTCCAATCGATATCAATACATCTATCGATACACGAATCTATTAGAACCAGTTTTAATTGCAGCCGTCTGCTTTATTTTGTTACACTGGAATAAAACACCTTACTACATTAAATATTCTATTGCTTTATACGCTAATTTCTTTATTCATGTCCTTGTCTCAGCTATTAATCATCATCTTAAATTAGATTTCATCATTTCTTATTTACTAGGTAATTGTTTCATCATTTTGATAGAAACTTCAAGACATCACTACGAGTTAAAGCAAAAAGAAGAAATTGCCAACCTGCAATATGAAAACGTTCGTGATGATCTGACCGGTTTACTCAACTATCGTGCTTTTGCTCAAGACATGCGAAATTTAGCTCGTGAGAAAGATTCAACCCCAGTTTTGCTGGCTATTCTTGATCTCGATCACTTTAAAAATGTTAATGATACCTATGGTCACCTCAATGGTAATGTCGTTTTGCGCGCTTTCTCTAGAAAACTAGAATCGGAAGTTCATCACAACTTCGACTCTAACTGTGCAGTTTATCGTTTTGGCGGTGAAGAATTTACTATCGTAGTTAAAGACGATAGCTATGCCAAAGTTATTAAACTTCTTAATAACCTCAACGAGTACTTTGCTAGCCATCCCGTTAAAATACCTGACGGTCAGCAAATATATTTTTCATTTTCAGGCGGTTTAACTCGGCACTTAGAAGATGAAACCTTTGATCAAACTCTTGCTCGAGCAGATACTCTGGTTTATCAAGCTAAAAATTTAGGTCGTAGAAGAATTTTATATAAATCTAAAACCGACGACTAGATGTATTTATGTATACTATTAACCCAATAAGCATTTGAATAAAATTAAGATGTCATTAATAAGCTGGTGCTAATCGACTAATTTTCTTTTATTTTGAGCCTTATCTTAAAATTCAGAACTACTTTCCTTACAAAATGTCTACATCTAAAAAAGAGTGATATAGTTTATTTCAGCAGAATTTATAATCATAGTTATCTAATTACAATTTATACATGGAATAAGGTTTTAGTAGTGTTTTTACATATTTTAAGTTCAAGTATCTTTCTGCCATTAGTGGTCGCCAGCATGATAATTGCCCAAATTCACCTAGAAAACTACCAGATTGACATCAACAAAAGGCATCCAGAAAATAATTGGTCAAATTTTTATATTATCTTTATCTATATAGCTCAGGTATATAGCTCAGGAAATTTGTATTATGGAACTGACGCTATTAAACATTAACATCATTGCATTCACCGTTGTTATCCCCATAACGATGATCTTAAGAAATAAAAATAAAATCTGGTGGGGACTGCTTGCAATAACCCCTATTATTGCTGTGATCATGAATATCTGCTTAAAACGATATCAATTCGTTACTTGGGGTACGAATTTATTACCGTTAGCCTTAACTGCAACTATCTGTTTTGTCCTCTTTTTTATGCAATAAAAAACCTGTTAACAGCTTATCATACAGATAAGTCATCAACAGGAAAAATTATAGAGCCAATAAAAGAAGAGGTTGATTATTCAACCTCTTCTTTTATTGGCTGCGGTCTTTGATAAAGGTATCCTTCACGCAGATTTATATTTAATTGCTTAGCTAAAGCACCCTGACTCTCAGTCTCAATTTTTCCTAAAATAACTTGGATATGATATTTTTTCAGCTCTCTCTGCCATTGGGCTAACGTTACATCAATCCAGTGATCCTTTGACTTATTAAAGGTATCGGCATTGAACTTAATATAATCGATCCAAGGCAAAAATCGTGTCAGCTTCTTATAACTCTCTTTTGATGAATCGACGTCTTCAATCGTAACGCGAATATTAGGATAACTATGAGCCAATTCTTTTAAATCCCTCATCAACTGATGACGTCGATAGCGCGTAGAACTTAATACATCTTTATTGTCTAGCTCAAGAATAATAATTTTATTTGGCAAAACTCCTTCTACCCAATCTAGGAAATTGACAGCGCGATAATCGATTAGCTGACCAACCGTCATATTAATTGCAATATATCTAACAGAATCCTTAAATTGATGACGCTGCTTCTCAACGGCTTCGGCAACCAAGTTCAATGGAAAATCGTTGACGCCTTTAGGCAGTTGCCATTTTTTAGTCTCAGGATTATATTCACGAATCAGCAATTCATAGCCGAACAATTGATCATTTTCATCATAGATCGCTTGCACAAAATATTGATATTTACTGGTATAGTCTTTATCCTCATCGATCCCCACTTTTCTTTTATAACGCAAATGAGCTTCCACACAAAACAGAATACAGATGATCGTAAAAACTATAAAAATAATCCTTAAAATAAGTATTAATCTAGTCATTAATTTACCTTCCGTTTAGGACTAATCCATTTACCACTTCCGTGGCCCATAATTGTTTGCACGGCTCTGACAAAGGTCGTCACAATCGTCAATGGGTTAACGATCCAGGTAAACAATAGATAAATTGGAGCAAAGAGCAGATATTTAAACTTAACCCCCTTAAAGTCTAAGATCAATGCAGCTAAAACCTGCATGATGCCAGCAATCATTTGGAAATTGACATAAATTAGCGACATGACAATGCCATGGTAAACTCGTTCGTAGTTGCCCTGCAGTGCAAAACAAACCATCGAGATAATGAAAATAATCGTTGTAATCCAAAAGAAGAAGGACCAGACAATCGACATGGTCGTATCTGTCATCATTGGCACGACGAATCTATTTTTCCATGGGTGCCTAATTACTTTCATAAAGTTGGTTAACCATACTTCAGTACCACCCTGTGCCCAGCGTTTTCTTTGATGATAAAGATCGACCAATCCTTCAGGCACATTCATGTGAAAGACAATGTCTGGCGCAAATTTTGGTGTCAAGTTGTTAAAAGCATGGTCCCAGGCAATACTGATATCCTCAGTGGCACGGTCTTGTCTGAAGCCGCCAACAGAGATCAGAAAGTCGCGGCGATACATGGTATTGGCACCGCTATAGGCATACATCGTATCGTTAATCGCAGTTTGACTACGTTTGATAATTCCGACAATACTAGAGAACTCGACTGTCTGAGATTTACCTAAAATGCTGGTACGATTGTAAACGTCCATATTAGCAGTAATTGCCGCATAGTTTAATCCTTTTGGACTAGTAAAATAAAGCATGTATTTACGCAAAGCGTCACTTTCAGGGATCGTATCTGCGTCATTACTTAAGATATACTCACCTTTGGCAAAAAACATCCCAATGTTAAAGGCATGAGCCTTACCAGAATTTTTCTTAATTCGAATAACTCTTAATCTAGGATATTGTTCCTGCATCCGGTGCAAAATCTCTGGTGTTTTATCGGTACTACCATCGTCCATGACCAGAACTTCATAATTATGGTAGTTGAGCTTCGTTAACAAAAAGGTCAACGTACTCTCAATGACGATTTCTTCATTGTGAGCCGGCACCATAATCGTGATAAAAGGCTCATGGTCTAGTTTCTGATCCGGTTTCAATTCATCTTTACGCCTAAAAATCACGTAGGCCATTGCGCCCCAAAACCAGAACATCGCACCTAAAATTGGATACAAACTTAGGATAGTAATAATGACAACTTCAATTGTGGTTAGAATGCTCATTAATCAACATCCTTCCCATTAATTACATCCTTGAACATAGACTTATCCAAGTTCTGCTCCGGTTGCACTTCATAATATCTAACGTTCTGTCGTTTTTTTGCTGGACCAAAGCGTTTAGTCATAAAGTCTTCTGCACGTTGTCTCTTCTTTTTATTATCAGAAATATCGTACATTGGCCATTTAGTAACTAGCCCTTTAGCACGTTGATATTGGACATAACTAATTGAAATACAAAATACGGCGATCATTGCTAAAGCGAAAATTAGCAAAATGATCGTCAAATTAATCATGTCAAAACCTTCACTATAGTACCAGAAATAATGACCGTGTTTACCATTTGTTAAATAAGCCAGATATGTTGACCCAGTAATTACGATTGGCGTAAAAAAGACGATCCAGCCTAAAATAAGTATAATGGTTTGCCAAATTTTTAATAAAATATGACCCGATTCAAAATAGGCATCGGTATAGTTCTTATCCTCCTCAGCCTCTTCTTTATTTTTATTATCTATGTTCACTTTCTTAATATCTCTCCCTATTTTTCAGCACTCTTATTATAGTAAAAAAGGGCCGATTGTAAAATTAAATTGAACACTTTGTAAAAAATAA